>Ga0209721_1000004_pt1 | contig 297236 bp, 269 predicted proteins | sample TshhotsprinmetaG_FD_184139 | JGI IMG/M metagenome (GOLD analysis project Ga0209721, IMG submission 184139) | Hot spring microbial communities from South Africa to study Microbial Dark Matter (Phase II) - Tshipise hot spring metaG (SPAdes)... | ecosystem: Environmental > Aquatic > Thermal...
CAACATTGCTGAATTCGGTGGCGACCCAGGGAACGTTACCATTTTCGGGCAGTCGGGCGGCGGTGCCAAGGTGTCCACACTGATGGCAATGCCGGCGGCGAAAGGGTTGTTCCACCGCGCCATCGTAATGGGCGGGCCTGGGCTGCGGGTGAAGACCTCTGAGGAGGCTACAAAGCGTGCCAGAGAATTCCTTGAGGTCGTCCATGTGACGCCGCAGCGGACGCACTGGCTTCATGAACTGAAGCCGTATGTCATCTACTCAGCCTGGATGTCGCTCTCGCAAGATGTGGAGATGATGGGTGGGGATATGGCTCCGGTGGTGGATGGCAAAGTTATCCCGGCGCATCCATTTGACCCGGTGGCTGCGCCTACCGCAGCGGATGTGCCTCTCATCATCGGGACGAATAAGGACGAATGGCTGTTCATGATGATGCGCGACCCTCTGTTTGGTAGATATAGCGAGGAGCAGATGCGACAACGGGTAGTGGCGGCGCTTTCCCAGCGCCTCAGCGACAAGATAGCCGTGGAGAGGGCTGATGAGTTGATAGCTGGCTACCGGCGCACCCGTCCCGGTGCTACTCCCCATGATATCTTGGCTGCAATCGGCAGTGACCGGATGCGCGTCGCCTCGATCCGTCTGGCGGAACGAAAGATAGCCGGTGGTCCTGCGCCGGTCTACATGTACCTGTTTACATGGGAAAGTGAGGTAACCGGTGGGAGGCTGAAGTCGGCGCACTCCTTCGAAATACCGTTCGTCTTCAACTACATGAATGACCCGTCGGTCCTGTTTGTAGGGAGCAAGCCTGAGCGCTTTAAGCTGGCAGCGGCGATGAGTGGGGCATGGGTGGCGTTTGGTAGAAGTGCTGACCCCAACCATAAAGATATACCCAGGTGGCCTATTTACGATACAAAAGACCGTGCCACGATGTTATTCAACATCGAAAGCAGGATAGAGAACGACCCGTTCGGTGAAGAACGCAAACTGTGGGATGGCATTATATAGTGGCGAATAATTTTTCAATGTCTTACACGAAGATGTGTTCGTCAACCCTTTGCTGGTGAGACAAAAATACAAGGAAGGAGATTTATGAACGATATCGAAGATATCTACCGGGAGATAGCCATCAAGATAACAAAGGAGAAGAACAGGACTCTCCCCAGAGTATTGAAAAAGATTGCCAATTTAGAACAAGCCCGGATCATGCGCGAACTACCTGGCACCGCTGAGGAAATTGCGCAAAAACTGGCAGTGGATGAGGACGCTGTACGTAAAAGCCTGCAAATATTGTACGAGCGTGGACTGGTCACGCCGGGACGGAGCCGCTGGCACCTTGTGAACAACCTGGTTCTGGTAAAAGACCTTGTGGGTTCGGCTAATCCCAAGTATGATGACGATGAGCTTTTTGACCTGCTGCGTGAGATGAGTCTTGAGGACTCAGATAATTTACCAGAGCGTATCAAGGCGGGGGAGGAGATACCGCCTGTAATACAGGGAATGAGGGTTGTACCTAAATGGAGAACCATCAAAGATATTCCGGGCATTTTACCCATTGAAGATGTGCGCGAGATACTCAAAAATCCTCCCATAGTGGTGCATAATTGTCCCTGTCGTGTGGTATACAGGGCGAGACCTTGTAAGGGCACTGTGCCGATCGATATATGCTTGGCTACTGGAAATACAGGTCGAAGATTTCTGGAGCGTAAGGCCGGCAGGGAACTGACCTACGACGAAGCAATCGCTTTGCTGGACAAGCTGGACCAGTTCCCACTGGTGAGCACCACCGGCAACTCAAATATCATGCCTACCATACTGTGCACCTGTTGTGCCGATTGTTGTGGCCTGTTTGTTAAAGCTGCTCGAACGAAGCCAGTGCTTGGGCAGGTACCGTATGCCAAGAGCCGCTTTGTAGTCCAGGATGATCCGGAACAGTGCATTGGCTGTGGAACTTGTGCCGATAACAGGTGTCCGGTGGGTGCCATCACCATGAAGTATTTCCCGGAATTCGGCGGCGAACGTTCATATACTGATGTTGATGAGTGTATTGGCTGTGGTCTGTGTGTGCTCACCTGCCCCAGTGAAGCCCGCAAAATGAAGCTGGTACGACCGCCTGAGCATATACCGTCACCGGCATCTATCTTTGACAGTCTATCATCGCGGTGAGTTCTGTAGCGGCAAGCGTACTAGCGCACAATACTGACCGTGCGGTTTATGATTACGGTGGCCTGCGCCAGGTGCTGGTCTTGCTTTCTAGGCTAAGTACCGGTATCAGCCCAGAAGGTGCGGCCTAGCTCCGTGGGGACGTGCTCCGGGGGGCGGACCAGTTTCATGGAGCGGGCGTTAGCGGGACAGGTGATGACGCAACTGCCACAGCCCATACATCTCTCGGCATCGATAAAGGCTCGCTCGGCACCAAATTCAGGATAGTACTTCATCTGTGCTGCTCCGAACTGGCATCTCTTTGTCGCGCAGACTTTGCAGGCGCGGCACTTTGCCGGGTCGACAGTAGCTACAAAGCGGCTCGGCGCGTGCGTTTTCTGGAAGCTAATGCTAACTGTGCCGTTCTCAATATAGGGCTTCAGCACGTCGCAACAGTCCGAATGGCAATTGCACAACAGCAGACTAACATCCCTGACATTGGGGGTCAGGTGGATGACGGGGTACTTGTCCATCTTGTCCACCAGTTCCAATGCCTCCTCGTAGGTCAGTTCTCTGGCGCATTTCCTATCGCGGATGTTGAACTCGGCAGTCCTGCCGAAAATTATGCAGCATTCATCAGGGATGCCGCATTCCCGATCACTGTTGATTCTTTTGCAAGCGCAGTGGACCACTCCTATTGGTGTGTGTGCTTTTAATATCTCCCTTACATCCTCAAAGGGCAATACCCCCTCGACATCCTTGATCGATTTCCATCTGGGGACAATTCTCCCCGTGGGCGGACCCTCCCGTGTAGCCCGTATTCTCATTCTCTCAGGGCTTTCTTCCGCAAGGAGCTGTCTCCATAGAGCGAAGTACTCTGGTCCGAGTTCGGCATCAAACTTGGTATTGTTTTGCATATCGTGCAGTTGCCCTTCAGAGCGGGCCATTCTAGGTCCTCGTCTGGTGAGCACAACCAGCCCTTTTTCCACCAGTTCCTGTATATGCCTGTCTACGGTTTCTTTGTCCATATTTAACTTCTTGGCTATCTCTTCAGAGGGGAGTGGTAGCTCGCGCACTATCCTAGCTTGCTCTGGCGTAGCCAATTTTGCCAGTATCCGTTGCATTGTCTCTGAGTGCCCCATGTTCATCATAGCCGCCAGCTCTTTGTAAATCGGGTCAATCTGACTCATGTTTTTACCTCCCCTCACCCAACAATAGAGTGATGATTGTCTGAATATCTCCTGTTGCCTTGGAATCGCCCAGAGGTGCACCTTCGAAGCCAGCCTCGTTAAGCTGTGGGTCAAAGTACACCGTCCCCAGAGACTTAACACTTCTCTTGTTAAGTTCCTCTATCATCTTTTGTTCCACTTTTTCTGACGGCACCTTGTTAAGAATGGCTTTAACTCTGACTATACCCATACCCTCAGCCATATAGCATATCTTTTCGGCAAGCGTCATGGATTCAAAAGACGGTTCGACTATCACCAGCACCGTGTCCACATTTCTTTCCACCCCACGCCCAAAGCTCTCGATGCCCGCCTCCATATCTACGAGCACAATCTCTTTCTCGCCGACGACGAGTTTTCCCATTAAGTCCCGTGTCATGTCAGCTATTGAACAAGCGCAGCCCTGGAATGGATCCTGGATCTTGCCGACTGTGAGAAGTTTAAGACCATCACGGTTGAGGAGGTACTGTGCGGGGATGTCCGGTATTGTAATTTGCTCACGCTGCAGCCATTTTGAATCGGACTTGCGGCGGCTACGCGAAGGGAAGCGGCTCAGGAGCGTCATCAGGGGCTTCGGTTCTTTGTCGAGGCCAAACAATCGGTAGAGTCCGGGGTTAGATTCATCGGTATCTATAACTAATACGCTGTACCCTTTGCTTCTCAGTGCGTTAGCTATAAGGGCAACTATTGTACTTTTGCCAGCGCCTCCCTTACCGCATACAGCTATCTTCTTGACAGGACCCTCGCTTGCCGCATGAGATCTCAGGTAAGCCCTTATCTTTTTGGAGGCTTCAACCATTTCCTGTTCGGTTACTGCCGAGCACATACCGCAATCAATGCACCCGTCATCATCGTAGAAAGCCGCCTCCATTGGACAGTGAAATACGCCCATGCTGCTTTTCCCTCCGAGTCTTTTACTTGTTCAAATTGCTAATCTGCGCTCCGACCGGCTGTACCGATTGCCGTCCCTTGTTGTTCTACGGCGCCCGATAGGCTCATTGGAACCGGGAATACATTTAGGCGGATGGGCTGCTTTCATTTCAGCATTCTATTAGGCCCTCGGCTGTTTGTCAAGACACCATTAAGCTAGGGCCAGTGAGTCCTGGTTGTAGCTACAGGTTAGATTTGCTGACAGAAAGTCTTTCTCAAAAATCGTTGACGAATATGGCTGGTACTGCTATAGTGGGAATTGGAGTGAGCAACTATCGGCTAAGGAAGATGCGCTTCTTAGATTTAGACTTGGACTTTTTCCTGAACGAGGAAGTTTGCTGCGATGGATGCGGTGGTAGCAGGTCAGAGTTGAAGCACAAGCCGTGGAGTGCCGCCAGGGTGCGGCGATTTCTTGAGGGCAGGTGTGGACTTTCAATTGATGCCCCGGTGCCAGGGCGTACGGTGGAGACTCATGATAGGGCACTCGACTTCTGGCGTATGCTCATTGAATCTGGCAAGCTCAGGGTGCCATTCGAGGTGGTACATGTAGACGCTCACCCGGATATTTGTGTAGTTGATGGGCTGTACCTAAAATCGGGGTTTCTGTATGTGGACTGTGAATGTGGGCTTGCAGTGCTTGGGAGGAAAAAAGTTCACCCCGGCAACTATTTAACTTTTGCTGTCATCTTCGGGTGGTTGGGCTCAATCGTGTGGGTCACCCCTGGCAGGTACTTGAAAGACACACCCCGATGGTGGAATGGCGATGCGAGGTCTGGCACAATGCAGCTTGACAATGGAGGGAGCAAGAGCTTATCTATTCGAGTCCTAGCCATGGGGGAAAAGGGACGCTGCATTGGGTACACGATGTTGTCCTGGCACAAATTTAAGACGAGTGAACCGTTTGACTATATTGTGCTAAGCAGGTCACCTGAGTCCACCCCGTCTGAAAGTAATGCATTGGTCTCTGTCATTGAGGGATATATAAAGCAGACATGATTGGATGCGGGGCAAAAAGCGAGTTCATTTAGCTTATCAGAACTAAAGTAAGTGCGTACGCTGAAGTGAAATCGCTCGGGATTAACGCTATGTATTGCAGGTTGGTGAACATCGGAGGTTAAGATGTTAAGGCAATTCCTGTTAACTATGGCGATATCTGCAGGGGCTTTTGTTGTGTGTTGGGATAGGAATGCGCGTTTTCATTGCTTTATGAGGTGGCAGCCAGTCTGACTACCGCTGGCTCTTGGTAGATTATATTTTGGTCAAACAACCTGTTGATCTCGGCACCGCTGTAGCCTAAGACCTGAGATAATATCTCGCGGCTATGTTCGCCGATAAGGGGGCATGTCCGGTCACTCGGCCGGGCGTCTCGGACATTTTAAGGGGCTGCCGTAAATTTCGATTTCACCAACAAAGGGCTGGTTCATCTTAACCAGCATCTCCCGGTCGCGGATGTAGGGGGCATCTACCACCTCGGCGAATGTCCTGACGCGCATGGCAGGGATGCCAGCCTGTCTGAGAATGTCTTCCACCTGCTGGACTGAGTCGAACTTGGTCACCCGGTCTTCAATTATCTGGTGAATGAAGGGGGCGTTCTGATAGGTGAGCCTGACGGCAAGGTCGTTAGTCCGCGGGTCGGTGAGGAGCCATTTGTAGTCCTCACCCATTACATTGACCAGCTTTTCCCAGAGGACATCGCTCAAGGCAGCGATGACAACAAGACCGTCGCGTCCCTTGAATAGCCCGTAGGGGGCATAAGCCGCTGACCAGCGCGTATTGGGTACCGCTGGGACCGTACGACCGCTGAACAGGTACCCCGGTCCGTTGTTTTCATTAAGGTGGAAGAGGCAGTCGGTCATGGAGATATCGATGTTCTGTCCCCGCCCCGTCTTTTCGCGGTAGTAGAGGGCAGCATTACAATCTCCGATGGCAATAGGTGCCGGTGTCGGCGGGTCAATCTGACCGCACCAAGAGCTAGCCACTTGTGCAATCAGGCGCTAATTTGATGGCAGCTGGTCTCTTGACGATGGCCACAGACGTGGTATGATAATCTTACTAGAAAGAAGCCTTGCACTCGGGGCTCAAAGTGGCGCAGGAGGTGGTAAATGGGTGCGCAGACCGATGTGGAGCGGATAAAGGACATGCTTTCGCGGGGCCAATTGTCCGTACGCGACCCGGCGACGGGCTTTCAACATTACCTGTACGCCCGCTGTCCCAAGTCGGGGCATGAGTCCCCGGTCCATCGCGTTGATAAATCAGGGCTGGCGATAATTCGGGCAGTATTTCGCTGTCCCCTCTGCGGGTGGGAGTTTGACGCCGGTGCAGAGGACATGTTCCTGCGTTAGCGCCGCTTACCCGGACGCAGAAGCGGTCATGCCGCTCTGGTCTTTTCTATCTTGAGCCCGCAGTTATCTATCTTCAGCTTCCCGTCGTAGAACAGGGCGGCAACTCGGCTGCCTATCAGGTGCAGGTCAGCGAGCGGGTCGCCATCGACGATAGCCAGATCAGCGACCTTGCCTGTCTGTATGGAGCCAAAGTTGTCTTCCACCCCCAGAGCCTCGGCGCTGTTTATGGTGCACAGACGCAGGGCATCGGCGCTGGTGAACCGCGGGGACCTCTCGTCGGTGTTCAGCAGCAGGTCGAACATACCAAGCTCATATTTCAGAGCGGCTGGGGTGCATGGTGGGATGCCGCCGTCGTTGCCGCATGCCATGCGGGCGCCACCGTCTAGAAGCGCGCGGAAGTTGCGTACGCCGTGGATGCCGGCGGGGGCATAATAGCGGAACAAAGCCGTGTTGTCCCTGATGCCCAGCGTTTTCATCTCGCCCCGGGAGATCCTCTGATGGCTGCCCAGCACGCTGTCCCTCAGTTCGGGGATGTAGAACTCCTCAGCCAGTTCAGCTATGGTCTTGTCCCGGTACGCTTTTATCTTAAGCACTTCGGGATGGTTTTCTGAGGGGTGTCCTTTCACTGGCCAGACGACGTCATACATCACTGACAGGGTGGGTTCGATGATGCATTTGGCGGCGATGAATGCCCGGATATCTTCGTCGGTAAGTTCAGCGTCCATAGCCACGTGTACCAGCGATGAAACGCCAGCCTTTACCCCGCGGCGGAACGATTCCACGCTCATGTGGTGCATGGTGCTCTTCAGCCCCCGACGCCTTGTCTCGTCGACCAGCGCCTCTAACTGTTCCATGGTCATTATGGTATTGATGGGCTTGTAGGACACCAGGTCTTCGCGTTGCTCTCCGATCTTGATGTATTCCGCCTCTCTTTCCTCGATGGCACGCTTTACCGCATCCCTCACCTGCTGTGCGCTGGCATCCAGCGGAAACACCACAATCCCACTCTCTGGCTTTTCGTACTCGATAACCGGTATACCCAGTGCCATAGAGAAGAGGCGCCAGCTAAAGTTCAATGGCGGTGAGAAGTAGCCCCTCGGCTGGGTGACCACGATTGCTTGGTAGATGCGGGGACCGTTTGCCTCACCCCGCGAAATCTTCTCTTTCCACCCCCGCAGAATGCGCAGGTCGTCGATCTTACAATCGCGGATATGGGTGATACCGTATGCCAGGCACTCTTCCATATTCCTGGCGATCTGCTGGCTACGGAACTTATTACTCAGCCTGTTGTCCTTCATAGTCGGACTCACCGTGGTCATGGTGTAGGAGCCGTGGCAGTGCGTGTTAAAGATACCGGGGAAGACCGCCTTGCCTTGAAGGTCTATACTAAAGTCGGGCTTGATATCTGTGGGCTCGCCTGGCAGCCCGGGCATCGCCTTAATCTTCTTCCCCTGAATGATGACCCTGGTCTCCGGTGGAAAGTACCGCCCATTGATGACGTCTATGAACCTGCCGTTCTTCAGCTCGACAATGGCATCTTCACCCGGCTCGTAGTTGCTGACGAAATTGGTCTTAACTTCACCCTTCATATTTCCCTCCTATATGACTGGACTGACACCATTATATTGAATCTTGAGCCGGTGAACAATAGGTCGGACAGCTTTTTCACGGGTCCTAACCGGTGTTGACGCTTGGTGATGCCGCGACGGCAGTGGAGCGAGGTGCTTGAAATATAAGTGCCTCACGACTGGCCCTGTAGCTGCTGGGGGCTCAAGCAATGACTGCCGGTTGCAAAGTGCGGCCGGCTATAGGTGACGATGCGTTCTAGGGTCCAGCGATGCCAAAGGTCTTGGCTATGGGGCTTTTCAGTTCTTTGACTGTGGGATTTTGGTCGCAATGTGGGGTGGGAAGCAATTTGTTTGCGAATAGGCTAAAATACGGGACGCAGGACGAGCTGTGAGGATAAAGAAGTGAGGCTGACGGCAAAAGCCAAGGAAAGGCTGCAAAGCGACCCGGCCCGGTTTGTGGGGCAGATAATCAAGGACTTTGCGCGTACCAGTCCAGCTAACCGCCTTTCGTTTCTGGGTGACTATGTTATGTGGGATGAGCCTGTGGTGAGGTTTGCTGATGGCGATGACCCGATCTTCGCCGAGTACAAGAGGATTATAGCGCCGGACCACCTTACTCCTCGCGAGGCACTGGCCATAGCCTATCAAAAAGGCCCGCAGGAAATGCCGGCGCGCCTTTCGGTGATAAGCTGGATCTTGCCCGCTGCGGAGGAAGCTCGCAAGTCCAATCGTGAGGAGACGCGTGTCCCCAGCCGTCTCTGGTCCCACAGCCGCTGGTATGGGGAGAAGTTTAATGATGCATTACGGGCATATGTGGTGGAGCTCCTCACCGGTCTGGGGTATCTGGCGGTAGCACCGGTGCTGCAGCCCTTTTTTAAGATATCCGCCAATGAGAAGGAGCTGTATTCGAACTGGTCAGAGCGACATATAGCTTATGCCGCCGGTCACGGCACCTTCAGCCTTTCCGATGGGCTGATCACGGAACACGGTGTTGCCCACCGTTGTGGCAGTGTGGTCACCAGCCTGGTGCTACCGGCAAGTCCCAGGACCGCAAATAGCCCTTACTCAAACTGCCTTTTCTATCTGGGGATTGAGTGCAGGGCCTGCATAAAGCGCTGCCCGGCAGGTGCCATAACCGAGAAGGGTCACGATAAGAACAAGTGCTCGCAGTATTTGCGTGATATCGGCTACTTAGCGCAGACGTTGAAAGACGGCTATGATAATGAGAGGAGCGTGGCTGGTTGTGGACTCTGCCAGACGAAAGTGCCCTGTGAATTTCAGAATCCGGCGGCTAGACTTAAAGGTAAGACACGACGGAAAGAGACTGGAGCGATTGAGGGTTGAAGCATTTTGATGACCTCGGCGCCGGTGTGGAATGGGGATACGCGGCTGCGCATTCAGCCCGCCATATTACACCGACGGCGTACTAACGGGCTCACCTGCCTTTGAAGCGGGGTTCCCTCTTCTCGATGAAAGCCCTGATCGCCTCCTGTCTATCTTCGCTCTGTTCCTGCGGCAGGACGAAGTCCACATATTCCCTCTCCACCTTCCGGCTTAGCCTTTCCGTCCCGGTGTAGTACCCGTATTTGATCGACCTGACATAAAGCGGCGGGATGCCCTTCAGGAGCTCAGCCCAGCGGACGGCTTCGTCCATGAGTTCGGCATCGGGGACGACTCTGTTGACCAGTCCCACCTCGTAGGCGCGCTGTGCGGTCATCATGCGACCGCCCTTCCATGCCAGCAGCATGAACTCCAGGGCTATTTTGAACGGCATGTAAGGGGCGTACTGCGGCGGTACGTGGGCAACGCCAGCCCTCCCTTCAGGATAGCCGAAGATGGCATTATCGGACGCGATGGTTATGTCGCAGCTGGTTACGGCGATGATATACCCCTGCCCCAAACAGTAGCCGCGGACGGCGGCGACGAGCGGCTTGAAGAGCGATATGCCGTTCGGCGGGTATGCCTCGTGGTACTGCCATGCCTTGGCGGTGGCGCGATCCTCATCGGTGAGGTCAACCCCCACGGAGAAGCTTTGTCCTTCGCCGCTGAGGATGCCTACCTGGGCTTCGGGGTCGTTCTCAAAGCGCTGCCAGGTGTCCCGCAGGGCGTAGCTCATTTCGACATTAAAGGCGTTTTGCTTTTCCGGCTGGTTCAGGGTAATGTAGGCAATTTTGTCACGGACCTCATACAGGATGCTGGGCTTGCTCATTTGAAACACCTCCCCTTTTTGCTAGCTGCGGCTTGGCGGCAGGACTATTTTACTGCCAGCGACTTGGGGCGTAAAGGCTGGAGGGTAGGTGTGGGAAAGAGCTGGGTCTAGCGTTGCTGTTGAAAGTGGAGCGCCGTGTCTGTTGCCAGCTTTGACCGCAGGTATTGCACGAAGGCTGCTCTGATGGTTATAATAGAAAAAGGCCCCTGTCGGTGCTTCTGTGAATGTTTAAAGTCGGCGATAATAAAAGGCACCACACACTTAGGGCTCTCGGTCCCCTGTTAGCGTTATCTTTGGTACTGTCTTCGGTCTCCTCGTCGTTTTCCTTTCCAGCCTCAGTATTTGCGGACCTATCTGATACTCCCATACCCTGGAGCAACTTTACCTTCATCCCCGTTACCTATAACGGTGGCGTAATCTACGACTACGAGAGCTCTGCCGACCCCTCGCGCGGTCCCGGAGCGGTCAGCCCGGCTAATATCGATATTTCCTCCTGTTCTCCAAATGGCTATCTGCCCGGCAATCAGCCCAGTTTCCTTTATGCCTATTACGATGGCGGCACACCTTTCGATGTAAGTGACGATCATCTGGCGCTGAGGATGCGACTTAACGGCACGCCGCTGGAACAAAGCGGGGTGGGACTGGACTCAGGCCACTGGTATATACTCATTGATATCGACAATGACGGTTATAAGGAATTTGCCATAGACATTGATGGCACGGTCTTTTCCAACCGCCCCGACCGCGTCTACTTGCTGTATAACAATTTGCCCACTAACAATGTCACGCCACGCTCCGTGGCGCATAGGCAGAGTAGCGATGTGTTGGGCGGTGACGAGATAGGGGTGTGGTATGCGGCGGGTCCAGCAGCTACAGGTACCGCACAGACAAATAATCATATACGGGTGCTGACAGCTACGCCTACCTGCTATGGCGGCACTGAGTACTGGCTGGACGTGCAGTTGCCTATTTCTGCCTTTAAAGTTGGGGGTATGCAGTTGCTTGATAACACCACACCCGCCCGTTTTCATGTGAGCACCTCGGCATCGGCGGTAGACCCGCTGCAGAAGGACTGGATGCTCAAGGTCTACTCCGATCCCATTTTCAGTGATACCTGGCAACCAATCGTCTACGCATCTAAGACAGCCACGCTGCTCCAGGACAATGATGGCAATGGTGCCCCCAGTCCGGGGGACGTGCTGCGGTACGACATTACCATAACTAACAGCGGGCTACTTAACATGCTGAATGTCGTCTTCTACGATAAGATCACGGACCCCAACCTGCAACTGGTGGACAACAGCGTAACCACGAGCCCTGGCGGCACCATTGTGAAGCAGTCGGGAAACGAAGTTGAGGTCTATTTCATTTCGATTGCCTACGGGACCTCAGCGACGGTAAGCTTCCGTGTGACCATCCTGTTTCCCGAGATCCCGGGCGTAAGCGTGGTCTCCAACCAGGGGCAGGTCTCGGGCTCCAATTTCACCACCGTGTTGACCGATGACCCATCCACCCCCACCCCTTATGATGCCACCCGTACCACGCTGGTCATACCGCCCACATTGCGGATCACCAAGGAGGGGCCCGACGAGGTTAATCCCGGCTCTAATATCACCTTTACCGGCACGTTGACCAACTATGGCACACAGCCAGCGTACAATGTGGTGCTGGTGGACTACCTGCCGGCAGGTTTAAGCTTCGTTAGCTCCAGTCACGCTGCGGTTTACAATCCAGTGCTTAACACCATCACCTGGAACCTGGGGACCTTGCCTGGTGGGGTATCAATACCGGGTTGGGTGGCGGTGCATGTCAGTGACAACATATCTGATAATACCACGCTGACCAATCTTTTTTCAGTTACCTGGCAGGGCGGCGGACCAGCCACCGCGACCAAAGACATGACTGTCCGTGCCTACCCGCTGTTGTCCATCTCGAAATACGGTCCTCCCACTGCCACCGCAGGCAGTTTGCTCACCTATACCGGCACGTTGACCAATTATGGCACGGTTGCTGCTGATAATGTGACACTGGTGGATATACTACCCACGGGTTTAAGCTTCGTCAGTTCCAGCCATGGCGCGGTCTACGATCCGGGCACCAATACCATCACCTGGAGCCTGGGCACGGTGAATGCTGGAGTCTTCATACCGGGCTGGGTGACGGTGCAGGTAGACAGCGGCATAGCCAACGGCACGACGCTCACCGATACCTTCTCTCTCACCTGGGAGGACGGCTCGGGCAATTCGTATGGACCGGTAACCGCTTCTGCGAATACTACCATCTATACGGCACCCCATCTCACCATCACCAAGGAAGGGCCGACACAGGTCACCGCTGGCTCATATTTGACATTTACTGGAACGCTGACCAATGTGGGTGGTTCAGCGGCAGAGAATGTGGTGCTGGTGGACTACCTGCCACCAGGGCTGACCTTTGTTGCCTCCAGTCATACTGCTGTCTATGACCCGTACGCGCGCACCATAACCTGGAATCTAGGTACGGTGGGTAGCGGCGTAGCCATACCCGGCTGGGTGACGGTGCACGTTGACGGCAATATACCCGACGGCACCTTGCTACGGAACTTGTTCTCGGTGACCTGGCAGGGCGGTGGGCCTGCTGAAGCCACTAAAGATGTGCTGGTGCGTACCAGCCCGCTGCTGACCGTTTCCAAGACGGGTCCAGCATATGGCAGCCCGGGGAGTCTGCTGACCTTTACTTTGACGGTGACCAATTCGGGCGGGCTTGATGCCTATAATGTCAACCTCGTGGATGTGCTCTCCGATAACTACACCTATGTGAGCAGCATTCCTTCTGGTATGCTCAGCAACGGCAACGTGGTCTGGAACCTGGGCACACTCACCGCAGGAAACAGTACTTCGGTCTCGGTCACGGTGAGTGTCAACGATGGAGTGGCTAACGCTACTACGCTGATAGACACGGCGTTGGCCATGTGGCAGGACGAACAGGGGATGGACTATGGGCCGGCGGTGGACATTCTGTCCACAACCATATATACCATTCCCCACCTGGTCATCGCCAAGACGGGACCCGAGCTGGCCAATCCCGGCGATTATTGTACCTATACCATAACCGTCACCAACACCTCTTCGACAGATGCGACCAATGTTGTACTGATGGACTATGTGTCTGACAATATGACTTATGTGAGCTCCAGCGACGGCGGTAGCCATACTGGTGGAGTGGTGACCTGGAATTTGGGGGCTATCGCTGGCGGGACATCGCGGTCGGTGACCATTACGCTACAGGTAAACCCGACGCTGAACGTGGAGAAAATCCTGACCGATGTTGCTGTGGTAGCGTGGCAGGACGCGCAGAGCGACAGTTATGGTCCGGTGGGCGTTGCTGCACAGACTCGGGTCTGTCCTTTCCCTCTTCTTTCAATTGACATCGCCGGTCCTGTCACCGGTGAACCCTGCGACACACTGACCTTCACCATAGGGGTGAGCAACAACAGTTCTGCCATCAATGCGCAGAACGTCACGGTTCAATATGTCTTGCCCTACGGTGCATCTTATGTGAGTTCCAGCGATGGTGGCATTTATGACAGCGGTGTGGTGCTGTGGAATTTAGGGACACTGACAGCCGGCAGCTACCGGGAGGTGACGGTGACCATAACCTATTGTGTGCTTCCTGTCGGTGCGGAGGTGATATCCACCGCCGGTATGCTATGGCAGTGTCCTGCGGGGGTGACGAAGGGACCGGCATTTGATACCACGAGCACCCTGATCGTAGCCTCGCCACAGCCACCACCCGAACCGGAGCCCTCGGAACAACCGACTTTAGTGACGGTGCCGGTCAGACCGCCGACCCCGCAGCCAAGACCGTCAGGGCTGATGCCGCCACCCGGCTCGACGCAACCACCGTCGTTCACCGTCACCGATCTGACTGTTCAAGTGAGCGCGCGGACGCAGTTAATCTGTGCTCAGATATACAATAGCGGTGGTCCCGGCGGAGGCACTGTCTCACTAAAGATAAACGGGGTTGTTGAGGGGACGAAACCTGTTACACTCGGTGAAAGGTCCAGCGTGCGCGTCTGCTGGAGGGTCAGTAAGACTACACCGGGAAACTATCTGGTAGAGGTGGAAGGACGAAGAGTCTGGTTCACTGTGAAGGGGGTTGGTGCTGACACTCTAGCTGTTGTGATTGCAGCAGCTGGTCTAATGGGCCTATTTATCGCCGTCCTGATAAGCCTGATCGTCATCATCTACCGCCGGATGTGGTAGGACCCGCTCTGGAACGCATTCAACTATTTGGAGAAAGCCCCCTACTGCTGTCCACCGAATTAGGCTAGGCGTAGCGAATTCTGGAGATCGCTTCTCTGACCTCATCCACTGAGGCCTCGTTTTCTATGGTGGAAAGGTCGCCAAGTTCTTCGCCCAGCCACAGCTTTTTCAGCACCCGTCTCATGATCTTGCCGCTTCTCGTCTTGGGCAGCATGTTGACGAATTCCACCCTCTTGAGCACCACGATGGGACCCATAACCTTTCTCACGTGCTCGATGAGCTCGCCGCGCAGTTTATCGGAAGGCTGGTAGTCCTGGCGGAGGACGACAAAAGCTAGTATAGCCTCGCCTCGGAGCTCATCGGGGATTCCACAGACGGCAGCCTCGGCGACAGCGGGGTGTGAGACTAAGGCGTTCTCCACCTCGGCAGAGCCTATTCTATGGGCAGCGATCTTTATCACTTCGTCAGACCGGCCGCAGAACCAGATGTATCCCTCTTCGTCGAAGTAGGCAGTGTCCCCGGTGAAGTATTTACCCCTGGAGAACGGTCTCGCTTCCCAGTACTCAGCACGGTAGCGTTGGGGGTCTCCCCATATGGTCGGAGTCATGCCGGGGACTGGTCTGGCGAGCAGGAGGACGCCCTTTTCGTTCACGCCGCAGGGCTTTCCTTCGCGCTCATCGACTATTTCCGGGAGTACTCCGGGGACGGGAAAGCCGGAGGAACCTGGCTTTACCTTGGGTCTATCGATGCCGTATGGATAGCCGAACATGGGACCGGTGACCTCGGTCTGCCACATGTGGTCAAAGACGGGCACCTTGCCTTCAAAAACTTCGTTGTGTACCCATGACCAGACTTCAGGGTTTAAGACCTCTCCGGCAACCACCACCCGCTCGATTGAACTCAAGTTGTGCTTTTTTGCCTGTTCAATTCCCAGGGAGCGCAGGGCTCTAACGCCGGTGGGCGATGTCCAGAGCATGGTCGCCTTGTTCTTCTCGATGATTTGCCACCACATGTCTGATTGTGGGAAGTCCGGTGTACCTTCGTAGAGTATAGCGGTGCAGCCTGCCAGCAGCGGGCTGAAGACGATATATGATTGCCCCGCCATCCAGCCGATATCGCTGGTGTTGAATATTACATCTTGTGGCTTGATGGCGTAGATCCACTTAGCCGTCCAGTAGGACCATATTTGAAAACCGCCGTGGACATGGACCACCGGCTTTGGCTTCGCCGTGGTGCCCGAGGTGCACATTATCAGTAGTGGCTCGTTGGCTTCGAGCGGGAGGTACTCTTCGTCGTCCCTTCCGGGCCTCTCGAATTCTGCAAGCGTAATACTTCTGGCGTCGTCTACTTCTGTCCGGTCGCCTAACCAGTTGACCACGATGTGCTTAATATTCCGGTTGACCTCCAGAGGGCAAAGATTGATGGCTTCATCAACTACTTTTTTGAGCTCGATCTTTCTGCCTCTGCGGACGGTGAAGTCCTGGGTCAATATCAGTTTGGGCGTGGTGAGCTGTATACGCTCAGCCAGTGCCCCGGCGGAAAAGCCGGCAAACACACAGGTGGATATGGCGCCTATCTTGGCGCAGGCGAGTATCATCGTTAGCGCCTCAATACTATTTGGTATGTAAAGCAGCACGCGGTCACCCTTTTCCAGCCCGAGGCTTTTAAGAGCACCGCTATATCTCGATACAGCCCTGGACAGTCCTCCGTAGGTTATCGTTCGGGATAGCCCGAGTTCCGGCGCCTGGTATATGTAGGCAAGTTTGTCTTTATACCTCGGTAGCTTGTAGCTAAGACAGTTGTATGCCGTGTTGGTCATCCCGCCGACGAACCATTTGAAGCTGGGGTAGTCTTGCTGAAAGACTTGGGTCCACTTTTTGAACCAGTAGATATCGGGCATGGACTGCTCCGCCAGTCTATCCCAGAACCCCTCCGGGTCGACTATCGATGTCTTCCACAGCTCGTAATATTCAGCCGAGGCGTTGAACAGCGGTAGATCGGTCATAAATTCACTCCCTGGTCATCGGTAGTTCATATATACATTTACGGGTATGCTGACACTTCACCTTGTGTTTTCCTGAAACTATATTGTCGAATCACTCGAGGCAGGGGCTGCTCTCAAGCTGACACTCGTTGAAAACAAACGCCGTATCTACAAGACACCACATTATATTCCTTATCCGACGATCCGGTCAATTCAGGGTCAAGGGTTGGACCATAGGGTATTTGCGGACATAGGTTCAGCGGCTTTTCTGCCGGCGTAGGTCAACGTTGACGCCAGAACGGAATTGGAATAAGATATATTTATAGGGTACAGTTAGTAGAGGTGGGTGTGGTGAGGCTTGCTTGGTGTGGTTGCCACTATAAAAGATTGCTGGTGGTGACTCATGTCGCGGTTTAGGGTCTTGGCCTTTTTCTTTGGCTTGCTGCTGGGGCTTGCCATGGCTGAAGTTACTCCGTATTTTCTGGTGGCCGTGTTTTTCCTCATCGGCATGGCGCTGTTGGCGGCGAACATCTATATTCTCCTCTGTGCAATTGGCTAAGGCATCAGCTCTTTGCAGCCAGGACGCGTTGTACTTCGAGGCTTAATTGCTCAACATCGAACGGCTTTTCTATGCATGCTGCTTTGGTCTCTTCGAGGAACCTCCTGGTGTCCAGCCCCATGACATCGCCGGTGATAAACAGCACCCTCTGAGCCAGTGATTTATCTATTTCCTGAATCTGCTTGTAGAGTTCGATGCCACTCCTGTGCGGGAGTTTGACATCTACGAGCAGCAGGTCATATTTTCGCCGTTTGATTTTCCTCAACGCTCTGGCAGCGCTGTCCACGGTGTCTACCCTGTAGCCCTGTTCGGTAAGGGTGCGGCTTGCCAGGTCTCTGACCACCTGTTCATCGTCCACCACCAGTATGGTGGCCTCCACCCTTTTTGCTTTTTTTGTGGCGGGCGGTTGAGGCGGTTGCGATGGAGCGAGCACTGGGAGTTCGACTATAAAGGTGGCACCTTCGCCGGGCTTGCTCTCAGCATAGATCTTACCGTTATGCTCGGTTACTATGCCGTAGCAGATGCTGAGCCCGAGACCGGTGCCCTGCCCTGCCTCTCTGGTGGTGAAGAACGGGTCAAATATTTTGTCCATGATCTCCGATCTTATCCCCGGGCCATCGTCCTTGACCGCTATTCTTATTGCGTTATCTATTTTCTCGGTGGTTATGGTGAGGTTGCCTCTGCCATGGGCAAGCCGCATTTCGGTCTCGGCGTTGGCGATGAGGTTGAGCAGCACCTGCTGTATTTGTCCGGGGTCAGCCACAGTGGCGGGTAGTCCGGGATCAAGGCGGGTGGTCACCGAGATGTTATTCATCTTCAGACTGTAGGCCCGCAGGGCCAATGTGGACTGTACCAACATATTGATATCTACCAGCTTTCGCTCCGGCTTGGTCTGACGGGCGAAGGTGAGCAGTCTTCTTACGATATCAGCGACCCGCTGGGCACAGTCATTGATAATCGTCAGGTCAGCCTTGATATCTGGCGGCAGATCGGGGCGGCTGAGTAGCAATTGGGCGTAACCGACCACGCCGGTAAGGGGGTTATTTATCTCGTGGGCGATGCCGGCAGCCATTTCGCCGATGGACGCCAGACGGCTGGCAACCTGGGCTTTCAGCTCCAGTTCTCTCCTTTCTTCCTGAGCCCTTTTGCGCCTGGTGATATCGCGCAGCACCGCCAGGAGCCCTGTTGGTTTTCCCTTGGCATCGCGCAAGAAGTTTACCTGTGCCTCTGCCCACAGATGAGGGCCGTCCCGGCGGACGACCTCTACCTCGAGCACCCTCGATCTCGCTGGGTCTCGGGTGGGGCTCTCAGCTAAAGGCAGCTCTTCGTCAAAGGCCTTCTTTACCAGATCGAATGAAGCCGGTGTGAGCAGCTTCTCCAGCGGGGTGGCGATGATCTCCTCCGGCTTACGGTCACCCAGATACCTGACAGAAGGGCTAACGTAGGTGATATTCAGGTTCATATCTGTGGTGATGATGACGTCTCTGGTGTTTTCGGTGATGAGGCGGTACTTTTCTTCAGCACGGCGAAGTTCCTCCTCCAGCTTCCGGCGTCTGGCCACCTCTTTTTCTAGGTCCAGCATCTTCTTCTCTAGCTTATGCACCAGGCGCTCGGAGTACAGTTTCAGCACCTCTTTGTCTTCTGTTACCACAGGTTCCCTGTATGTTAATCTCTTTGTCTCTGCGTCCTTGATAATGCTCCGTATGATGCTCATAAATTCATCCGGGTCGATCGGCTTTCTGATGAACCTGTCGGCACCCAGTGCCAGGGCAAATTCCTCGTCCTTTTCATCCACATAGGTGGCGGTGTAGAAGATGAAGGGGATGTGCTTCAGCTTATCGTCTTTCTTGCACTCGCGGCAGAGCTGGAAGCCGTCCATCACGGGCATTAAGATGTCGGCGATGACCATGTCGAAGTCATCGGTGCGGAGCTTTTCCAGAGCCTCAGTGCCATTTGTAGCTGGGACGACCTCATACCCACTTCCCTTAAGCATGGTCTCCAATAGATAGAGATTATCTTTGTTGTCGTCAACGATAAGGACCTTCATTGCGGTAGCTCCTCTTCAGGATATGGCTATGGTGCTAAAAATTTCTCTATCTCTGCCATAAAAGTATCCGGGTCTATGGGCTTTGCGATGTAACTGGTACAGCCGGCTGCCAGAGCCTTTTCTCGGTCCCCAGCCATGGCATAGGAGGTCAACGCTATGATAGGTATCTTGGTGTCTATCTCCGATGACCTGATCCTCCTGACCGCCTCGAGTCCGTTTATATCCGGCAGCTGGACGTCCATGAGGATGAGGTCTGGCTTCTCCTTTATTGCCAGCTCCACGCCCTGCATGCCCTCCCTCGCCTCTATCACATGGTAACCATGTTTTTCCATCATGAACCTGATGAGATAGAGGTTATATTCGTTGTCCTCGACCACCAGTATCCGCTTCAATTTTTACCGTTTCTCTCGGAACAGTGCAGTGCAACGGTATGGTGAGAGTGAACTCGCTCCCCTGACCATACTGGCTTTTAGCCGTGATATCGCCACCGAGGAGGCCTGCCAATTTCTTGGTGAGGTATAGTCCCAGCCCTGTGCCCTCATGCCTTTTGGTGAGCGAAGCGCCGATCTGCTGGAAGGGCTCGAACAGCTTCGTCATGTCCTCTTCTCTTATACCTATACCGGTGTCGCTGACGCTGAGTTCAAGCTTCGCCCCGTCGAGGACTCTGGCTGAAATTTTGATTGTGCCTTTTTCGGTGAACTTCACGGCGTTGCTCACCAGGTTTATCACAGCCTGTTTCAGGCGCCGTTTATCGCTGAAAAGCGAAATGCCCTCGGGTATGTCGGTAATAAGCTCCAGACCTTTATGGCTTACCACGGGAGAGAAAGTGTGGACTACGTCATTTACCATTTCGTCCAGCTGGAACTCTTCAGGAAATAACTCCACCCTGCCTGCCTCTATCTTGGAGATATCCAGGACGTCGTTTATCAGGTCGAGGAGGTGCCTGGCACTGCCTTTAACTATGGTGAGCTGCTTCCGTTGTTCGTCATTGAGCTCACCAGCCAAGCCCTGCAGCAGTACGCCGGTGAAGCCTATTATGGAGTTCAACGGAGTCCTCAGTTCATGGCTCATGCTGGCGAGGAACACCGATTTCAGACGGTCGATTTCCTGCAGGCGGACGTTTGCCTGTTCCAGCTCAAGATTTTTCTGCTTTAGCTCGGCGGTCCTGTGCTCTATCAGTTCTTCAAGGCGTTGCCGGTATCTGGCCAGTGCTTCTGCCGTCCGCTTGTGCTCCTTGATTTCTTCTCTCAGCTCTCTGGTCCTGGCATTGACCCGGGCCCTCAAGATAAAGTTTCCCGCGGTGAGCAGCAGGGCTACTGCTCCAGCACCTACCAATGACCAGAGAAGCCATGCCGGAATGGGGCGTCTCTCGGCTGGTCTTATGCCGAACCACTTGTCCAGTGAAAGGTAATAGATGGAGCGGTTATCTTTCTTGAGGGCTGCCACATGGTGGTCTATCCTATCGATAAGATAGGGCGTCAGGCCGGAGCCTCTGGGAAAGGCGAAATGAAGCAACGAAGGCTGGAAGATGATGGCGGTCTTTGCTACTTTGTATTCTGTTTCGTGTTGATACCCGAAGTCCTTGCTCACCACGCCGGCGTCAGCGTCACCGTTCGCCACCAGGGCAAAGACCTTGTCATAGCTGTCCACTTCGGTGAAGGTGCAACTGATGTTGTATGACTGGACGAGCTTCTTAATCCCCTCCGGCCCCTCAACATTTACGCTGCCCTTCAAAACGGCTACGGTCTTACCTTCGAGGTCTAGAATGGACTCTATGTGGGCCCCTGGTCGGGCATAGACCCTTGACCAACTATTGTATACGGGCTCGCGAGAAAATTCGTACTTCTGATATCTTTCCTCCGTGTAGGCGACATCCGGCATTATGTCTATTTCATTTTTCTCCAGCCTCGTCAGGCATTCCTGCCAGGTGCCGGGCACATATTGTATCTTCCAGCCTTCCTGTGACGCGATGTACTCTACGATGTCTATCCAGAAGCCTGAGGGGTTGCCCCGTTCATCGATGAATATTTTCGGCTTGTTGTCGTAGATGCCGACCTTTACCGTCAGTGGGTCGTCTGCTGATACGGCAGCAGTAAAGGAAAGGGCGTTTAGAAGTGCCAGACAGACTGGAGCAAGCCCTCTTGCCAGAACCTTGACTGCAGTGTTAGCCCTGTCCTTCGTCCCAGCCCCCATCTTTCACCCGCCCTACCCGACCTGACCTTCCGTGACTACGGAATGCCCATCCAATACATCATATGCGCCTATCTGAGCTGTGTCAAGTGCTGGGCGAATTGGTGGGCTGGTGATACTTTAGTACTTTCCTCGACTCGCTGGCAGGCTTTTGTGCCGGTGAAGACGAACTTCCGGCTGCTCCGGACCTATATAATCCCTCTGTCCCTGTACCGGGCAAGCTGCTGTTCGCTCAAGCCAAGAAGGTGGTGGTAGACCTCGAGGTTGTGTTCCCCAAGGCTTACTGCCGGAGAATCTATGCTGCCAGGGGTCTCCGAGAGCTTCATGGTAACGCCGGGCATCGGCACTTTTCCTACGCCAGGCTGGTCAATTTCCACCAGCATATCTCTGGCAGCAACCTGCGGGTCGCCGTAGATAGCGGCGATGTCCCGTATGTGACCGCAGGGCACCCTGGCGGCTTCAAGGACGCGGATTACCTCTTCGACCGTCTTGTCTTTTATCCATTCGGCGACGATGGGGTGGACGTGGTCGCGGTTGAGGTAGCGGGAGAGGTTGTCATTGAATCTAGGGTCGGTGGCCAGGCCATCTCTCCCCAGCGCCCGGCAGAAGCGGCGCCAGGCGCTATTGCCGACCACATTGACCATCACCCAGCCGTCCTTAGCCTTGAAGCTATTGGCATAGGCGTAGAAGGAGTTGTTGCCGATTTGCCGGCGGACTTCTCCCAGCAGTTTGTACTCCGCGGCCACGCCGGCAGCGGCGACAAAGGAGAAGGCGACATCGAACAGCGAGACATCGATGAGCTGCCCTCTGCCCGTTTTCTGACGGTTGAGCAAGGCTATGGTGATGCCGAGTGCAGCCGAGAGACCGGTGGCGAAGTCGACGTACTGTACTGCCGCTCTGGTGGGTGGGTTGCCGGGGAAGCCAGTATAGCTCATGGCGCCGGACATAGCCTGTGCAATTGAATCGAAGCAGGTCCTTTGGGCATACGGTCCGTACTGACCGAAGCCGGTGATTATTGCCTCGATGAGCGCTTTGTTTAGCCGTCTTAGAGTGTCATAGTCCAGGACTTTTGCCTCTTCGGTGCCCGGCGGGAAATTGTGCACCAGGACATCTGTCTTCCTGACGAGCCTTTCCAGCAGCTCTGTGGAATCCGGGCTTCTTAAATTCAAAGTGATGTTCTTCTTGTTCCGCTGGAGGATGAGGCTGTAAACCAGCGCCTGTCCGTCGGGGCTGAAGGGGCCCAGATTTCTGTCTTCGCTTCCTCCGGGCGGCTCAACCCTTATGACTTCGGCGCCCATATCAGCCAGCAGCATGCAACAATAGGGGCCGGCGATATACCGGGAGAAGTCGAGAACCCTGATTCCTTCTAGAGCTTTCCCTTTCCTCGGCGACACTTTAGATGCTACTTTTTTCTGAGATTGTACCCAGCGGCGCGGGCGCTGGCAATTGCCTGTGGGGCTTTCTATCGGTCTATTTCCCCTTGAACACTGGCTTCCTATTCTCGAACAAAGCAGCCCTGCCCTCCTTGAAGTCCTCACTCTCTAATTGTGGTCTGATGAAGAGCTCGAACTCCTTTCGGGCTACGCGGGCTGCCCTTTTCTGGGCTTCCACACGGTTTTTGTACTGACCATATTTGATGGCGCGAATGGTGAGCGGTGCATTTTCGCTCAGTATCTTCGCCATCTTGGTGGCTTCGGTCATTAGCTCGTCTTTATCTTTGCAGACATGGTTGACCAGCCCCACCTCATAAGCCCGCTCGGCGCTCATAGGCTGTCCGGACATTAGAAATTCCAGCGAGGTCTTGAAGGGCATGTATGGGGCGTATTCTACGATACCGCCTACGATTCCCACCCAGACCTCAGCGAAGACAAACTGTGTATCTCTGGCGGCGTAGGTGATATCCGTGCCATATATTGCTAAGCCGAAGCCGCTACCAGCGACCATGCCATGTATGGCGCCGACTATCGGTTTCAGTATCTTGGTCCCGTTCGCTGGAAAGGCCCGCCTCAGATATCTGAGCAACCCCTCATGTCTCAGGTCAGCCCCCCGGCAGAAGTCCTTACCGTTGGCGCTCAGCAGTGCTACCCAGGCATTATCATCTTGGGCGAACTGATCCCAGACTTCTCCCAGCGCGATGCACATATCAGGATCGAGTCGGTTGCGGTTGTCGGGGTTATTCAAGGTGATATAAGCGATCCGGTCTTTGACTTCATATAGTACGACGTCTTTGGCCATTGTTTCCTCCTTTTCTCTTTTCTCGCTGTGCCGTCTATTTTTACCAACGTTCCTTGCCGTTATTAAAGGTTGCGGTGAAGATTTTCCCGGGGTCAGCAGTCTCTTCGACGTTAGGGGTAGGCTTACCAGCGAGGTTGCCGAATCCCTGCGGGACGTAGATAATGAAGTCCAAAGGTGTTGCCCCCTGTGATACCGCCTCGATGTAGCGGTCAACAGCGCGGCGGTCGCTTGCTGGCCCCAGGCTCCCGGTGTATTTGCCGCCGTTCAAAGTTTTATCGGCGTACTGGAAGGTGAGCCCGTAAAGCGAGGGCAAGCTGACCTTGGTGGGAAAGCCGCGGCCGTATATTGCGGTTGCTATTGACATATAACTGGCGAATTGGAGGCTGGGCAGTTTGCCTTTCCCCCAGGTCATGGAAGGGAAGAGCGGGTCTTTGTTCTCCAGCGGCGTGCGCGACATGGTGAGCCCGATGGCAACTGCCTGAAGTACGGGGTACGCTTTACCGTAGTCGTAGCCCTCTGGGTTCCACCGTGCGTTGAGGTATTTAAGACGCAGAGCGGTAATAAGGAACGAGCCGTGCAAGAAGCCGTATTTCTCTGCTCCGGTTACGTGCATGCCGTACGATGCCAGGCGTAAAATAGTGTGCCACAGCCCATTCTGCCCCTTTTCATCGTAGCCAATGATACCATCGCCGTCCTCGTCGAATTCGGACATCACCTCCCTGTAGTAGGTTGAGCCGGTGAGCCTGTCATTGGCTCGAAGATAGCTGAGCACAGTACGCTGGCAGTCCCAGAGCAGCTTTCCTGGACCATGGTAGAACTCGCCAGTCTTCAGCTCGCGGAACTTTCCATCGCTTACCTGCCCCAGATGTCCTTCAAGCGATGCCAGGGGTGCCTGCTTAGTTGTGTCCCAGCCGATAACGTGGTACTTCTGTGAGCCTATCCCCCTGGACTCGGCATATTGGTGCAGGCGGTAGCGTAGCAAGGGGGAATCGAAGCCCTGCTCGGTGGTAATGTCCTGTCCTTCTACTTTAGCGACGGGCACATGTTGTAGAAAGTCGGTGGCGAGGTTGTTTTCCCGGGCGAGTTTTCTTGCTTCCGCGATAGGGATGGTGGCGAACATGCAGCGGGCACAGCAGAGGTCAAGGGCTACAGGGTCGAGGGATGCCAGAGCTAGGCCCTCATTAACTTTAGCCCCCAGACCCACGCCCTGGTGGTCGATGTTCACCATCTGGATGGCATCAACCACGTGGAGCATGAAGATGCCCTGGTCCATGACCGCTCTGATGACGTCTGTCTGTGTGCCCGACATGCCGGCTGTCCTGGTGACGATATACTTACCGTCTTTATCCTTCGCTGGAAGTCCGGTATCCTCGTCCAGTCTGGGCACCCAGACCTGATGGGGAAGTTCGGTCTTCATACCGGGGCCGGGCTTATAAGGGAAGGCGTATTTCCATTTGGTGCTGTCGGCGCCGTCCATCGGTGCTTCCATGGGATAAAGACCGATGCCGAGGTTTTTAATGGCGTTGGTTATCAGATCGATGGCGTGGATCTTTAGCCGTGGCACGTTGATTATGACGCAGCCGGGGTAGTCTTTTAGGTCCTTGGGGTCTGTGGGGTCGCCCCCGACGATGACCTTGTGCAGGGTTATCTCTTTGTAGTTGGCGCCATCGGGGACGGGGATTGTCCGGGACTTGCCTTTCATGTCATGAGTACGGTTGAGGTCGTAGACCATGAGACGGTTGCCAGCCCTGCCCGGCGGGAGGTATGTGCCGGTGGTACTCTCTTCATAGCCGTTCATCGGATTATCCCGGTGGGAAGAGGGGTGTTTATCGGCAAGGTATTTTCTGACGAAGTAGAAGCCCCAGCCGCCGTAGAAGTCGCCGCTGCGCCCTTCGATGACGGCTTCGGTGGTGACCTTTTTGCCCTTACCGAAGACGTAAGTGTAGTAGCCTGCGTTCATGGCGGTGGCGCTGGCAGCTTCACCGAGCATCATGTCACAGTAATTGATTTCCAGGACATCGTGGAACCAACGCATCAGCGTTGCGATAACCGTCCAGTTGGTGCAGGCACTATCGCCCAGCCCCTCGCCGTGCGTTATCGGGTCAAGTCCGGTGGGTGCCACCAGGTTTGGTTTGAAAAGCAGCTTCTCGCCAGCGTTGACTTCGGACTTGACCCTGGTGCTGAAGTTCGTCCTCTCGTCTAGCAGGCTCAAAGCTAAGGCGAGGCTGTTATAGATGTAGTCTATCCGCTCTATTATCTTTTGCCAGGCTTCGACACTTGATTCATCGATGACCTTTTGGAGCAGTTCGGGGACCCCGACGTAGGCTTGTAACGGGTCCATGCGTACCACAGCCACCGGCGAGCCGTCGCTATCCAACTCTGCTTTCCCCAGGGGCGAATCAACGACCACCTTTGCCTTGGTTGTCATTTTGTCTCCCTCAGATTATCCTAAGTCATTCTATTGCACCAAAGCTTTACATAAGCCTAACTGTCAAACTATCGTGCTCAAAACAAAGCGGGTGCTTCTATGGCAGCGCCTCTTTCAGGACCTGGGAGATATCCTTTACTGCGAGTTTTCCCTCCAGGTTTTCAGCCTTCACGGCGTCGGTGAGCATGGTCAGGCAGCCGGGGCAGGCGACTGCCAGGACATCAGCCCCGGTGGCATAAGCCTCCCTTACCCTGATACGCGCCGGGCTGTCCTCGCCCCCAGCCAGCAGGTCCATGACAAAGTTGCCGCTGCCGCCACCGCAGCAGAAGGCGTCCTTTCTATTCCGCTCCATCTCCACCAGTTCCAGCCCGGGGACACTTTTCAGTACCTGTCGGGGCTCATCGTAGATATTATTGTACCGCCCCAGGAAGCAGGGGTCTTGATAGGTGACCTTCAAGGTTTTTCGGGAGGGCTTCGTCTTCTTTCTTGCAACCAGCTCTGCCAGTAGTTCAGTGTAGTGGTATATCTCGAAGCTGCCACCAATGCCGGGGTAATTGTTTTTCATGGTATTGTAGCCATGGGGGCAAAGTGTGACCACCTTACTGACGCCAAGCTCCTTGAACTTCTGTATGTTCTTTTCAGCCAGGTTTTGGAACAGTCCCAGCTCGCCCAGCATATAGACTTCGTTGCCGCAGCATTCCTCATCGCTGCCCAGGATGCCGAAGGGCACTCCCGACGATTTAAGCACGTCACTTAGACCCTTCGCCATCTTCTGTCCGTTTTCGTCGTAGGAGCCGAGGCAGCCTACATATAGCAAAAATTCATCATCCTTGGAGTACAGCTTTGTTCCGTCAGCCCAGGCAGCCCTATCGCCTCTGAGCAGTTTAAACGGGTTACCGTATCCCTGCACGGCTTCGAAGAAGCGGGCCACCCGGGGTGGTATCCTGCCCTTTTCCACCATATCGCTCCTGGCACCGACTATCCAGTCGATGATGTCCGGGGCGAACTTCATGGGGCATTGTTCGGCGCAGTTCTTACAGGTGGTGCAGGTGTATAGTATTTCGGCGAGGTGCTCCGACCATTCGACCTCGCCCTTGAGCCAGGCGTAAATTAGCCACAGACGACCGCCGGTGGAGTAGGTCTCAAACCTGAACCGGCGATAGGGCGGACAATTGAATGATGAATAGTCCGTAGGGAATTTGCAATAGCCACAGCGGAAGCATCTATGTATCTGACTGGCGTATTTCTGCTGCATTAGCTCATCTCCCAATTGCCCGGATTCATAATCCCGTTCGGGTCGAGAAGCTGCTTTATCTTTTTAATCAGGTTGAGGGTGTTGGGGTCCATCTTCTCCATTAACATTTTCTGCTCATCCATATCCGCTTTCCAGAGGACGGCACCTTCCTCGAGGGCGAACTTGCTGCATTCGTCCAGTGCCTTTTTTGCCCTTGCCATCTCGTCCGGGTTAGCCCGATTGAAGGAGAAGGAGAAGGAAAACATCATACAATGTCCCGAGCCGATAAGGCGTGTGGTGGAGCCGTAGAAGACGTTGTACTTGCTGGCCACCTCCTCCAGCTTGCGGATGAAAGCGGGGAACTTCTCGATGGGGGTTATCGGTCCGGCATATTGAAATCCGCCGCCCTTAGCCACGTCGGCGAACCTTGTTGTATCTTTCGATGGCATGGACAGCAGCGGTGCCTTGGTGTCCGGGGAAATGCTGAGAATTCCCACATCCCGGCTCTGAAAGTAGTCCCAGACTGCGTCCCAGACCATTTTCCGTTTGAATTCAAGCTCTTCATCCGAGTCCCCGGTGATGTAAGTCATGATCCAGAACGTGCCTCTGAACCGTAAGGGGAGGGGCTGGGCAGAGATGACGACGTCCTCGACCATTTCGGTATGGCTGAGCTTGAGCAGGATGTCGGGCACCAGCTCAGCCTTGTCGGTGAGGAGCACCATCACGTCTCTCATTTTCTTACAGGGATAGAGCTTCAAGCCGAGCTTGGTTATGATGCCGGTGGTGCCGAACCAGCCGAGGAAAAGTCCGCTGAGGTCCGGTAGCGGTGGCCCTTTGGAAAACCAGTATGGGGACACTGAGCAGGAACCGATGCGGCAAACCTCGCCTGTGGGGAGCACGACCTCAAGGCCGGAGACCATGTCTGAATTGAAGCCGTGCTGGTGGGCCAGCCGTCCCTGTCCGTGTATCACGGCATTGGCTACTACAGTGGCTGATGGTGGTGCATCGGGCATGCTATGCCTCAGGTGCGGGTGATGCTTTTGGAGGTAGCTCTTCAGCGCGCCCTGGGTGGTACCGCCCTCGACGATTACGTACCTTGCGGTCTCGTTCACTTCCAGGATCCTGTCCATCCTCTTCATGTCCAGCAGGATACCACCTTTCTGGGGGATGACCAGGCCGGTGAGCGCCAGCCCTGCTCCTGCTGGGACTATCGGTATTTTCTCCCGGTTTGCCAGCCTGACTATCTCCTGCACCTCTTCGGTGGTTTTAGGCAGCACTACGAAGTCCGGCTCGTGAGCCGGCATCAGACCGCCGTCTCGGGCGTAGAAATATTTCTCCTCCTTGCTGACAGAAACAAAGTCCTTGCCCACTATTTTCACCAGTGACTCGTATATAGCATTAGTGGTCACCATAGCTTACACCTCCACTGCTAGTTCGGGCAGCTTGAGCGATTGGGCTTCTCCTATTGCCAGCTTGCACAGGTCTATAATATGTATCGGTTTTATACCCTTTCTGGAGACTTTATCGGCAAGGGCGTCCCAGCAGGCAGGACAATTGAATACGCAGTACTCGGCGCCGGATCTCACCATGTCATCTATATTTCTCTTCTGAATGTCGTCTGCCAGGGCCGGCCCCTTACCCATGCGGATGATCTCGGCACAGCAGAGGGCATTCTCTCCGTCGTATTCCCGTTCCAACCTTTTCACGCCAATGAGGTTGAAAATATCGTTGAGGAAGTGGTCTGTCTCGGGGACGAGTCGAGCCGAACAGTTGCGCTGGTAAGCGGCCTTGATTCCTAGCTTCTTAACCAGTTTGTCGAGTTGTTTGAGCCTGCCATAAAGGTACTCAAAATAATGGATGGGCTTGAATGACAGTTCAATGCCGTAAGCCGGTGTCAGCGAGGCAAAGGTGCCGTAGCATTCATCATGGAGGCAGACGAGTTCCCTGATGCCGAGTTTCCTGATGTTTTCTATTATTCGAGGAAGCCTATCTTTTATCACCGATGCCCTGGCATAGTGCAGGTATACCGCATTGCAGAAAAACTCCTGTCCGAAGATTACGGCTCCGGCGATATCTTCGAACAGCTTACCTCTGACCAGCGTGTTGAAGTGAGGCAGGAAACAGTAAGATAGTGCTTTCTCCCCCACTTTACCCACCATGAATCTGCCCACCGGCTGGCACTGGTTAATCCACATGGTTACTATGGGCCTGGGCGCCGGCAGGATGCCCTTTTCCTCCTGCCGTTCCACGATAAAATAGAACGGGTTGTTGCCGAAAGGGCAGTACTCCTGGCAGGCGTAACAGGTGGTACAGGCTTCTAGCACGAAAGAGTCCTCGCCGTGGATGATCTTCTGCCATTCCCTTTTGGCCGTCTCTTTATCCAGGCGCAGATACTGACACCTGGTGAGGCAGAAGATGCCTTTGCAGTCTGCGCATTTGGTTCTGTCAAATTTCAGTTCTAGCATTTTGGTCTGACCTCTCAATTGTTTGTTGCTGGTGCCAGGTTCCCCAGTAGGGCTAGCTATGTGCCGAGCTAGAAGGCTTGTCCCTGCTGCACGAAGTATATCACTGCCGGGTGTCAGTGAGAAGATGGCGAGCACACGAATAGTCATAAAAATTGACAAAACCTTTTATAGGCGACCGGGCGCGCCCGGTGTATTTTTGACAACGGACAATGGTAAACTATCGCCTAAAGCCAAGACCAATTCAAGGAGATGAACGATGTGGGATGCTTCTAAGTGCGACCTGTGCGGTGATTGTCTGGTGAAGTGTCGCTATGTGGACTATGATAAGGACAGGGCGGTGGCTGAGCTCAAACTGCTGATGGAGGGCAGGGATGCTGAGATTCTGCATAAGTGCGTTACCTGCCTTGCCTGTAGTAGCTACTGTCCTACGGGTGCTGACCCGGCTGACCTTATCTTCCAAATGCAGGAGAAAGTGGGCACCTGCCCCATAGCGATGATTGGCAAACAGACGCTGGAAGGGCTGGCTAAGGGGCTTGAGGGGCTGGGAGAGCCAAGGCAAGTGATACCTGGCGAACCAGGCAAACCGCTGTTATCGCTGGACTCCTTTCGAATTGACGAGTTCCCGGAAGGCACGCTGGACAGCCAGCTATTTAAAGGCATGACCGTGGTGAGAGGTGCAGAATTCATGTCGCTTGCCGGGTGCATTCATATGGGCGGGAGGAGCTTTGTCGGCAGTTATGGCCAGCTCGTCCTCAACAGGCTGGCCAGCTTTGGTAAGGAAGTTGTCTATATGCATAACGAAGGCTTTGTGCTGGCCCAGGTGAAGGCTAAGGAGTATGGATTTAATGTCCCCTTCAAGTACATGCATCTTTACGAATACCTGTACAAGTACCTGACGGAGAACAGGGGCAGCATTACCAAGCTGGGGAAAAAGGTGGCCTTTCAGGCCAACTGTGCCACCAGGTGGATTCCTGAGTATGATGCTTTTCTGGACAGGATATTTGAGCTTATCGGCGTGGAGAGACCGCCGAGGAAATATGAGCGGCTAAATGCCCTGTGCTGCAGCGCACCGATTATCTACACTAACAGGGAACTTGCCATCGAGATACAGAAGGAGAACTTTGAAGATGCCATAGCCCGTGGCGCCGATGCTATTGTGACCTGTTGCCCGGTCTGCGACAGGGTGTTCCGTCGGCCCAGCTCGCAATTCGGTCTGCCCAAGATTTTCATAACTGACCTGTGCCGCATTGCCCTGGGGGAGAAGCCGTGGCCGGAAAGGACGGAGGGGAAGTAACCCCAGCGGTGCTGTGCCGCCTGGCGTTTTGTCACCAAATAGCGATGGTACGGTATTGCCCTGTGGCTGGTTGATCGGAGGATAACTGGTCCTTTGTGTGGGAGACTGGCGCTCTGCTATAATTTGCCCCGGTGCAGGTTTTGAGACTTTAAGCAACGGATATCGATGGGCTCTCCTCATTATTTTGGCACTGCAAACGAATTCGGCATTGTATTTATGGTGACCACTGTGTGGATGCTGTTTCTATGAGGACCGCGGATAACTGGCACAACCTTGATGTTGCCGAGGTGCTGAATCGGCTTGGTTCAGACCCCAGATCGGGTCTATCTCAAGATGAGGTGCAGCAACGGCTTGCTAAGTGCGGTGCCAATGAACTGGCAGGGAAAAAGAGGGCCTCGGCGTGGCAGCTTTTTCTTGAGCAGTTCAAGAACTTCCTGATAATAATCCTGCTGGTGGCGGTGGCACTGTCGGCGGTATTGGGCGAGGTGGCCGACGCCATCGTCATCTTCGTTATCGTGCTGTTTGCCGCCGGACTAGGCTTTTTCCAGGAATACCGCGCTGAGCGGGCGATGGAGGCGCTAAAGAGGATGGCGGCACCGGTGGCACGGGTGATTAGGGGTGGGCAGGAAATGGTGGTACCAGCCCGGGAGCTGGTGCCGGGAGATATCGTGTTGCTGAGTACCGGGGACAAGGTGCCGGCAGATATGCGACTTGTCCAGGCGGTAAATCTGAGGACGGAGGAAGCGCCTCTTACCGGCGAGTCGACTCCGGTGGAGAAGACGGTCGAGCCTCTGGAGGGCAAGGTACCTCTGGGCGATAGGGCAAACATGGCGTTTATGGGCACGGTCGTAGTCTATGGCAGAGGGGTGGGTGTGGTCACTGCCACAGGTATGTCAACGGAGTTTGGCAAAATTGCGGCACTTCTCGAGGCGGTGGAAAAAGAGAGGACGCCTCTTCAGGTCAACCTTGATAGACTGGGAAAGTTAATAGGCGCTGTGGCCCTGGTGCTTTGTTTTGTCCTGGCTGCCATCGGGGTGATGAGGGGGCACGAGATACTGGAGATGGTCATCTGGGGGGTAAGCTTGGCGGTGGCCGCGGTACCGGAGGCTCTGCCCGCGGTGGTCACCATATCGCTGGCTTTAGGCGTACAGAGGATGGTACAACGCCATGCCCTCATCCGGAAATTGCCGGCGGTGGAGACCCTGGGCTGTACCACATTTATCTGTTCTGATAAAACGGGTACGCTCACTCAAAACCAGATGATGGTGAGGCGTATCTTTGTGGATGGTAAGACCATCGAGGTCACTGGGAGCGGTTATGAACCCAAGGGTGGCTTTTATGTCGATGGTCTACCTGTGGATGTTCAAAGTGAGCCTGGCCTGCAAATGTTGCTTCAGGGAGTTACGCTGTGCAGCGATGCTTCACTGGTGTGTCTCGACGGGTGCTGGCAGGTGAGGGGTGACCCCACAGAGGGTGCTTTGGTGGTGGCTGCTATGAAGGCCGGGCTTGAGTTGCAACGACTATGTGAGCTGCTGCCACGCATCGATGAGGTCCCATTCAGTGCGGAGACGAAGATGATGGTTACCATCCACAGGACTGACGATGGACGGGCCATCGCCTTTTCTAAAGGTGCCCCCGAAGTTGTCCTCGATCGTTGTAAGTCTATCTATCGTGGTGGGGTGGAGGTGGAGCTCGGCGTTGAGGACAGAAAACATATTCTTGGCGTGGCTCAGGAGATGGCTGAGGACGCGCTGCGCGTCCTGGGGGTAGCTTACCAGTGGCTACCCAACGGGAAGGCTGGAGTTAGTCTTGCGGATAAGGACATGGTGTTTCTGGGGCTGGTGGGGATGATAGACCCACCCCGGGGTGAGGCAGAGGCGGCGGTGAAGCTTTGCGAGCAGGCTGGGATAAAGTCGGTGATGATAACCGGTGACCACAAAGTCACGGCGGTGGCGATTGCCAGAGAATTGGGCATGTTCAAAGGCGGCATCGCTCTCAGCGGGGATGAGCTGGACAGATTAAGTGATGAAGAATTCGAGGCGCTGGTGGAGAAGGTGGAAGTATATTCCAGGGTATCGCCGGCGCATAAGCTCCGGGTTGTGGAAGCTCTGGCGAAGAAAGGACATGTGGTGGCGATGACCGGGGACGGCATCAATGATGCACCGGCGCTAAAGAAGGCGGATATCGGAGTAGCTATGGGCATCACTGGCACCGATGTCACCAAGGAGGCGGCTGACATGGTGCTCACCGACGACAACTTTGCCTCGATAGTGGCAGCGGTGGAGGAGGGAAGGGGCATCTTCGACAACATCAAGAAGTACTTGATGTTTCTGCTTTCGTCCAATGTCGGAGAGATTTTGCTGATGGCAGGTGCCATCCTCTTTGGACCTTTGATCGGACTCCCCCCGGGGGCGATACCTTTGATTGCCATACAAATACTCTTTGTCAACCTGGTAACCGATGGTCTGCCGGCGATTGCACTCTCTGTAGACCCGGCGGCACCGGACATAATGCAGCGCAAGCCGCGGCCTCGGGGGCAGGGGATTTTCACTGCACCGGTGGTAACGCTGATACTCGTAGGCGGAATATGGTCCTGTCTGGTGAACCTAGCGATTTTCAAATGGGCACTGGACGTAGGTAAAGAGATGGTGGAGGCGCAGTGCCTCTGTTTTCTTACCCTTGTCATGATACAGTTTTTCAAAGCATACAACTTTCGCTCAGAGAGGCACTCGGTGTTCAAGCTCGGCATATTCAAGAACAGGTGGCTGAATTGGGCTGTGGGCTCCCAGATTTTGCTGATGCTGGCGATTATTTATGTACCTTTCCTTCAGAAAGTGTTCCGCACTTACCCGCTGGACGGCCTTGACTGGGCACTTTCTATACTCCTGTCCCTATCTATCTTCCCGGTGCTGGAGTTGAGCAAATTCCTATTACAGCGGCTGGGGAAAGCGCAGGCGTGAGCACACCGAACGCATTCACCTGCTATCAGAGTCAGGAGCAGAACCTGCCTTGTCTAGGTGAAGAAGACCTGGATGTGAACATTGTGTCTAGCTAGCGGCAGGATTATTTGATAACGAGCGATTCTGGTTTTCCGTTCCCTGGCTGGTTTGGTTTTTTCCCGGACTTATTTCAAGTTGCTTTTTGGTATTTCCCCAGCCATTTCTTGGGCTACTTCAATAACCTTTTTGCCTTACCTTGTCTTTGTTAGCACTGGCTACAAGCTAGACCTCATCATTAAGACTTACCTAGCCCTTATAGCTGCGCAAAAATTTCTTCTCCCTATGTCTCTTACTATTCTTTGCCCTCTGCAAGCTTATCACTTTTGTTCCCCAATGTGTCCCTAAATCTCAAAGAGCATCTTATATAAATTAAAAGTGGGATTATCCTGAGGTTAACGCTTTAGGTTTTGAATATTAGAAAGGTGTGCATGGTCAGAGTGCAATTGAGCGGAGGGGGATTCTATTTGAGGAACAAGATGGAGTGAACCCCTGACACTGGACACTACAGGTTAGGAACGTTAGGAGGGTTTGGCAGGGCCAGAGTACAATTGAAAGGAGAAGGGACCCTGCTATGAAGAACAAGAGGACATTCGGCTTAGAATTTAAACGCTAGGTAGTGGAAGAACTGTTAAGCGGTGAAAGCAGTGCCGCCCAGATCTGCCGTAAATACAATTTCTGTGCCAGTCTGCTTTACCACTGGAAGGAAACGTATAGTCGAGGTAGGTTCAACAATGAGCCTTCTGAGGTAGGAGCTCTTAAGGGCAGGATAGAAAATCTAGAGCGGTTGGTAGGAAAACTGACACTGGAGAATGAGGTTTTAAAAAAGGGCTTGCAGATGAGCCTCACCCGGTCTCCAGGAATCGGGAAATCATCAAGGTATGGGGGTGCCTCGGCATCGCTGTCCGAAGGGGGTGCAAAGTGATGAAACTGGCCAGGAGCAGCTTCTACCACAAGCCTAAAGGAAAGACCCGAGGAGATGCAAAAGGAGGCGGATTTAAGAGGCAGGATTGAGGCTATCTGTCTTAAGTTCCCCCGATATGGCTACCGGCGAGTTACTGAGGCTTTGAAGCGAGGAGGACTTAGGGTCAACCACAAGAAGGTGCTCAAGCTCATGAAGCAGTGTGACCTTCTCTGCCAGGTGAAGTGTAGGTGGAAGACCACAGATTCAAGACACCCTTTTCCCAGGTATCCCAATCTCATCAAGGGTATGACCATCGAGCACTTGAACCAGGTTTGGCTATCAGATATCACCTATATCCGCATCCGGACTGGCTTTGTTTACCTGGCAGCTATTCTTGATGCCTTCTCCCGCAAAGTGATTGGCTACGCTGCTTCTATGAGGCTGGATACATCTCTGACGCTGGCGGCATTAAGGATGGCAATAACTCGGAGACGGCCTGGCCCCGGCGTCATCCACCACTCAGATCAGGGAGTGCAATATGCTTCGAATGACTATGTGGACGAGCTAAAGAGACACGGTTTTGAAATCAGCATAGCGCGCACCGGTAACCCCTATGAAAATGCCATGCATGATGGAAAGCTTTTTAAAAACACTAAAACGCGAGAGGTGAACCTATGGGAATATGAGACATTTCAGGATGTGGTAACCAGGCCTCCTTATTTCCTTGAAGAGGTCTATAATTTGAAGAGACTTCATTCGGCGCTTGATTACCTGCCGCCAAATGAATTCGAGGAGGTACTGCTTAATCAGGAGAATAACAATATACCCTGTCAGACTCTCCTAGCATTCCTAACTTAAAGTATCCAGCTTCAGGGGTTCACTCCAAAAGTTGCTAACCAGTCTGAACTAAGCTTAGTTTGACTATAATATCTGTCTGTGCTAAACTACTTGCTCGATTGCTTGGGTTAAATTGTATTATGGAGAAAAACGTTGTCAGATGAATTTGTCCAAGTAGTGGAGGAGTACAGGGGAGAGAAGGGTGCGTTAATTTCGATTCTGCAAGGGGTTCAAGAAAAGTTTGGTTATCTTTCCGCAGAGGCGATTTCAAAAATAGCCAGGTTATGCCGTTTATCCGAGAGTGAGGTTTTTGGGGTCGCCTCCTTTTATACTCAATTTTATTTTACCCCTCGCGGTCGTCACAAAATAAAGGTCTGTCTGGGTACTGCTTGCCATGTTAGAGGTGCTGTAAGGGTACTGGAGAGGCTGGAGCAAAGCTTGGGTATAAAAAGCGGGGAGACTACTCCTGATTATAATTTTACCCTGGAGACAGTAAATTGCATTGGGGCTTGTGCTCTTGGTCCTGTGGTTACGATAGACGAAGATTATTTTGGGCAAATGAATCCTGAAAAGGTCGATCAAGTGCTCAATTTGGCCAAATCTTAGTGTTTCTGTTAGGGAAATCATGAGGCAAAAGCTCGATTCTGAAGAGGCCCTGGAAAAATTTAGAACCAAGTTACTGGCAGACAAAGAAAAGAAGCCTTCAATAATGATTTCAATTTGTCATGGCACTGGGTGTCAGGCTTATGGTTGCGGGAAAGTGTCAGAAGCTTTTAGGGAGGCGATAAGCAGGCTGAATGCTCAGGACAAGATTGAAGTCAAAATCACTGGCTGTCATGGCTTCTGTGAGAGGGGCACAGTAGTAGTAGTAGAACCCGGAGAAGTTTTTTACCAGCGAGTAAAACCAGAAGATAGTACAGAGATAGTTAGTAGTTTACTGGACGGCGGCGGCGTTGTTGAACGTTTGCTGTATACTGACGCTTTTACCGGAGAGAGATTCGTAAAGAGGAGCGATGTCCCGTTTTATAAAAAGCAGTTGCGACTTATTTTCGGCGATAACGGGCACATAGATCCAACGTGCATTGAAGACTACATTGCTATAGGTGGTTATACTGCTCTCTCCAAAGCTATTTTCCATATGTCACCTGAGGAGATAATCGAGGAGGTGAAACGCTCTGGGTTGCGAGGACGTGGTGGGGCTGGCTTCCCAACCGGCAACAAGTGGGAGTTCTGTCGGCGGGCCAAGGGCAGTCCTAAATACGTTGTTGTAAATGCTGATGAGGGTGACCCTGGTGCGTATATGGACAGAAGCCTTCTCGAGGGTAATCCGCACAGTGTGCTAGAGGGGTTGATCATAGGTGCCTATGCCATAGGCGCGAGTGAAGGTTATATTTATGTGCGTCATGAATATCCACTGGCGGTGCATAATGTCAGAATAGCTATTCAACAGGCGAGGGAGCTAGGGATCCTAGGAACCAATATCCTAAATTCAGGTTTCGATTTCGATGTCCATATAGTGAGAGGCGTAGGTGCTTTTGTTTGTGGTGAGGAGACTGCTTTGATAGCTTCTATCGAGGGAAGACGAGGAATGCCCAGATCTCGCCCACCTTTTCCTGCTATCTCCGGTCTATGGGGCAAACCGACGAATATTAACAATGTGGAGACCTGGGCTAACGTGCCTTTAATAATTAACAAGGGAGCCGATTGGTATAGTGCCATAGGCACAAAAACAAGCAAAGGCACCAAGATTTTTTCTCTTGTGGGCAAGGTTAACAATACTGGTCTGGTAGAAGTGCCCATGGGGATAACTCTAGCAGAGATCATCTTCGACATCGGTGGCGGTATCAAAGACAGCAAAAAGTTTAAGGCTGTACAAACTGGTGGCCCCTCTGGTGGCTGCTTGCCAGCCTCTCTGTTAGATCTGCCAGTGGATTTCGAGTCATTGGCTGCCGCCGGGTCAATTATGGGATCCGGGGGCATGATAGTAGCTGACGAAGATACTTGTATGGTAGATCTTACGAAATACTTCCTTAATTTTACTCAGGCCGAATCTTGCGGAAAGTGCCCACCGTGCCGGGTTGGCACCAGACAGATGCTAGGGATTTTAGAGCGCATAGTTAAAGGCGAAGGGCGCCCTGGTGATATAGAACTGCTGGAAAGAGTAGCTATGACTGTGAAACAGGGATCTCTTTGCGGTCTTGGTCAGACGGCACCAAACCCCGTGTTGACCACTCTGCGCTACTTTCGTGACGAGTATGAAGCGCATATCAACGAGAAACGTTGTCCGGCGCTGGTATGCAAAGACCTGATATCTTTCTACATCCTGCCCGATAAGTGTCAGGGTTGCATGATATGCATGCGTAGCTGTCCTGTGGAAGCGATTAGCGGCGGAAAGAGGCTTGTCCATGTTGTTGACCAGAATAAGTGCACAAAGTGCGGCACATGTGTGGATGTCTGTCCGCCGCGGTTCTCGGCAGTAGTCAAGGTCTCCGGAGAGCGGGTTGAAGTCCCAGCTCAGCCAGTGCCGGTGCAAAAACCGGAGTGATGGTTTCATACGGTGGTGTAGAAAGAAATAGGTAATCGGAGTCCACTATGGTTGTCGATGAAAAAGCTAAAGTTATGACTGTAACTATTGACGGGCAGCAGGTCAGCGTGAAGGAAGGCACCACGGTGCTGGAAGCGGCCCAGCAGGCTGGTATCTACATTCCTACTCTTTGCTATCACCCCAGTTTGAGCCCTTATGGCGCTTGTCGTCTCTGTATCGTCGAGATCGAAAACATGCGTGGCTTCCCTACTGCATGCACCACGCCGGTCGCTGATGGCATGGTCGTCAGAACTGACACCCCGCAGTTGCGGGAGTTGCGGAAGAACATTTTTGAGCTTATTCTGGCAGAACACCCCAAGCAGTGCGTTACCTGTGCCAAGAACTTACGCTGTGAGTTGCAACAGGTCGCCTCGCGGATCGGGGTAGAGGAGCTCACCCTTCCACCTGTTCGAAAAGACCTGCCTGTTTACCAGGATAGCCCGTTCTTTGACCGCGATTACAACTTGTGTATACTCTGTGGGCGGTGTGTGAGGGTGTGTCAGGAGGTCAGGGGTGCGGGCACCATCGCTTTCGTTTACCGGGGCAGTAAGGCCCTGGTGGGGACCGCCTTTGATAAGACGTTGCAGGACTCCGGATGCCAGTTCTGTGGTGCCTGTGTTGATATCTGCCCTACCGGTGCTTTGATGGACAAGGCTGGTAAGTGGCTTGGTCTGCCTGACAGCTCGGTGGTGACTATCTGTCCCTATTGTGGCGTTGGTTGCCAGTTGAGCCTCGAGGTGAAGGCGGGGAAAGTAGTGCGTTCGGTGCCTGTCTACAGCGAAAACGCTGTGAATAAAGGTCAGGCGTGTGTTAAAGGGCGCTATGGTATTGCCGAGTTTGTCCATCATCCGGAGAGATTGACCAAGCCCCTGATCAGAAAAGGCGGCCAACTTGTGGAGACGAGCTGGGATGTGGCGTTGGGCTTTGTTGCTGAAGTACTGGGGAAGCATAAGGGCGATGAGTTCGCTTTCATTGCCTCTGCCAAATGCACCAGTGAGGAAAATTACCTGGCGCAGAAGTTCACCCGTGCGGTGATGGGGACGAACAATATAGACCATTGTGCCCGTCTCTGACATGCCCCTACGGTGGCCGGTCTGGCCACCAGTTTCGGCAGCGGTGCCATGACCAACTCGGTCAACGAGATCGCAGAGGCGGCTTGTATCTTTATCATCGGCAGTAATACCAGCACGGGGCACCCGGTTGTGGCCTTGGAGATAAAGCGAGCGGTCCGCAATGGGGCTAAGCTGATCATCGCTAATCCCACGGAGTTTAACCTTTGTAGTTACGCCGATGTTTGGCTGAGGCAGATTCCTGGAAGTGATGTGGCGTTGCTGATGGGGATGATGAGGATAATTTACGAGGAGGGGCTTGCCGATTTAGCTTTTATCAGCGAATTTTGCGAGAACTTCGATGCTTTCAAAGAGTCATTGAAGAACTTTGATCTGAAGTTTGTGGAGAGGGTTACCGGCGTGCCAGGGGAGGCTATAGCGCAGGCTGCCAGACTTTATGCCACCTGTAAACCAGGAATGATTATTTATGCCATGGGTATCACCCAGCACACACATGGCACCGACAATGTGCTGGCGATAGCTAACCTGGCAATGTTAACCGGCAATGTCGGGAAGCCGTCGAGCGGTGTCAATCCATTGCGCGGACAGAATAACGTCCAGGGTGCCTGCGATATGGGCGCCTTGCCCAACGTTTATACCGCGTACCAACGGGTGGACAATCCGGAGATACGGCGGAAGTTTGAGATTGCCTGGCGTTGTGACCTTAACCCTAACCCCGGGTTGACGCTTACCGAGATGATCGATGCTGCTTATAACAAGAAGCTTAAAGCAGCCTATGTAATGGGTGAAAACCCGATTCTCAGCGATCCGGACGTGCACCATACTACGGAGGCTTTTAAGCGATTGGAGTTTCTGGTGGTGCAGGATATGTTCCTCACCGAGACGGCGCAGCTGGCGCATGTAGTCCTGCCGGCAGCCAGTTTTGCGGAAAAGGACGGTACTTTTACCAACACTGAGCGGCGTGTACAACAAGTGCGAAAAGCGATTGAGCCTTTGGGCGAGTCCAAGCCTGACTGGTGGATTATCTGCGAGGTAGCAAAAAGGATGGGTGCCCACGGCTTTGATTTCAACCATCCCTCTGAAGTGATGGACGAGATTGCCAGGTTGACGCCCAGCTATGGTGGTATCAACTATGGGCGACTGGAGGGGTGCGGTCTACAATGGCCCTGTCCGACCACGGACCACCCGGGAACCCCGATATTGCATGTGGGGAGGTTTGTCCGTGGGTTGGGGCTATTTACTCCGCTGGAGTATAAACCGCCGGCTGAACTACCGGACGAGGAATACCCGTTGATTCTGACTACCGGGCGCGGCCTTTTCCATTACCACACGGGCACAATGACGCGGAAAGTAAAGGGACTTAATGCGATTGACCCGGAGGCTGTTGTGGAGATAAGCCCCGAGGATGCCAAAGCACTGGGTATTATGGACGGGGAAAAGGTTAGGGTGGTGTCTCGTAGGGGCGAGGTAGCGGTTAAAGCGCGTGTGGTGGAGAGGGTACCGCCGAAAGTGGTATATATGACATTCCATTTTGCCGAGAGTCCGGCAAATGTGTTGACCAATAGAGCGCTCGACCCCGTAGCGAAGATACCTGAATTGAAGGTCTGTGCCGTAAGAGTTGAAAAGCTTTAACTAGATGGGTGAGTTCACCGTAACCATCGATGGCAAGCAGGTCAGCGTAGCCACTGGTACGACTGTGTTTCAGGCGGCAGCCGGCGCAGGCATTTATATTCCTAACCTATGTGCTCACCCTGATTTGCCACCTTCGGGTGATTGTGGGCTCTGTCTGGTAGAGGTGGAGGGACAGGCTGACCTTGTCCTTTCATGCACTACTAAGGCTGTGGAAGGAATGGTCGTCCGCACGGATACCCCCGAGGTCCGAGAGAGGCAACGTCAGGCGCTGATAAAGCTTCTGTCCCAGCACCCCAATGCCTGTCTTACCTGCTGGCGCAAAGAGAGATGTAAGCCTTTTGATGTCTGCCTGCGCAACGTTGCCGTCACTGAGCGGTGTGTTACCTGTCCCAAGAACGGGCGCTGCGAACTACAACTAGTGGCTGACTTCTTTGATATCAAAATGGAGGACATTCCCTATGAGTACCGTTCCCTGCCGGTGAATCGGGACAACCCGTTCTTCGATTTAGACTACAACTTGTGCATCGGCTGCGGACGCTGTATCAGGGCCTGTGGTGACCTGAGGGGGATAAAGGCGCTTGATTTTGTGGAGATGGATGGTTACAAGGTGGCGGCACCGCGTCGGAATAACAGTCACAAGGACTCCGGATGCAAGTTTTGCTTCACCTGTGTGGAAGTCTGCCCTACCGGTGCTCTGGTGGACAGGGAGGCGCGTTACCGTGATGTTCCTGATTGGGAAGCCTATGTGGTGCCCTGCCGGGACGCCTGTCCGGCACATATAGATATACCGCGGTACATTTATCTTATTGCACAAGGAAAATATTCCGAAGCACTGGCGGTTATTAGAGAAAAGGTGCCTTTCCCCGGTGTCTTGGGGCGTGTCTGCATACATCCCTGTGAGCAGGCATGTCGGCGCGGGGCTTTGAATGACCCGATATGTATCAAATTCCTCAAGCGTTTTGCCGCTGACAACGACAGTGGGCTGTGGAAGCAGAATTCAAAGGTAGCACCGCCGACTGGTAAGAGGGTGGCGGTGGTGGGCTCAGGGCCGGCGGGGCTGACGGCGGCTTTCTATCTAGCCAAACTGGGCCATTCGGTGACGGTGTTTGAAGCCCTGCCACAGCCCGGTGGCATGATGCGCGTCGGCATTCCGACCTACCGTTTGCCGCGTGCTGTCCTGGAAGCGGAGATCAGGGAGATTGAAAATGTCGGGGTTGAGATAAGGACTAACACCAAGGTGGAGTCCGTAAACAGCCTGTTTAAAGAGGGCTATGATGCTGCGTTTCTGGCATTGGGGGCCCATCGCGGTACCAGGATGGGCGTGGATGGAGAGGACAGCCCTGGTGTGATGGATGGCGTGACCTTTCTCAGACAGGTCAGCCTGGGTATGGAAGTGAGGGTAGGTGAAAGGATAGCGGTCATCGGTGGTGGTAATGCAGCTATAGACTGTTCCCGCACGGCACTGCGCCTTGGTGCTAAAGAGGTAACGATTGTTTATCGTCGCACCCGTGCTGAAATGCCAGCGGCACCTGAGGAGGTGGAGGAAGCGTTGCACGAGGGGGTAAAGATCATCTTCTTAGCGGCACCATCGAAGATTACTACCAGAAATGGCCATCTTGAGCTGGAGTGTATCAGGATGGAGCTGGGCGAGCCGGATGCCAGTGGGAGGCGCCGCCCGGTGCCCGTGAAGGGGAGCGAGTTTGTGATGGAGTTCGATAACATCATAGCCAGCATTGGGCAGGTGTCTGATATTCCTAAAGGGTTTGGCGTGGAAGTCGGGCGTGGAGAGATGATAAAGGTGGACGCCAGGACGCTGGCGACGAATGTCAGGGGTGTATTTGCTGGCGGCGATGTGGTCACCGGTCCAGCTTCGGTGATCGAGGCTATTGCCCAGGGGAGGCAGGCGGCGAGTTCCATCGACAAATATCTTGGTGGCAAAGGCATCATTGACGAAGTACTGGTGCCGTTTGAGAAGGCGCCCCCGTATTTCGGCAGTGAAGAGGGCTTTGCCGATAGACGGCTTCCTGAGATGCCTGCTATCGGTTTAGATAAACGCCTGGCCGGTTTTGTTGAGGTGGAGCTGGGCTACGACGAGGGGATTGCTAGAGCCGAAGCAGCACGCTGCCTGCGCTGCAATGCCAGATTGGAGCTTTCGCGTCCGGTACTGCCTCCGCTTAAAGTTAAATCTGTCTAGAACGAGGTCACACGATGTACAGGATAGTGGCTAAAGAGAAATTGTGCCCCACAATCGACTGCTTTGAGTTCGAAGCCCCAGCCATAGCGAGGAAGGCTAAAGCAGGACAGTTCGTGGTTATCCGCGTGGATGAGGTGGGTGAGCGTATACCCTTGACGCTGGCTGACTGGGACGAGGCAAAAGGCACAATAACTCTGGTGGCGATGAAGGTGGGTACCACTACACATAAACTATCATGCCTCGAAGCCGGTGGGGCTATACTTGACATAATCGGACCACTGGGCCTCCCTTCTGAGGTCGAGGACTTTGGCACGGTGGTTTGTGTGGGTGGTGGAGTGGGTGTGGCGCCGATATTCCCCATTGCCAGGGCTTTGAAACAGGCGGGGAATAAGGTCATCTCCGTCATGGGGGCGCGGAGTAAAGAGTTGCTGTTCTGGGAGGAGCGATTGCGCAGTGTCAGCGATGAGCTCATAGTGACCACCGACGATGGCTCATATGCCCGTAAGGGGGTGGTCACCGAACCGTTGAAGGAAATATTGGAAAGGGACAAAGAGGTCAGCCGTGTGATTGCCATCGGACCGGCGATAATGATGAAGTTCTGCTCATTGACGACCAAACCATTCGGCGTCAAGACCATCGTGAGCCTTAATTCGATCATGGTCGATGGCACAGGGATGTGTGGTTGCTGTCGGGTGAGTGTGGGCGGTATCACTAAGTTTGTCTGTGTTGATGGTCCGGAGTTTGATGGACACGAGGTGGACTGGGAACTGCTGATGAGTCGGCAGCGGATGTATCTGGATGAAGAGAAACGTTCTTTCGAGTTGTGGAAATCACGCCAGTGCCAGTGCAATTCTTGAAGTTACACAGAGATGGAAGAGAAAGCCAGACCAAAGATTGACCTGAACCGCGTGCCTATGCCCCGCCAGGACCCTAAAGTGAGGGCGCGCAATTTCAATGAGGTGGCCCTGGGCTATACCGACGAGATGGCACTCCGTGAAGCCAGCCGTTGCATCCAGTGTCCCAAGCGCCCCTGCGTTGCCGGCTGCCCGGTGAATATAGATATTCCTGAGTTCATCAAGGCGGTGCGAGATGGGAACATGCCGGAAGCGGTGAGGATACTGAAGGGCAAGAACAGCCTCCCGGGCATATGTGGTCGGGTGTGTCCTCAAGAGACACAGTGTGAGGAAGTATGTTCGTTGGGGAAGAAAGGGGCGCCAATAGCTATCGGGCGACTGGAGAGGTATGTAGCCGACTGGGAGCTGAAACATAATCCTGAATTTAATAAAGCTGTCGATTTGCCACCGCCGACGGGCAAGAAGGTGGCAGTTATTGGTTCCGGTCCTGCCGGGCTTACCTGTGCCGCCGATTTAGCCAAGATGGGGCACAGCGTCACCATTTTCGAGGCGTTGCATGTAGCTGGTGGGGTGCTGATATACGGCATCCCTGAGTTCAGGTTGCCCAAGGAGATTGTCCGGGCGGAGATAGAGTATGTGAAGTCGCTTGGGGTAGAGATAAAGCTGGACTCGGTGATGGGGAAGCTGGCCACTGTGGACGAGGTACTAGCCAGTGGCTACGATGCTGTGTTCCTGGGCACGGGCGCCGGGCTGCCGATGTTTCTTAACATTCCCGGTGAGAACCTTAATGGCATTTATTCGGCGAACGAGTTCCTCACCAGGGTAAACCTGATGAAGGCCTATCTTTTCCCTGAGTATGATACGCCGGTGAAGATAGGTAGACGGGTGGCGGTTATCGGTGGCGGGAACGTGGCCATGGACGCAGCACGCTGTGCCCTGCGCCTTGGAGCTGAGGATGTCTGTATCGTCTACCGGAGGTCACGTGCCGAGATGCCGGCACGAAAGGAAGAGGTGGAGAATGCCGAGGAGGAGGGCATCATCTTCAAGTTCCTCACCAACCCCAAGAGGTTTATTGGCAATGAGCAGGGCTGGGTAACGGCGATGGAATGCTACGAAATGGAGCTCGGTGAGCCAGATGCCAGCGGCAGGCGCCGTCCTATTGTCAAAGAGGGCAGCGAGTTCATCATGAATGTTGACATTGTGATCGTTGCTCTGGGCACCACCCCCAACCCGCTAATTCCTTCGACCACCAAGGGGCTGGAGACAAGAAAGAATGGCACTGTGGTGGCTGATGAGGTGAGCGGCAAGACGACGAAGGACAGGGTGTGGGCTGGCGGCGATGTGGTCACCGGTGCCGCTACGGTGATAAGTGCTATGGGTGCGGGCAAGCGGGCAGCGGATTCGATAGACGCCTACCTTCGTGGGCTGTAGGCAAAGAACTTCCGGCCCTCTTTTGTCTTTCTCGTTTTCCCAAGGAAGAGCAAGGCGAGCGCAGCACAGGAGGAAGGCTACCTTTCTGGCCTCAGGACCTAAGATTAATGTGTCAGTGATCTACCGGGCGGGTACAGGTGATTGACAATTCGCTCGTCGACGACTAGACTAGTGGCGTACCTGCTACCGTCGGGTAGCACATGTGAGCATCTCCAGGGGGTGAGTATGGAAGACTATGAGAAGCTAGGCGTCTTTTACTTGGGCAAGACCTATGACCTCGCCGCAAGAAAGTCTAAAGGGGAACTGCTCCTCTACGATTCTAAAGACCTGGTCACCCACGGGGTCTGTGTGGGTATGACCGGAAGTGGCAAGACGGGGTTATGCATCGTGTTGCTGGAAGAGGCGGCGATCGATGGCATCCCTGCCATAGTTATTGACCCGAAGGGTGACTTACCCAATTTATTGCTGACATTCCCGCAGCTACGTCCGGAGGATTTCCTTCCCTGGGTGAACGAGGACGATGCCCGCAAGAAAGGGCTTCCCGTAGACGAATATGCAAAAAAGCAGGCTGAATTATGGTGTAATGGGTTAGCCTCGTGGGGACAGAGCGGCGAGCGTATTGCCAGGCTTAGGCAGGCGGCTGACTTCGTAATATACACGCCGGGCAGCAATGCTGGGCTACCTGTTTCCATCCTGAAATCGTTCGCTGCCCCACCTCCTGCTATCAGGGAAGATAGCGAATTGCTCAGGGAGCGCATCGTCTCTACAGCGACCAGCCTGCTTGGGCTGCTGGGTAAAGAAGCTGACCCTATCCGCAGTCGGGAACATATTTTGATATCCACAATACTCGACATAGCCTGGAGGGAGGGGCGGGACTTAGACCTTGGCGCTCTGATACAGCAGATACAGTCACCCCCGGTAAGCAAGGTTGGCGTGCTGGATATAGAGTCCTTCTACCCATCCAAGGAGAGGTTTGAACTGGCGCTATTGCTTAATAATCTGCTGGCGGCGCCGGGGTTCGATTTATGGTTGCAGGGTGAGCCGCTGGACATCGGTCAGATACTTTATTCGCCGAATGGCAAGCCGCGAATATCAATATTCAGCATAGCCCATCTGAACGATTCTGAGCGCATGTTCTTCGTTTCCTTGCTATTGAACCAGATACTGGCTTGGACGCGTACCCAGTCAGGCACCACCAGCCTCCGGGCTATAGTGTACATGGACGAAATTTTCGGTTATTTCCCGCCCGTGGCCAATCCGCCTTCGAAAGCACCCTTGCTGACATTACTAAAACAAGCACGCGCCTTTGGCGTGGGCATATTGCTAGCCACGCAGAACCCTGTTGACCTGGACTACAAGGGGTTATCCAACACCGGCACCTGGTTTATCGGTCGGTTACAGACGGAGCGTGACAAGATGCGGGTGCTGGAGGGATTGGAAGGTGTGGCTGCCACGACGGGCACAAGGTTCGACCGGGCGGCGATGGAGCAGACTCTGGCTGGTCTGAGCAACCGCATATTCTTGATGAACAATGTGCATGACGATGCCCCGGTGATTTTTGAGACCCGCTGGGCGATGTCTTATCTCAGGGGACCGATGACCCGTGTTCAGATAAAAGCGCTTATGGACCCGCTTCGCTCCGCAATGACCACAATACAGGCGGCGCCAGGAGCGGCTCCCTCAGCACCTGCCTATACCATGGCAGCGACGACGCCACTGGTACGATCGAGGGCTGAGATATCACAGACGGGGACCAGACCTGTGTTGTCTCCGAGCATTGTCCAGTACTTTGTTCCTGTTCGCGGCAGTCAGCCTGCAGGGCATACACTGGTATATTCCCCGATGGTTGTGGGGCATGCCCAGGTGCACTTTGTAGATGTCAAAAGTGGAGCTGATGTGGCTGAGGAGTCCACATATGTTACCCCAATTACCGATGACCCCATACCGGTGGACTGGAACAAAGCAAGCGAGGCTTTGTTTGACGTGACAGATTTAGAGAAGTCCCCGGCGGAGAGGGCTGGCTTCCTGCCGTTGCCATCGGCTGCCGGCAACCCCAGGAGCTATGATATCTGGAACAGGGGGTTTGCCGAGTGGCTTTATCGGAACCGAAAATTAGAACTATTAAAGAGTCCGACCTTCAAGATATTTTCCAGGCCGGGGGAGTCGGAACGCGACTTCAGGATCCGTCTGCAACAGACCTCGCGCGAGCAGCGCGATGAGGCATTGGAGAAAGCGAGGCAAAGGTATGCTGCTAAGGTGGCTGCGCTGGAGGAAAAGGTACGGCGTGCCCAGCAGGCTGTGGAGAGGGAAGCGGAGCAAGCGAAGCAGCAGAAGATGCAGACGGCTATCTCGGCTGGGGCCACTTTACTCAGCGCCTTTGTGGGCAGGAAAGCTCTAAGCTATTCCTCATTGAGCAGAGGTACCACCACCATCCGCAGTGCGGGACGGATAATGAAGGAGTCCCAAGACATACAACGGGCTAAAGAGACGCTGGCAACATACCAGCAGCAACTGGAAGCGTTGGAGGCTGAGTTCAGGGCTGAAATGCAGCAGTTGCAGACCAAGATCGACCCGCTCACCGAGGAGCTTGAAGTGGTCACCATCAGACCGGCTAAGAAAGACATTTCCGTCCGCCTGGTAGCTTTAGCCTGGGTGCCCCAGTGGCAAAGCCCTGATGGGAAGATGGTGCCAGCTTGCTAAGACTTGACATGGCTATCGGCGGGGCATATTATAGCAGTAAGAGGACAGTGTAAAAGGTACACACAAGTACGATGATGGAGGAGTGCCTATGGGAGAAGAATGGACGCCCAGGCCTTACGCCAATGAGGAGTTCCTCTCCTTCGACCGTCTCAAGAGGGCAGTGAGCAGCAGAGTGCTGGACCGGGCTGAGCGGCAGATGATTTCAGAGTTCCCGCTAGACCCGGAGAAAGTGAACCGGTGGACAGAGGAGGAGTGGCAGCGGGCGAAGGAGGCATTGCGCTTATCCCCTGGTGCTCGTGAGGCGTTCCGCAAGTACCTTGAGTCGCTGGTCAATACCAAGGTGGACAGCCTCATAAAGCAGGATAAGTCTGAGCTTTCCTCACTAGGGGTAGCGGAGAAAAGCCTGTAACTTTTTCATAAATCCAAGCATAAGTTTTTGTGGGGAGGGAAGGTATGGCCTCCCCTTTTGTGCAATACAGGGATTATCCAAATAGGGGAAGACTCGCAACGTGGAAGAAGAACAGCTGAAGAAGCGCATAGAGGCCCTGGACAAGCGGCTGGACAACATCGACTCAGTGGTCACTGCTCTGGTGGAGCGGGTGATGAGACAGCCGGTGACTGTGGAGGTTACCTGCCCCAAGTGTGGCAGCGTTATTCAGATACTCCTTACCAGCAATGTAAAATCCTCGACTAAAAGCCCAGGCTAGTGTCTGGGCTTTCTTTGTCTGCCGGAGGGTTGCTGGTGGGCAGTTCGCCTGGCGAGTTTCTGGGTGCCTTGCCGGGAACCTAGAGGATGGGTAGATAATTTTTCAGCTCGTAGTCGGTCACATAGGTGCGGTATCTGTCCCATTCCACCTTTTTGTTCTGGATAAAGTTATTGAAGGCATGTTCGCCAAGGGCTTCTTTGACTAGCTGGCTTTTTTCGGTAAGGACGATGGCCTCGTAAAGGCTACCGGGAAGCGTCTTGATGCCCTTGCGCTTCCGCTCCTCGGGTCCCATCTCGAAGACATTGTCCTCAGTGGGTGGTGGGAGTTTATAGCCTTTCTCTATACCTTCAAGTCCAGCGGCGAGGATCACGGCGAATGCCAGGTACGGATTGCAGGCGGGGTCTGGCGACCTGAGCTCTATTCTGGTGGCGACTTCCTTGCCCGGTTTATATTCAGGGAGTCTTATCAGGTCAGCTCGGTTCCTGCGTGCCCAGGTAATGTAGCAGGGGGCCTCATAGCCGGGGACCAGCCGCTTGTAGGAATTCACCCACTGGTTACAGATGGAAGTTATTTCGGCGATGTGCCGCAATAGTCCAGCCATGAAGCGTCTACCGACCTCGGAGAGGTGATAGGGGGCATCCTTATCGAAGAAAGCGTTGCGGTCACCTTTAAAAAGGGACATATGCACGTGCATACCGCTGCCGTTGACACCGTAGACGGGCTTGGGCATGAAAGAGGCGTAGACTCCATACTTCTGTGCCACCTGCTTGACCACCAGCCGGTAGGTCATCACATTGTCCGCCATAGTGAGGGCATCGGTGTAATGCAAGTCTATCTCATGCTGGCTGGGGGCGACCTCGTGATGGCTGTATTCCACCTTTATACCCATTTCTTCCAGCACGAGGATAGTCTCACGCCGGATATCGGAGGCAATTTCGGGCGGTGTCAGATCGAAATAGCCGCCGAGGTCAACGAATTCTGTTTGCCCTGAGTTCTTGAAGTAGAAGTATTCCAATTCGGGACCGACGTTGAAGGTGTACCCCATATCAGCCGCCCGCTTCAAGTTTCGCTTCAGGATGTAACGGGGGTCGCCTTCGAACGGCTGTCCACCGGGCCAATATATATCGCAGAACATCCTGGCCACACCGTGCTCTTTGGGGCGCCAGGGGATGGTCTGGAAGGTGTTTGGGTCTGGCATGGCGATCATATCGCTTTCGTCCACCCTGGCGAAGCCCAGGATAGATGAGCCGTCAAACCCCATGCCTTCGGTGAGTGCCTCTTCGAGCTGGTCAGCGGTTATCGAAAAGCTCTTGAGAAAGCCGAGTATGTCGGCGAACCACAGTCGGATGAACTTGATGTTTTCCTCTTTTACCTTCCTGAGCACATATTCTTTAGCTTCGTCCAGTCTCTTAGCCACGTTTTTCCTCTCCTTCCAGTGTGGTTTGGCTGATATTATGATGAAAGTATATGGGAGTCTGCGTTTTTATTCAAGGGCCGCGTTGACGCTGGTGCTGGCGTACTGATAAAATCCCCTTGTGGGCGGTTAGCTCAGCGGTTAGAGCGCTGCGTTGACATCGCAGAGGTCACTGGTTCAAGTCCAGTACCGCCCACCACTCTTTTTACGGAAGAAGGGTAGCTTTTGGTGTTTTCCGGGCCTGTCTGGGGCGTGGCAGTAAGTGCAGCACATTTAGAAAAATCAGGACGTTGCCGGTACAGTGGATGGGATTACTTTCAGGTATTTGGGTTAGAGGTCGCAGAAGCTGACCGGTTGCTGAAAGTCTATCATGTTTAAGTTCCCCAACGGCATCCTCAGCAATAGGCTTTGCTGAAGCTGGCTCAGGTGAGGTTGCCACCAGTTGCTTACGCATAAGCCTGCCTTGAATGCATCCTTCATAGCCTCTATAGCTTTAAGTAGTCCTTGTTAAAGATCGAGGTGTTTATGTTTCTTGGCGTATTTCTGTGTATATAGCAGGTTGGGGGTATTGGGCGACCTGTCTGTATCTGGTATACTGGGAGAAATTTGGAGCAAAGGAGGGCATAAGTGGAAAGTTCAAGTTCTTTGGTGACCAGGATGCTGCGCGCTTCCAAGCTGGAGGTGGCGCTATATGAGGAGGTAGAAGCTGATACCAAGGCTACCTCCCAGGCATTGATAGCCGTGGTGATAGTAAGCCTGGCGACAGCGATCGGCAGTGGTATCGGTGCTCTGGGTGCCAGGGGTGCGCTCGGTTTCTTATGGGGACTGGTAGGGGGACTGATCGCCTCTTTGATAGGCTGGCTAGCCTGGTCGTACTTGACATACATCTTAGGCACTACGGTGCTTAAGGGGCCGAATACCTCGGCAAGGTGGGGCGAGCTGCTAAGGACTATTGGTTTTGCACATTCCCCGGGTGTGCTCCGCATTTTCTCATTCATTCCTTTCATCGGTGGTATAATCTCGTTTGCTGCTACCATCTGGTTTCTGGTCGCCGGCGTGGTGGCGGTGAGACAGGCGCTGGATGTGTCCACCGGGCGGGCGCTGGCGGTGTGCATTGTGGGCTGGTTGGTCTACTTTATAATTATGATACTGTTCAGCATCTTGCTTTTGGGCGCTAAGGGGCTGTTTTAAGCCCAGTGGGGTGAGTTCATTCTGGGATCTGGTGGCCATGTCGAAGTCCGATGTGCTGCCCTTCGACATCACACTGCTGTCGTTCAGCCGAGTTTTGCTGGCATTTGAACAAGCCGGCAACTAATGAAAGTGGAAAGGAGGCTAGGAAATGAAGTTAGGGAAGCAGCAAGGGATAGCGATTTTGGTTTTCGGGCTTATTCTGTTAACCGGTGGCATCCTGGTGTTGGTGTTTGTACCTTCATGGGGTGGGTGGATAGCTGATTATCCCTCGAAGATATCCAGCATGACGCTCCCACCGCAGGTGGCGCCCATTGCGCAGGGCATGACCGGGATTTTTGGTCCTTTGCTCGAGCGGGTCGGCGGCTATATAAAAGCGGTGGGGTACTTTGTGGGCAGTTTGTTGACCATCGTCTCACTAGGCGTTACCGCCGCCGGTGCGATGGTGATTAGAGCCACCAGTTGAACAACTAATAGCGGCCCGGTTTGAGCTGGGCTATTTAGATCGCGGTATTGCCATTCCCAGTCCGGCGAGGGAAAGGGCGGCAGAGAGGAGCATCAGTGGTTGGTATCCCCAGAGCTGGGCTACCAGCCCACCGAGGAAGGGCCCTACGGCACCGGACATGCTGATGGTGGAGAATAGGATGCCAGTGGAGGTTGCCCTTTCCTCATTGTTCCTGAGCAGGAGTAGAAGCGCACCCACATAGAGGCACGACCATGAGCATGCCAGAAGTGCCTGTACCGGGATGAGCTGGAGATAGTGGGTGGACAAGCTGTAGGAGAGGAAGACAAGCGCTGAGAGGGCGAACCCGGTGATGAAGAGACGTGCCTCTTTGAATTTTTCTACAAACATCATGGCGATGAACTGCCCACCGGTGTTAATGCTTGAAAGAATGGCTATCCAGGGCTTGCTGGCACCGAGGCTGGCAAAAAATAGGGGTAGGACGACCCAAGCCATATTGGCGCCTGTATGGCGCAGAAAGAAGGGTATGTATATACGGGTGTTGCGTCGGAATACATCCACGGTGACCGGTTCCAGTGGGACGCGGTTTTCGTGTTCTTTGAGAAAAAGCGAGGTGAGGAATCCCAGGGTGCAGGAGGCAGCGCTGAGGAGGAACAGTTTGTAGTAGCTGGGGATGAAGATGGCTATGATGGCACCGAGGAGCCAGCCCAGGGAGCCGAAGGAAGCAAATCTGCCGGTGCTGCCGCCGGATTCGAAGTTATATGCCATGAGCGCAGCGGCTGAGATGCCCAGACATAGTCCCACCACAGCCCTGATGCCCATCAGCGAAACAGGGCTGTTTGCCATTGCCTGTGCTGCCAACGCCATTATAGCCAACCCCAACCCCAGACGGACATAGAGCACCCTCCCTTTCCTGTCGGACCGATGACCGAAGAACCATGATGAGGCTGCATAGGCGATGCCGTAGGCGCCACCGATTACCCCGATATCGAGCCTGGAAGCACCGATATCCTGGGCGAATAGGGGCAAGAAGATGACCGAGGTCTCTATGGCACAGTTGGTGAATACAGCGATAAGGCTGGACGCCAGCGGGGACAAAGATGGGGGCAGACTATATGTCCTCATGGCGTAATATGATACACCGTGACGGGTGGCACATTCCAATGCGTGAGGAGATGGCTATGTGAGGGGATGGTGTCCGGTTGGACCGAAGCTGCTTTTTACGGCGGTGGAGGGAAAAGCCTTGTGAAAGACTTATTCCACCGAGATGATGTAATCGTAGTCGGTCTGTCTACCTTCGGTGGTGCCGATTTCCACATTCGGATAGTGTTCTGCGATTTTTGCCTTAAGATGCCCCGCCTGGGAAGCGGTAATCGTTTTCCCGTAGTATATGGTTATTATACTTGCCTGGTGCATGTCCAGGAGGCTGAGCAGACTGAGGACGACGTCCTCGTAGCTTTCTCCGCTTAATTGCCTGTTACCGTTCAGCCATCCCGTTATTTGATATTTCATGGCCACACTTTGGTCTGTGCTTTCAGAGCTTTCGACCTCTATGGTGTGCACCGTGCCCAGCGCCTGGTGCATTGCCTGGACGTTAGCCTCGTAAGGACTTTCCGGTACGAACTCTATCATGGCAGCTATCCCCTGTGGGATGTTCTTCGTTGGTATCACGGTCACCGATTTTTTCGTCAACGGTGGCACTGTGAGCGCGGTCTCTAGGACTTTTCTGTGGTTGGGCAGGATGACCACCTTGTCGATGGGCAGTTCCTCCACTATGCGCAAGATTTCCAGTGCACTGAGGCTGTCTATCTGCTCCGGCTGGATCACCGCGGCAGCGTTCAGGTCGGTGAAGACCCTGCTTAAACCATCGCCAGTACTTATTGCTACCACAGCACAGTCGAATATATGCATTCTCTCGCGGTTCATCAGTAGGAATGTCTGGTGCTGCTCGTCCATGTTGTTGATATCTATGTTGGTGAGTTTGCCAAAGCTTGAGGCAACTCTAATGACCTCCTGTGGCTCCAGCGTGTGTATATGGACCTTGGTGGTCTCCGGCTCTCCGACGACGAGCAAGGAGGTGCCCAAGCTTTCCAGAGCTGTCCTTACCTCTTCTAGACTGACGCCGCAGTCCTTAATGATGAACTGAGTGCAGTACCCGTACGCCGTTTCGACCGTGGTGCTGGGGGTGATCCTGGGCAGCTGTGTTGAGAGCAGCAGTGGCACCTGGTGGTCCAGTCCCCCTTTCAGGTGCAGCAGTGCCCCTTCGAGAAACGTGTATAGTCCATGGCCTCCGGCGTCGAGTACACCCGCTTCTCTCAGTTCGTTCAGCAGGTTAGGGGTGTTGGCCACTGACTCACGGGCAGCCAGGACGGCGGCTTCGAGGACAGATGTCGGGTCGGGGTCATCGTCTGATGCTCTGGAGATAGCCGCCCTGGCGGCATCCTTGATGACGGTGAGGATGGTCCCTTCTACAGGGTTGGTCAGCGCTTTGTAGGCTACCTCGGCAGCTTTTTGCAATGCGAGCGCCAGCTCAGCGGCACCGATGGTGTCCTTGTCCTTGAGGGCTTCAGAGAAGCCCCTCCATATCTGTGACAGGATGACACCGCTGTTCCCTCTGGCTCCCATGAGGGCCCCGCGGGCGAGAGCGACCACAACTGCGGATACCTGGTTGGTATCGGTCAGTCTCTTCGCCTCCTCTATGCTAGAGTAGAGGGTAAGAAACATATTAGTACCACAGTCGCCATCGGGAACGGGGTAAACGTTCATGGCGTTGATCTCAGGCACTATTTTTTCCAGCCACTGAGTACCGGCGATGGTCATCGCCAGTATGTCATTTCCGTCGAGATGGCGCCTGTTTACCATTGCACATTTGCCGTTTTATCTGGAGCGTTTCAGACGTAGAAAGAGACAGCGAACACTGGACCTGTATGGCCGGACATCACCGGAGTATAAGGGGTCATATAATGTTCCACACAGTTGAACCTGCTAAGGACCATCTGTTCCAATTGCTTGCCGTCTTCGATGGAATTTGTGTAGTGGACGATGACATGCAGTGGCTGGTCTGGCTTGACGTATTCTGAGACCAGTTCCACGAGCCTTTCCATGGACTTTTCCTTCCCCCGTGCCCTGCCCAGGTTTTCCACCAGCCCGGTGTTATTGACCATGCCTATGATAGGTCTGACGTGCATAAGTTCACCGAGGTATGCCGTCTTTGGAGCCCTGCCGCTCTTTATCAGGTATTTCAATGTTTCTAGGGCACAGGCGAATTTGACGCGAGCTATCATGTTGTTGGCGGTGCTGACAACTTCCTTGAGTGACTTTCCGGCGGCAGCAGCGCGGGCCATTTCCAAAACAATGAACCCTTGTGCGCCAGCGGCAGTGCGGCTGTCAATGATCTCGATGTTCTTTCCGGGGTTATCTCTAAGAAAGAGCTCTCGCGCTTGGCACGCTGCTTCATAGGTGGCGCTGAGTGCCTTTGACACAAAGACGCAGGCGATGTCGTCGGTTTTCTTGCTAAGATTGCTGAAAATGTTGGTAAACTCGTGAAGCGCCGGGGCGCCGGTCTTGAATTCCTTTATCTCATCGAACATTTTCCAGAACTCGTCGGGACCTATGTCGACCTGGTCGCGGTACGGTTTACCGTTGATGGTGAGCGACATAGGCACAATGCTGATGTCATATTCCTTGACCAGGTTGTCTGGCAGGCAGCAGACAGTGTCGGTGACGAGGTGTACTTTTCCCATAGCTTTTACCTCCTATTTTTGTTGCCTTTGGTCAATTTGCTTTCAGATCAGACCTCCATCCACGCCGATGATTTGGGCAGTAATGTATGAGGCCTGTTCACTGACGAGAAAGGCCACCAGGTTAGCCACATCTTCCGGGGCACCAAAGCGCTTCAGTGGAATACGGCTGAGGACAAAGTCTTTTGTCTCCTGCGGTAGTTTGTCGGTCATATCGGTGACGATAAACCCCGGGGCGATGGCATTGACGGTGATGTTTAGTGCCCCCACCTCACGGGCAATGCTTTTGGTGAAGGCAATTATCCCTGCTTTGGCTGCGGAATAGTTGGACTGGCCGGCATTGCCGAGGAGCCCTGCCGGTGATGCTATGTTGATGATGCGTCCCCAGGACTGCTCTATCATGGAACGCAGCGCCTGCTTGGTACAGAGATAGACCCCGCGTAAGTCGGTGTTGATGACGGCATCCCAGTCGTTGTCCGTCATCCTGAGAAGGAAGGTGTCCCTGGTGATGCCGGCATTGTTGACCAGGATGTCGACCTTTCCCAATTCTTTTTTGACCTCGCTGAACATGGTCTTAACCGCCGTGCCGTCGGAGACATCGGCCTTCTTGAGCAGTGCTATGCCGCCGATTGCGGAGATATCGTTCAGTACTTGCTGTGCTTTCTCGTCTTGCTGGAGGTAGTTGATGACCACCTTTGCCCCCAGGGCGGCAAGTCTAATGGCGATGGCCTTTCCTATGCCGCGGGAAGCCCCGGTTATCAGGGCGACCTTGCCCTCAAGTTCCTTTGTCATTTTCTAGTCCTGTCCTTCAAATTTCTTAAACACTAAGCAGCAGTTTTGCCCGCCCATACCAAAGGAGTTTGACAGGCAGATGTTGACCGTCTGGCAGCGCGCCCTGTTGGGGACATAGTCCAAGTCGCACTCGGGGTCAGGTGTCTCGAGGTTGATGGTCGGTGGGATGATGCCTTTGACTATCGTCATTACACTCGCTATGGCCTCGATGGCGCCGGCGGCGCAAGCCAGATGGCCTATCATGGACTTGATGGAGCTTACGGGCACACGGTAAGCCGATTCGCCAAATACTATTTTGATGGCTTTGGTCTCGGCAGCGTCATTAAGCTTGGTACCTGTACCGTGGGCGTTTATGTAGTCGACCTGCTGCGGGGCTATACCGGCGCTGTCAAGGGCAGCCCTGATGGCTATGGCTTCGACGTTGGGGTCAGGTGCTGTGTCGTTATAAGCATCGAATGACCATCCGGCCCCGGCGAGCTCAGCCAGTATGGGAGCACCCCGTCTCCGGGCATGCTCCAGACTTTCCAGCACCAGGATCGCGGCACCTTCCCCGTAGACGAAGCCGCTGCGATTGAGATCGAAGGGGCGGCTAGCTCGTGAGGGGTCTGGCTCGCGGGAGAGAGCACCGACGCGGGCTGTGGCTGCGATAGCTGCGGGGTTGATGTTGGCTTCGCTCCCACCGGCGATGATAACATCGGCATTGCCCAGCAATATATGGTTCACGGCAAGCCCCAGCACGTCGTTGCCACTGGCGCAGGCGCTATTGATGCTGCTGTTGGGGCCTCTAGCCCCGATGTCCAATGCTACTTGAGATGAGACCATGCTTGGTGCCATTTTAGGGATGAGCAGCGGGTCAATGCGGTTTGGTCTGGACCTTATGGTCTCTGCCTCGTCTACGAGCATAGAGGTCATGCCGCTGGTGGCGATCATCACCCCCACTTTTTCTGCGGCTTCACTATCCATGTGTAGTCTTGCTGTTGCCATCGCCATCTTGGTCGCCGCTATGGCAAACTGAGTGCAACGACCGGTACGGTCAGCCCTCTTTTCGTCCATGTAGAGGGTGGGGTCAAACCCTTTGACCTCAGCGGCTATCTTCACCGGGTAGTTGGTGGTATCAAAAAGCGTGATATGCCCGATGCCGGACCTGCCGCTTACCAGCCCGTTCCAGAAGTCCTCGACAGTAAGTCCTAAGGGGGTGATGGCCCCCAGCCCGGTGACCACGACCCTGCGCTCTGGCGATGGGTAAGCCAGTCTCATATCGTCCCTCTTATAAGTTGATTGGGGCCAGGCTAACCCCACCATCGATCACGATTACCTGACCAACGATCATACTGGCATGCTCGCTGCAAAGAAACAGCACCAGGTAGGCGATATCTTCAGGCGTTACCATTCTCCCTGCCGGAGTCTGCTTCCAGTCCGGTCTGCTCAAAGTCTCCTGGCTGGCATACAGCTTTAAAGCTTCGCTTTCCACAGCGCCCGGGGCGACGGCGTTAACCGTTATACCCAGTGGGGCGCATTCTATAGCCAGGTATCTAGTGAGCGCCTCCAGCGTGGCTTTGGACACACCTACCGCCGAATAAGCGGGCCAGGTGAGCCTTGCCCCCAAGCTGGATATCGCCACGACCCTGCCGCCCCGCGGCATAAGCTTCACCGCCCGTTGCGTACAGAGCAGAAAGGCGCGTGCGTTGATGTCCATGGTCCATTCCCATCCGCGGACATCCAGTTCCAGGGCTGCCTTAGCCACGCCAGAGGCGGCATTATTTATAAAGATGTCCAGCTTACCGAACCTGTCCTGAATTTCAGCAAACATGCGGTCTATCTCTTCCGGCTCAGCCACGTTGGCTTTGATGAGGTGGGCTTTGACCCCCTTGGCGCGCACTTCCTCGGCGGTGGCTTCGGCAATACTGCGCCTGCGCAGGAAGTTTATGATTACATCGGCGCCTCTGCTGGCAAGTTTGAGGGTGATCGCCTTGCCGATACCTCTTGAGCCACCTGTTATTAGGGCTGTCCTACCGGCGAGTGATATTGCTGGTCCCGTGTTTGTCAATTGTTCTTTTCCGCGATCCGTTTTTCCACGTAGGCTACGAAGTCCTTGATACCTTTTATGTTCTGCAGGTCCTCTTCAAGGAGCTCGATATCGAACCGGTCTTCGACCCTTACGATTATCTGGATAATGTCCAGTGAGTCAGCACCAAGCTCCTTGAAGTTATTCACCGTGGTCAGGTCCACGTCCTTACGCAGTATCTTTGAAGCAATCTCGGTTACGGCTGTTTCGACCGGTGATGGCATCGGTGACCTCCCTCGTTCTTACTCTAATTGTTCGGTTTTCAGCTTGCTTCTGGCGGCGTCGAGCTCGTGTTTCAGGGTTCCTACCCAGTCTTCTTCCACCGCCAGTTTAGCCTGCCCTATGGCCTTACAGATTTCAGGTGCCTTGCAACGGCCGTGGGCGACACATGCTACCCCGTTGACTGCCCACAGCGGGCCACCGCCGGCAATATCGGCGACATTGGTTGCCTTCAGCAATTCTGAAGTGATGTTGCCAAGCTTATCTTTATCCAGGTGGTCTTTCAGTTTTTCCTCCAGCCAGTCGCAGATGACCTTGCCCAGCTGCTCGGTGAACTTGACCAGTATGTTACCCACGAACCCATCGCAGACGACGACATTTGCTTTACCCAGGGGTATATCGTATCCTTCGACGTTGCCGATGAAGTTAAGGCCGCTATTTTTCAGCAGTGCATAGGTTTCTTTTGTCTGTGTGTTACCTTTCCCCTCCTCGGCGCCTACGCTGAGCAGGGCAACGGTGGGGTTTTCTATCCCCAGCATTTTTCTAGCGTAGACTGTGCCCACGATGGCGAAATCGACCAGCTCCTGTGGTTTGCAGTCGACATTGCTTCCCAAGTCAAGCACTATGGTGTTGGGGGCAAAGCGGAGGAAAGCCCCGCCCGCCACCGGTCGGGAGAAGCCGCTTACGGTGCCGAGAAGATAAAGCGCAGCGGCAACCACACCTCCAGTGGGTCCGGCGCTTACCATGGCGGCTGCTTTGCCCTCTTTTACCAGCCTAGTGGCGATGAAGACCGAGGCTTCCGGTTTTCTACGGAGGGCGAACGCTGGTGGTTCACCCTCGAGCAGGTACTGGTCCGTATGCACGATCTCAATGTTCAGTCCGGAGCAATCGTGTTTGCTCAGCTCAACCTCCATGAGTTCCTTTGGTCCCACAAGGATGATGTCCACATTATAAGTTCGGGCAGCGTCCACAGCGCCCTTCACTACCTCGGAAGGCGCGAAATCACCTCCCATGCCATCAACTGCTATTCTCATGGCGTTATGTGCACCTCCGTCTGGCTTAAGATCAGCTTCTCGCCGTTCTGGTTTCGGCAGACTATCTCGCAGTGTATGTTGTTCTCCTCTCCGTCGGTATCAATTTTGGTGACTGTGCCCGAGATAAAGATGGTGTCGCCGGGCCTCGCCGGCGCCTTAAATCTGGCGTAGATTTTCCCCTTTTCCAGCCAGGGCTTGCCAAAAGCTGCTGTCATCACCTGTGAAATGTAGGCTAGCAGGAGCATGCCATGCGCCACCGTGGTGCCCAGTGGTGTACTTCGGGCATATTCGGGGCATATGTGTATCGGGTTGTGGTCCCCACTTGCCCTGGCATATCGGTCAATATCAGCCTGTGTGATGGTTTTCTGGAACACCGGCAAGGCTGTCCCGGCAGAAGGTGTCTCAGGTACCGTTCCTTTAACCTCCATAGCTGTGGCCCAGGATAAACTCTGTTTCGGCAGAGGCTACCTGCTCATCGCTCTGGTCGTACAGATGGAATCTTATGGTAAGCAAATCGACCCTTCTGGACCGAAGCCTCTGGGTTACTTTGGCGATGGCAGTTATAACATCATTCAGGTGCAGTGCCCGACGGAATTCAAAGGTCTGGGACACGTGTATGGAGCCTTCAGGTAGCGAGGCTTTTTTCGACATCTCCGCCATTGCCAGGGCTAGGATGGACATTGGAGAGACTAGCTCTGTCTCGCGGCACAGTCCAGTGTCCTCGCCAACAGCTTCTGCATATTCTGCATACCAGTCTTCGGTGATGGCGAACTTCGCTGGAGGGAATTCGAAGTCGATATCCAGAGAGGAATAGTCAAACTTGTCCTCGCTCATGCCTGCTTGTTTCCGCTTGAACCTACTGCTGTCAAAAGGTACAACTTTGACTGCAAATACCTCGCAATGCTAGGTATCAAGATTCTAAGGTGGGTGGGTGCTTTTGTCAATATGTCGAATTGCAAAATATAGGTGTGGCGTTATCACCGGTCTGGCCTGGGGACGATCGTCCTTACCTGGCAGTTTGTCGATTGGGGCTAGGAAGTAACCGGGCTAGCCACCTGTCTTGACAGGTTGGGGTGTTGAACCTATAATACCTAGCTATGCGAGGTACTGTAGCTAGTTAAGCGGCATACCGGCCTCGTTTGTGGTAGCGGGAAGATGGACGGTAGCAAGTCTCTGAGGGAACTTATCGATCTTAGCGGAAAATCTGCGGTGGTCACTGGAGGGGCGATGGGCATCGGTTTGGCCATATCATACAGACTAGCTGAGGCCGGTGCCTCGGTGCTGATAGCGGACATAGCTGCTGGAGAGGCAGAGGAAGCAGCTCGAAGGTTGAAGGCTCTGGGGTACAGGGTTGATTGGTCCGAGTGTGATGTCAGCAAAGAGGCTGATGTGAAGCGGATGGTCAGTACCTGTGTTGAATGGGCGGGTGGGGTGGACATACTGGTGAACAATGCCGGCATATATCCCAGGAAACCGCTGAATGCCATGGGAGGGGAGGACTTTGACGGGGTAATAGCGGTAAACTTGCGGGGCACTTTTCTCTGCAGTCGTTATGCGGGTATGGAGATGGTGAAGCAGCGGAGGGGTGGCTGCATTATAAACATAGCCTCGATAGAGGCGGTGCATCCCTCTGCGGGAGGGATGTCTGCTTATGATGCTTCCAAAGGTGGAGTGTGGGCGCTGACCAAGAGCATGGCACGGGAGCTAGGGCAATATGGCATACGTGTGAATGCCATTGCGCCAGGGGCGATCAGGACAAGGGGGGTGTTCTCGCATCTGGGTAAATCAGGTTCCGCTGAGGAAGAGAGGGCGCAGCTCAAAGAGCTTAAGGCATTCATGTCCCGCATGGTGCTGGGGAGGATGGGCGAAGCCGATGATGTTGCCCGGGTAGCCTTGTTCCTGGCGTCTGACCTGTCCAGCTATATCACCGGTGAGATGGTAGTTGTCGATGGTGGGTATCTGGTGTCTTAAGGAGCAGACATAAGGCTTTTTGTAGACTACAGGCAGGAGGTGGCTGATGTCAAGAGTGCTGGTGATGACTGATACAGTGGCCTGTATACCTGAAGACCTGGCCAGGGAGTTGGGCATTAAGGTCGTGCCGGCGGCGAACATAATCGTTAACGGACAAAGTTACATCGAAGGTGTTACTCTCAAGGCCGCTGAGGCGTACCGCCTGATAACCGAGGACCCGGATAGGTTTGTCACCTCGGCGATCCCACCGGACTACTTGCTCAAAGTCTATCTGGAACTTTCAGAAATGTATCAGGAGGTGCTTTTTATCACCATATCCTCGGCGTTGAGCGCTGTTTCAAGGACAGCTACCATAGCTGTTGACCTTCTTCGTGAGCGTAAGCCCGGTATGACAATACGGGTGATGGACTCTAAAGCTTGTGCTTCGACCCAGGGCCTGGTGGTACTGGCGGCTGCAAGGGCAGCGGCTCAGGGGAGAAGTCTGGACGAGGTGGAGAGCTTTGCCCGGAAGGTGAGGCAAGTTGCCGGTGGGCTGATGCTGTTGGACACTTTACGCTATGCCTACCGCACCGGGCGTATCTCCAAGGCCGCCTCACAGATTGCTTCGCTGCTCAACATTAAGCCGATAAATAGACTTACCGATGAGGGTAAAGTGGAGTTTGTCGATAGGGTGCGCAAGAAGGCTGAGGGGCTAAACCGACTCATGGACATGATAGAGCGCCAGATGGGAACCAGCGCGCTCCATTTTATGGTCACACATGCGGCGGTGCCTGAACAGGCAGAGGAATTCGCAAAGCAGCTTAAAGGCCGTTTCAGGTGCCTCAGCATGGTGATCGGTGAGTTTAGCCCAGTGATGGGCTATGGTGCTGGCCCCGGGGTCATTTTCGTCGGCTTTCATCCCGAGGTAGCCATGTAGATTGCTTCCAGGTCGGAGAAAAACGGTCATCAAATGGTCAACGCTCAGGTCGGCAGGCTAGCTGCACTTGAAAGGTTCAGAGAGGTAAATAGGACTTTCCCCAGGAACAGGGAGCTTGTGGAGTGGAAGGGCAGGGGTGGGAAGATGTTTGGCTGGCTATGCATCTATGTACCTGAGGAGATTATCCATGCTGCTGGTGTTCTGCCCATCAGAATTGTGGGCTATTCTCAGGAGATGGACCTCGACGATGGCAACGCTTACATGTATGTGAACAACTGCTCTTTTTCCCGCAGTTGTCTGCAGATGGGACTGAGGGGTGAATACGATTTTCTCGATGGCGTAGTAGGTGGTTCGACTTGCGATGGTGCCCGGCGGCTTTTTGACCTCTGGAGGCAATATGTGCGGACTCCGTTCCATCACGTGCTTACCGTTCCCCGCAAATATACAGGGCGGGCACACGCGCTTTATCATCGTGAAGTGCTGGATTTTAAGGAACACCTTGAGGAATATCTAGGCTTAAAGATAACCGAGGAGGCGCTCTATCGTTCTACCCTACTCTATAACCAGTCGCGGGAATTGCTACATAAGCTTTATGACTTGCGCAAATTAGGGAAGCCGCCGATATCCGGGGCTGAGACGCTAGAAGTGCTTAACGCCAGCTTCCGGATGCCCAAAGAAATTTTTAATCAGTGGTTAGTGGACTTGCTTGAAGAGGTCATCTCTTTCCACAGGCAGTATTCGGGGCGGGTGAGGTTAATGCTGGTGGGCAGCGTGCTCACCAATACGGAGTTTGTGAGGTTTATCGAAGACCAGGGTGGGATGATTGTCACGGACGAACTCTGTACCAGCACCAGGTACTGGGGCGATCCGGTGGTGCTGGATGCCGGCGTTTCGCTTACCGAGGCTATTTCCCGCCGTTATTTGAATAATTTCCCCTGTGCGCGGATGTTTCCTTCGGAGGAACGCTTCCGACGAATAATCAAGGCTGCTCTGGAGTTCAGGGTGGATGGGGTGATCAGTGAGACCATCAGATACTGTGTGCCCTATGCTCACGACCTACCGCTGCTGGAGAAGAGGCTGCAGGAATATGGGATACCCATGCTGGCCCTCGACATTGAGTACGGGGCCTCTGGCTCGGGGCAAATAAGGACCAGGGTGCAGGCTTTTATAGAGATGCTGGAGGCGAAGCGGAGATGACCTCGCAGGTAACTGAGAACAAGTTAAGCGTCATCGTTAGAGCGTGCCGTTTGGTGCGGCGCATGTTGCGTGCCGACCCTGAGGCACGGCAGAGCCAGTTCATGTACTACAGCATGCTGGAAGAGTATTTTGCTCGCATCCTGAGGGCTAAAGAAGAAGGAGGGTTTGTGGTGGGACATACGGTCTTCTTTCCCGCCGAGATTATCTATGCCATGGGCCTGGTCCCGATGCATACCGAGACGGCAACCTGGACAATGGCATTGTTCACCGGTGAGTGCAGTGATATATTGGCTTCAGGCGCTCGCCTGGGGATGGCCCAGGAGATCTGTACGCCCCACCGCGGGCTGGCCGGTGCTTTCGCTTCCGGTGCTTTACCTCGTCCCGACGTGATGCTCTGGTCAAATATGGTCTGTGATAACACGGCCAAGAGTGGTGAGTTGATCATGGAGGTCTGTCATTGCCCGGGATTTTTCCTTGACCGTCCGTTCAAGCGAAGCCAGCATGAAATAGACTATCTGGTCAGTGAGCTGGAGGACATGGTACGTTTTCTTGAGGAGAAGTCGGGGAGAAAGATGGACTGGGACCGGCTGTCAGAGATCGTAGCCCGGATGGACAGACAGATTGAACTGGTAAGAAAGATAAACGAACTGAGAAAAAAAGTGCCCACGCCTTTCCGCCCCCAGGGCTTTCTGGAATTGCTCACCGTGGACTATCTTTTCCCGGGACAGCCTGAGGCACTGGAGTATCTCGAGACCCTGCATCGGGAGCTGACCGAAGCGGTCAAAGAGGGGAGGGGGGCGGTGAAGGCGGAACGTTTCCGTCTGATGACCCTTTTCATCCCGCCGATGTACCTGATGGGGTTCCTTGACAGGATATCGCGTCAGTTTGGGGCGGTGAGTGTTATCGAGCCTTTCTTCACCTATTGGGGGGAGGGCAGGCTGGACCCGGCCCGTCCCTTGGAAAGCGTCGCCAGAAAGTCATACATGATACCGGAGATGCGGATGTATGGCCCCCTCGACGAGCGGGCATTAAACGCTATCGTCCGTTGTGTCGAAGATTACAAGGTGGATGGTGCCATATATTATGCCGATGTGGGCTGCCGGCATAGCTGTGCCACAATAAAGCTGTTCAAAGACATCCTGGCGGAGAAAGATGTGCCCATGCTGGTGGTTGACTGCGATGTGGTGGACTCCACAGTTACTTCTGAGGATGAGGTGCGTGAAAAACTGGAGCAGTTCTTCGAGCTTCTTGAGGAACGTTAGCGGGATAAAGCTATGAAAGCAGTGGGAGTAGATATCGGCAGTCTGACGACCAAAGTGGTAGTCATGGAGGACAGCAGGATCGTCTCCTATGTGGTTGATGAAATAGGAGATGAGGTCGAGCAGTCAGCAAAGCGCGCTGTTGAGCACGCTTTGGAGAAGGCCGGTGCAATTAGGGGCGAGGACGTCTATATAATATCCACCGGGATCGGTAGCAGGGGCATTTCCTTTGGTCAGGCGCAGAAGGCTATTGCCACCTGTCTGGCACGGGGGGCTTTTTCCCTGTTTCCCGCAGCCAGGCTGGCCATAGACCTTGGGGCTGAGACCAGCACGGTAGTCAGGGTCAGTGAAAAAGGGCGCTTGATGGACTGGGCCAATCAGGACAAGTGCGCTTCGGGGACGGGGCTTTTTCTGCATCAGGTGGCCAAGTTGATGAATCTATCTTTGTCAGAGATGGACAGCTTGCCCGTGCCTGATAGGTTCGCTGAAATTACCAACACCTGTGCCGTGTTTGCCGAGTCTGAAATAATATCCCACATACATCGTGTCCCTCCCACTCCGAAGGAGGAAATAGTTGCCGGGGTATACTACTCGGTGGTGGGGCGGGTGATATCGCTTGTCAAGAGGGTGGGTGTTGCCAGAGAAGTAGCGGTGACCGGAGGGGTGGCGCTGAACAAAGGGCTGATAAAGGTGCTGGGGAAGGAGCTGGGCTTCGATGTTCTGGTGCCTGAGGAGCCGCGGATTGTGGCGGCGGTGGGGGCTGCCCTGATTGCGGCTGAGAACTATGAAAGAGGAGCAAACTCATGATCGTTGCCGGGATAGATATTGGCTCTCGTGCCGCCAAGGTGGTGGTGATGAGGGATGGAGAGATACTGTCCTCGGCAATAACGGACACCGGTCCGGAAAGCGTCAAAACGGCATATACTGCTATCGGTCTGGCTCTTGAGGGGACCGGTTTAGCCCTCGAGGACATCGTCTATATTGTTGCCACGGGCTATGGGCGGGTGCTGGTGCCTTTTGCCAATGAGAACATCTCTGAGATCAGTTGTCATGCCAAAGGGATAACCTGGTATTTCCCCTCGGTACGGACCATCCTGGATATGGGTGGCCAAGACTGTAAGGCGATTAACTGTGATGAGAGAGGCTTGGTCACCAATTTTGTAATGAACGATAAGTGCGCCGGGGGTACCGGTAGGTTTCTTGAGCTGATAGCTGATGTGTTGAACGTGCGACTCGAGGACATCGGTGAGCTTTCTCTGGCAGCCGGGAGTGGCATCCCATTTAATACTGTGTGTGCCGTTTTTGCCAAGTCAGAAGCCATAGCTTATCTGAGGAAAGGCGTGAGCAAGGGTGAGATCCTAGCCGGGCTCCATGATGCCATAGCGGTGCGTGCTGTGAACCTACTGAACCGGGTCTCCATTCAGAGTGAGTTTAGCATCACCGGCGGCATTGCCAAAAACAAAGGGATGGTGAGACGGCTGGCAGAAAAGGTGGGAATGGAACCATTGCTGTGTGATGACCCGCAACTGGTTGGGGCGTTGGGGGCTGCGCTTTTCGCCCGGGAGCGATTGGAAGGTAAGAGTGCCGAAGCGGGAAAAGCACAGTACGGCTATTCCGATGGTACCGGTGAGTATTACATTACCATCGACATGCCTCGGTGCAATGGCTGTGGGGAATGTGTGAAAGCATGTCCAGCGGGCATACTGGTTATGGATGATAGGGGAAGTAGAGTTGTGGTGAGGGACGAGGCAAGGAAAAAGCTGGCATTGCTCTGCCCTGGCTTTGCCCGTTGCAGCCAACAACATGCGGTTAACTGTCACAGCGTTTGTCCTACAAATGCTATCGGACATAGCTGGTGATCTTGCCCTGAACGGTCAGTCCGTGGATACCGGATACGCTATGGCGCCTCTGTTATGATGGTGAAGGCGACGGCTTGAGAGTGTGAATGAGAGAGGGTAAGGGCTATGCGGAGCCTCTCAAAGCCCCTTTTGTGGATGTGGGCCGTGGGCAAGCCGGACTCGTTGTTTGTCACTTCGATGTCTTTATAGCTGACGCCGGTCCTGTTGAGCCCTGACAGGGCTTTTACGATCGCCTCCTTGGCGGCGAACCTGACAGCGAGATGGGGTGCCGGTGACCTGTGGGCAAGGCAATAGTCCAGTTCTTTCTGAGTGAACACTCGGTGCAGAAAAGCGTCGTCAGCAGCCAGCCTGCGAAAGCGGTGGACGCTTTCTATGTCCACGCCGATTCCGAAGTCAGGTCTTTGGCTATATTCTTCGCCCATAGATCATCACTGGTGCTGTCGCGCGCTCAGCGCTGGTACTTGCTAAGGTGCATTTTATTCCCTCCACGACCTGGAAATCAACACCGAGGCAGCACCGGGCGCGAAAGTCCATGGTAGGGGCTGTGGACTAGTACTTTATTACCATCTGTAAAGTACTAGTAAATAGGGGTCAGGGGGTATTGACTATTCGTATAATGTACCATAAAATGGGGAAAATCGCAGGAGAAGGCCGGGTAAACGACCATGGCAAATAGGGTGAACAAGCAGAGTGAGGGTGGCAAGCCTTCAGGAGAAGTGTCTCTCGAGCTGGCACGTGACCTGATCGAGAAGATTGGCGTAGGTATATACATCGTCCAGGAGAGGAGGTTTATCTATGCCAGCCCTACCTTCCTGGCGGTCAGCGGTTACACGTTGGAAGAGCTGGAAGGAAAGCATCCGCTGGACCTAGTGCATCCGGACGATAGGGAGTTTGTCCGACAGAAGGCTATAGAGAGCCTTAAGGGCAAAGCTTCGGAGCCTTATCAGTACCGGTTCATCAAGAAAAACGGTGAGGTGGCGTGGATAGTAGAGCAGGTGATCTCTGTGCAGTACCAAGGGAAGCTGGCTACCGTAGGTAGTTTTATGGACATTACCGAATACAAGCGGTTAGATGAAGAGCTACAACGCTCTGAGGAACGGTACCGTACGATTCTGGACGAGATGAATGAGACCTACTTTGAGATCGACCTGAGCGGTCGTTATACCGTTGTCAACGAGGCTATTTGTCGGAATACGGGCTTTACCAGGGAGCAGTTAATCGGTGCCAGCTTTAAGTTAACTACGCCTGTGGAGGATGTGGACAAGGTATTCAGGGCTTTTAATAGGGTGTACCGGACCGGCGAACCAACAAGAGGCTTTCGGAGCAGATATATCAGCACGACAGGCGAGGTAAGGTGGGTGGAGCTATCGGCATTTCCGATACACAACGAAAGGGGAGAGATAATCGGTTTTCGGGGGGTGGCAGAGGATATCACTGAACGTGTTAAGGCAGAGGAGGAACTGCGGCGGTCAGAGGAGAGGTACCGCACGCTTCTTGAAGAGATGGACGAAGCGTATTATGAGGTGGACCTGAGAGGCAACTTTACATTTGTCAACGATGCGCTCTGTCGCCTCCTGGGGTATTCCAAGGAAGAGGCTATCGGGCTCAACTATCGCGCTTATACGCCGCAGGACGACTGGGAGAACATATATCGAGCCTACAACTCGGTATACCGCACCGGCACCTCCCTAAGGTGGTACCCGATGACCCAGCTTACAAAGGACGGCAGAAAGATATATGTGGAGAATTCTGTCTTGCCGTTGCGCAATGAAAGTGGTGAGACCATCGGCTTCAGAGGCATCAGCCGTAATGTCACCGAGCGCAAGATACTTGAGCAAAAGCTGTCTGAGATGGCTACCCATGACCCACTCACCGGACTACCCAACCGCGTGTTGCTGGACGACAGATTGAATATGGGGCTGGCTCAGGCACAGCGCAACGGCAGCAGGCTGGCGGTGATGATGCTTGATCTGGACTGGTTCAAGCGCGTCAACGATACTTACGGGCACGGTGTTGGTGACCAGCTACTTAAGCTTGTGGCCCAGAGACTGGCCAGCAACTTGCGCAAGAGCGATACGGTGGGGCGGATGGGTGGTGATGAGTTTGTGCTGTTGCTCCCGCAGATTGGGGCTATAGACGATGCTACTAAAGTAGCTCAAAAAATTCTCGACTCATTTAACGAACCGTTCGCAATTAACGGCTATAAGCTGAATGTGACTACGAGCATTGGCATCGCTATCTATCCGGAGAGTGGTGACCGGGCTGATTTGTTGCTGACCAATGCCGATACTGCTATGTACCATGCTAAGGAGGAGGGGAGGGCAAGGTACAAGCTATATACACCTGACCTGCGCGAAAGCTTTGTAAAGCGACAGACGTCCCGCTCATAATGTCCCTTCCAGAAGGTTGATGACCAGTCCTGTGGGGAGCTTGGGGTAGAAGTAGGTTGATTTTCCCGGCATCCTATCGTTGGCATCGGCTACTGCTTTGATGGCGCTGAGCGCGATGGGGTTGAGGATGAAGGCTAGCTGGTAGTCACCCCGGTCTACCATATTTACCGCCGCTTCGGCATTTGGTGTATAGGCTATTGACACACCGCTCTCGATGGCTGTGAGCTTGTCCAGGACCAGATGTTGCAGGATGTTTACCTCCAGCTTATTGTAGGCGTCGGAATGGTCCCGTGGCATAAGCGTCTTAACATGCACATCGGGGCGGAGCTTCAGTCCGGTAATAAACCCCTTCTTCAGTCCTACCATCCTGGCTATGGCACCTCTTATCTCAGGCATTTTGGTTGCGTTCTCTATGGGGAGTGATTCTATGTCAAACACAGCAGCCAGTTCCTTGGCAAAGCGGTCAATGTCCTCGGTGGAAATGCCTCTTACCACGCGGTGGACTGGCAGGACCAGCAGTCCTGAGTCGGAGAAAGATACCAGCGTCATCATAACGAAGTTGAAGGCCTCATGTCCGCTGAAATAAGGGCTATGCTGGCGCTTTTCGGACTGATAAGCCAGTGCTGTCTCGTAGCGGTGGTGTCCATCGGCGATGTAGATGGGCTTTGGTGCCAGGAAATGGCTTATCCGCTGGATGAATTCTGGCTCACTGGCTACCCATAGTCTGTGTACTTCACCGTCTGTGGCGAAGTCGAGCGCTGGCTTTCTGCTAGTCTGCACGCTGAGCAGCTTAGCGATCTTCTGGCCGGGGTCCTCGTAGAGGCCGAAAAGAGGACTGAAGTTGGCATTGCATGCCCGCATCAGGTCCAGGCGGTCGCTTTTGATCCCGGCGACGGTGTTTTCGTGGGGGAGAACCATCCTTTTTTCCCAGGGCTCCAATCTCACGCAAGCAGTAAATCCGAGGCGGCGTTTCCTGACGCCCTGATAAGTAAAGGTCTGTTCGTGGATGTATAGTGAGGGTACGTGGTCGGTGACCAGCACGCGGTCTTTTAGCCATTGGTTAAGTGTGGCACTGGCGCGAGTGTGCCTATTGTCGTTGTCTGAATCGTCAGGCAGTTCCATGGCATGCTCGAGGCGGATGATATTGTATGGGCTCTTCTCGTAGTAGGCTTTTTGCTCATCTTTGGAGATCACGTCGTAAGGTGGGCAGATGACCGATGCCATATCTTTCACTATTTCTAGGTTGTAGCGCACTCCGCAGAAAGGACAGATCTCAGCCAAGTTACCTCCTCAGTCGAAGAAATTTGTCAGTCCGTTCCACCAAGCTTTACCCAGCTCCCTGAGCGACAGGTCTACAATGCCTTTGATCGTCAGCCTGCTTCCGCTGACCACACCCAGCCTCAGTGCCCCCACCTCCATGCGGTCCGCCAGCTTTTCCAGACGCCAGGCGTGCTCTGGGGATACGGATACAATGATTCTTGATTGTGCTTCACCGAAAAGGGCAGCGTCCAGTCTACCTTCGAAATCAGGCTCGAAGCTGGTAAAGCCCAGATTGCCGAGCAGGCAACTTTCTGCCAGAGCTACAGCCAGCCCGCCTTCGGAGCAGTCGTGTGCCGATTTGATTATGCCTCGCCTTATTGCCTCGAGGCAGCAGTTTTGTAGTCGTTTTTCCAGCTTCAAATCGATATAAGGGCTGCCCTTTATCATGCCGTGCACCACCTGCAGGTACTCGCTGCCTCCGATACTGGTGTCGATAGCCTGAGTACATCCCAGGAGGTATACGTAGTCCCCCTCGTGCTTAAAGCCAGCAGTACAGTGCTTTTCCACATCCTCGATAACGCCCACCATGGCTACCACCGGGGTGGGGTATATTGCCCTGCCCCTGGTCTCGTTGTACAGGCTCACGTTGCCGCTTATTATCGGGACTCTGAGTTCACGGCAGGTGCGCGCCATACCTGCGATACATTCTTTCATCTGGTAGTAGACCTCGTCCTTTTCCGGGTTGCCAAAATTAAGGCAGTCTGTTATCGCCAGTGGCCTTGCGCCGCTGCAGACCAGGTTCCTGGCAGCCTCAGCCACAGCGATCACACCTCCGAGGTAGGGGTTAAGATAGCAATACCTGGCATTACCGTCTGTGGTCAGAGAGAGGGCTTTTTTCGTCCCTTTGATGCGGAGCACTGCGGCGTCGTTTCCCGGCAGGACCACAGTATTGTTACCCACCTGATGGTCGTACTGGCGGTACACGGAATGTTTGCTGGCGATGTTTGGAGAAGCCAGTAGGGTGAGCAGTATCCTGTTTGCCTTCCGGGGCGATATGTCAGGGATGGAGTGCAGACTGATGTTCTGCAGTTCATCAATCCAGGGCGGGGCCTTGATGCGGCGCCGGTATATGGGGGGTGAGGTAAGCAGCCCGATAGGCACTTCAGCCACCACCTTTTCTCCTTCTCTTACTCTGGCTATACCATCGCCGGTGATTCGGCCGATTATGTCAGAGCGCAACTCCCAGCGGTCAAAAAGCGCTTTTACCTGCGCCTCGTACTCCTTCTTCACAATTATCAGCATTCTCTCCTGGGATTCAGATAGCATCACTTCATACGGTGTCATGCCCTTCTCCCGTCTGGGCACTTTGAGGACATCGATGTCGATACCCCCGTTCCCTCTGGCGGCCGACTCAACGCAGGCGCTGGTCAGTCCAGCAGCACCTAGATCTTGCATGCCTACGATCCAGTCAGTTGTGGCGAGTTCGAGGCAAGCCTCGATGAGGAGCTTCTCTAGGAAGGGGTTTCCCACCTGGACTGCCGACCTTAGCTCGGTGTCCTCGTCGAATGTCCGTGATGCCAAGCCAGAGGCGCCATGTAAGCCATCGCGTCCGGTGTCAGCGCCAACCAGCATCAGCAGGTTACCCTCTCCGTGTGCCCTTGACCTTACCAAGTTTTCTCTTCTGGCGATGCCGAGGCAAAAGGCGTTGACCAGCGGGTTATCCGAGTAGCAATCGGCGGAGAAGATTTCACCGCCCACATTTGGTATTCCGAGGCAGTTACCGTAGGCAGCGATGCCACCTACCACGCCGTGGAAGAGGTAGCGGTTGCGGGGATTGGAGAGGGGGCCGAAGCGCAGCGAGTTCATCAGGGCAATGGGACGGGCGCCCATGGTGAAGATGTCCCTTACAATGCCGCCCACACCGGTGGCTGCGCCCTGGAAAGGCTCGATAGCCGAAGGGTGGTTATGTGACTCTATCTTCATGACTATCACCAGACCATCGCCTATATCGACAACGCCGGCATTTTCCTCGCCCGGTGCGACGAGTACACGTCTGGCGCGGGAGAAGAACTGCTTGAGGAGCGCTTTTGAGTGCTTGTAGCCACAGTGTTCGCTCCAGAGGGCACCGAACATACCCAGCTCCACCTCATTGGGTTCTCTGCCAAGTCTTTTCACGATGAGCTGGTATTCCTTTTCGCTTAAGGCGATGCTATCGAGCGTTTCCTTGGATACTGGCAATTATGGACTCCCAGATAATATTGCCGTCGCTGCTGCCGAGCAGTGGCTCGCAGGCGCGCTCAGGATGTGGCATCATCCCCAGCACATTCTTCTGCCTGTTGGTGATCCCGGCGATGTTGTTTAGGGAGCCGTTAGGGTTGCTTGCCGGAGTCACTTTACCGTTAGGGGTTGCATAGCGGAAGACGATCTGCTTGTTGGCCTCAAGGTCTTTTAATGTGGCTTCGTCGGCGTAGTACCTGCCGTCGTAGTGGGAGATCGGGATCTTAAGCACCTGACCTTTCTGGAGCGATGAAGTGAACGGAGTGAGCTCATTTTCTACGCGGAGATGGGTCCATTGGCAGCGATACTCGAGATGGTCGTTGCGCAGCAGGGCCCCAGGCAATAGCCCTGATTCACAGAGGATTTGGAATCCGTTGCAGATACCGATAACCGCTTTGCCCCGGAAGGCGAATTCCTCAACTGCAGCCATAACTGGCGAAAAACGGGCGATGGCCCCAGGCCTCAGGTAGTCCCCATATGAGAAACCCCCCGGTAGCACGATGCAGTCATACTGCGAAAGGTCGGTCTCCTTATGCCAGACGTAGCTGACGTCCTGGCCTAAAATATCCTTGATGGCGTAATAGCAGTCTCTATCGCTCCACGTGCCGGGAAAAACAACTATGCCGAATCTCATTTGCGTTCTACCATGGTGTGGAGGGCGATATTGCTCGGGCCTGGCATGGGTTAGCGATGTCACTACTGCCTACACCGTTCCCAGCAGTTCAGAGACAATGTTGCTGATTTCCTCTCCTGATGCCTTTCCTCTGAGCTGGGGCATTAGCTGTGACATGACCCTGCCCTTATCTTTGGGCCCTTTGGCGCCCAGTTCCTGTATTACCTGGCGGGCTATCTTTATGATTTCATCGCGGCTCATGGGCTCGGGCAAATACCCGAGTATTATATCCAGCTCTGCCTTTTCCTTACTTACCAGGTCCTGGCGGTTCCCCTTCTGGAACGCCTCTATACTCTCGCGACGCATCTTAGCTTCTTTTTCGAGGACGGCGATGATGCCGGGGTCGTCTAGGGCCTTCTGCTTGGCGATTTCAGCGTTTCTGACGGCGGCCATCAATGAGCGGAGCACGGTTGATTTGAAGTTGTCCCGGTTCCTGATCGCTTGTTCTAAGTCAGCTTTGATTTTCTGGCTCAGAGAAGACATCTTGTCTTATTTGGTGCTGCTTCTGCTGCTTTTGCGCCGCTTTGCTGCCTCTTTTCGCTTCCGCTTCACACTGGGTTTTTCGTAGAAGCTACGCCGCCGCACCTCACTGATTATCCCCTGTTGCTGTACTTTTTTGGTGAACCGTCTCAAAAGACTTTCGAAACTCTCTCCAGGTTCAAGTTTTACCTCGGGCACGCTCGATCACTTCCTTCTTGGTTTAATTTAAATAAGAATACCACCCTTAATGGAGGACAAGTCAACGGAGACTCATTTTATCCTTTCCCCCCAATCCTGTCAAGTATGCGTGCTCGTCCGCTGGATGGTGACACTTTAGTGTTAAGTCCTGAGACAAAGCGAGCATAACAAGCCATTTGCGGCGCTGCTGGTGCCGCTCAGTGTTTAACTTTAGCGAGCTCCGGCTTGTCCGACTATAGTCTTACCAGCTTGGCGGTGTGGACGTCGGGAAGTGCCAGGATTTGCTGTATGTGCTCTTCGGAGAGCGCCTCATCCAGGGCAAGGATCATCAGAGCTTTGCCCCTGGGCTGGAGCCGAGCGAGCTGCATGGAGCTGATGTTTATGTCTGCCTTCCCGGTTATGGTGCCTACGGCGCCTATAAGGCCAGGGCGGTCTCGGTGGTCGCTGAAAAGGAAATAACCCCCGGTGGGGACAATGTCTGGCCAGAAGTCGTTTACGCGCACGATGTGTGTCTCGCCCCGCATAACTGTGCCGGCAACGATTGTTTTTCCAGCTTCGGTAACCACTTCTAGGGTGATCAAGCTGGAATAGTTTTCGCAGGTGCTTTCTTTCTGTTCTAGCACTTTTATTCCCCGTTGACTGGCAAGGATGTTGGCGTTGACCAGGTTGACCCTTTCTTCGCTTATACCTTCAAGCAAGCCACCGATGGCTGCTGCTCTCACCGCAGCAGTGTCGTAGTTAGCTATTTCCCCGTTGTACTTAATATGGACACTCTTTATTTGCCCTTCCATGAGCTGTCTAGCTAGACTTCCCAGCGTGGAAGCCACTTGCATGAAGGGGGAAAGCACTGCGAAAAGTTCGGCAGGTATTTGTGGCGCGTTCACCGCGTATTTTGCTGGCTGGCAATTTAGTACGGCGATTACCTGTTCGGCCACTTCCAAAGCGATGCTTTCTTGTGCTTCTGTAGTGGAGGCGCCGAGGTGAGGGGTGACGATGATGTTTTCACAGCGAAAGAGCGGGCTCTCGGTGATAGGCTCTTTGGAGAAGACATCCAGAGCGGCGCCAGCTATTTTGCCAGATTCGACAGCGCGGTGCAGGGCTTCCTCGTCGATAAGACCACCGCGGGCACAATTGATGATGCGTGCTGTGGGCTTCATTTTCGAGAGCTCTCGAGCACCGATGAGTCCTTTCGTCTTTGGGGTTAAAGGCAGGTGGAGCGTAATGAAATCAGACTCTTGTAGTAGCTGTTCTAGAGGGACGAGCTCGACACCGAGGTTGCGCGCATAGTCCGACGAGACTAGAGGGTCGTGGCCGATAAGGCGCATTTTGAATGCTTGAGCGCGTCTGGCGACCTCCGAACCGACGTTTCCCAAGCCAATGATGCCCAGTGTTTTGTTTTTCAGCTCGGTGCCCACGAACTGAGTTCGTTGCCATACTCCTGATTTCAGCTTGTTGTTGGCCTGCGGTATGTGTCGGGCTAGTGCCAACATCAGTGCCATGGTGTGTTCAGCGGCGGCGATAGTGTTTCCGGTAGGGGCATTTACCACAACGATACCTCGTCTTGTAGCTGCCTCGACGTCGATGTTGTCCAAGCCGACACCGGCGCGGGCGATTACTTGGAGATTATTTCCAGCTTCGATGATGTCAGCGGTGACCCTTGTCTCGCTGCGCACTATTAGGGCATGGTAGTCCCCGATGATGCTCTGTAGCTCCTCGGGTTTTATGCCCAGCCTGACATCCACTTCTACTCGAGACCTGAGGACCTCGATTCCTGCTTCTGCCAAGGGGTCAGTGATAAGAACCTTCATAACAGTTTCCTTATACCAGCTATCACATACTTATTCAACTATGCACTTGCTTTGGGGAGAGCTTTGGATATTGCCTTGAGCACCTCTTTCATATCCTTTTCCTGTACCCAGCCGAGATGGCCGATGCGGAAAATCTTTCCGGAAAGGTTGCCCTGACCACCGGAAAGCTCGACCTGGTATTCATTCCTGAGTACCTGTAGGAATTTTGATACGGTAAGTTTCTCCGGGGCCTTGACCGCAGTCACCGTGTTGGAAGCGTATCTTTCCTCTGGGAAAAGGGACAATCCCAAAGATTTCACACCCTGACGGGTGAAATTGGCGATTCGGGCATGGCGGGCGATGACACTGTTCAAGCCTTCAGCGAGCAACATATCGAGGGCGACGGTTAAGCCGAAGAAGGTGGAGACGCATGGCGTCCACGGCGTTTGTCCCCTTTCCAGGTAGCTCTTAGCTTTGGTGAAGTCCCAGTAATATCTGGGCATTTTGGCTTTTGCGTGTGCCTGCCAGGCTTTTTCGCTCACGCTGACCATTGCCAGCCCCGGGGGAACCATCCAGCCTTTCTGTGAAGCAGTGACCACCACGTCACACTGCCATTCGTCCACCGGCAGTTCAATGGAGCCGAGGCTACTGATGGCATCAACGAGGACGAGCTTGTCATACTCCTTGGCTATAGCACTTATGGTCTTGAGGTCATTGGTGATGCCGGTGGATGTCTCGTTATGGGTCACCAGCACCGCCTTTATGCTGGCATCTTCTTTAAGGGCCTTGCGGACGGCATCGGGGTCGACCGGCTTGCCCCATTCAAAGTTTAGCCTCTTTACCTCGGCACCGTAGCACTCCGGGATTTCGGCAAAGCGGTCGCCGAAGAAGCCACAGGAAAGCGCCAGCACCTTGTCGCCCGGAGAAAGGGTATTGATCACGGCAGCCTCCATGCCGCCGGTGCCCGAACCGGTGAGGATGAAGATATCGTTTTTGGTCTGGAACAGCTTTTTGAGCTTCTCGGTGACGTCGCGAATGATCTGGGCAAATTTGTCACCTCGATGGTCTATCATCTGGCTACCCACGGCTTTCAGGACCTGTGGTGGGCATGGGGTTGGTCCGGGTATCCTTAATTGCATTGTTCCAAGTCCTCCTTTGTAGTTTTTTATTTTTCACACAGAAGCAAAGCGGCGTTTACCAATTTTGATTACGCTTCCTTTAGCGATGCTAGATAGCTCAAGGTCTTCGGTGATCTTTTTGCCGTTGACTTCTATAGCCCCCTGTTCAAGGAGCCTTCGGGCTTCGGAGCGGCTTCTGGTCAGGCCGGCGCGTGCCAGTGCGACGGTGAGAGTGATATTGCTGTCCGATAGACCTGCCAGCGAGACCAGTTCGTCAGGAGTCTCTCTTTTTTGGAACACTTTAGCGAAGTGTTGCTCGGCCTCCTGTGCGGCTTTTGGGCTGTGGAACTGAGATACGATTTCAAAAGCAAGCCGCTTCTTAATAAGCATGGGATTGATCTCGTTGCTGGCCATTTTGGCGCTGTATTCACAGATCTCCTCATCGCTGACATCGGTGAGTAGTTCGAAGTAGTCCAAGATAAGGCTGTCTGGGATGGACATGACCTTACCGTACATTTCATTGGGCGGCTCGTCGATACCGATATAATTTCCCAGGCTTTTGCTCATTTTCTGGCTACCATCAGTACCCAGGAGGAGCGGCACGAGCAGGATCTGCTGTGGCTTTTGTCCCACCATTTGCTGAAGCTCTCTGCCCACGAGGCAATTGAACTTTTGGTCGGTGCCACCAAACTCAACATCGGCTTCTATAGCGACTGAGTCGTAGGCTTGCAGTAGCGGGTAAAGCAGTTCTGTGAGGGCGATGGGGCGCCCGGAAGTGTACCGCTTACTGAAGTCTTCCCTAGCCAGGAACTGAGCTACGGTGAACTTGCTGGTGAGCTTTATCACATCCTCCAGACCGAATTTGCCGAACCACTCACTTTGCCATCTTACCTCGGTCTTGTCCCTGTCCACCACCCTGAAGAACTGCTCCATATATGTCCGGGCGTTGGTACGTACCTCGTCAGCTGTAAGCATGGGGCGGGTGCTGGAAACGCCAGTGGGGTCGCCAATCTGCGCTGTCCAGTCCCCTACGATTAGTATCACCTTGTGTCCTAACTCCTGGAACTGGCGCAGTTTTCTTAGACCAACCACATGACCCAGATGAATATCAGGACAGCTGGGATCGAAGCCCTGTTTGAGCCTGAGCGGCTTGCCAGACTCTAGTAACGCCAATAGCTCAGACTCCACTATTACTTCAGCTACGCCACGTTTCAAAAGACGGTTAAGGATCCTATCGTCCATGATGGTGCCCAGCTAGGATTTCTCTCGCCTTTTCGATATCTTTGGCGATCTGTGCTTTCAGGTCGTCCGCGGTGGCAAAGCGTTTTTCTTCCCTTATCCTTTCCAGAAACTCGACCTTAAGTTGCTGTCCTAACAGGTTGCTGCTGTAGTCGAGCACATGGGTCTCGACCAGGCGTTTATTGCCGCCAAATGTGGGGCGGGTGCCAATGTTGGTTATCGCCGGCAAAGGCTGGTGGTCGATATAAACTACGGTAGCGTAAACGCCATCTGCAGGCAATGCCTGGTCAGGCGCTGCTTCTAAATTGGCCGTGGGGAAGCCGAGCTTGCCACCACGCCGATCGCCACTGACGACCTGTCCCTTGATGCTAAAGCGGCGTCCGACCAACTTCTCCACCCTTTTTATGTCGCCTTGGAGCAGGAACTGGCGGATGATGCTGCTGCTGACCACGGTACCATCCAGGGTCACCGATGGGAATACCTCGACAGAGAAACCAAAGTCCTTACCCAGCGAGCGAAGGCTTTCGATGTTGCCCTCCCGGTTTTTGCCCAGCGCGAAGTCAGGTCCAATTATTAGCCCACGCATCTTGAGGTTGTCCTTCAATATCCGGACGAATTCTCTGGCGCTGAGCTGCGAGAGCTCTGAAGTGAAGGGCAAGACAGCGATTAGCTCTATGCCGATTTCCCGTATCAGGGCTACCCTGTCCTCAAGCTGGACAAGCCAGGGTATGGTGGTCCCTGAAGAGAGCACCGACTCGGGGTGAGTTTTAAAGGTAACTACTCCGCTGAGGTAGCCTCTGCTTTGGGCCTCTTGTTTCAGATACGAGAGCAGGCGCTGATGTCCCAGATGTACGCCGTCGAAGACACCGATGGACAGCAGGGCCTCCTTCTGTGGCTTGAATTTCGCCAGCTCTTTTTCAATTTGCGTAGTAGCATTTTTCATTCCAGGTTAAGGGGTGTGGGTCTTTCTGATGGGGTAGCCAGCCGTCTGCCCACAGCTTCAGCTATTGGTTTCAACTGGGCCATTAGATGATGAAAATTGTCGAAGGTGAGCGATTGGGCACCGTCTTTAAGGGCTGAGTCTGGGTTAGGGTGTACCTCGACCATGATGCCATCGGCTCCAGCGGCAACTGCAGCCAGTGCCATGGGTGTTACCAAGTACCATTTACCGGTGCCGTGGCTTGGGTCAGCGACGATGGGGAGATGACTGACCTTTTCGATTATCGGTATAGAGCTCACGTCAAAAGTATTTCGTGTGTAAGTCTCGAAGGTTCTGATCCCCCGCTCACAGAGCATGAGCTGGCTGTTACCCTGGGCCAGTATATACTCGGCTGCCAGCAACCATTCCTGAATCGTGGCTGAAAGTCCCCGCTTGAGCATGACCGGTTTGTTTGTTTTCCCTACTTCTACCAGGAGGTTGAAATTCTGCATATTGCGTGCACCGATCTGTAGAATGTCTGAGTACTCAGCTACCAACTCCACATCTTCCGGCGTCATAACTTCAGTAATGACCGGCAGGCCGGTCTCCTTTCTGGCTTTTGCCAGTATTTCCAGCCCGGCCTTGCCCAGGCCGCGGAAGCTGTAAGGCGAGGTGCTCGGCTTGTAGGCACCCCCGCGCAGAATTGTGGCGCCAGCAGCTTTTACAGCTTTGGCTGTTTCAATGGCTTGTTCTTCGCTCTCTACGGCACAGGGGCCAGCTATTACCACCACCTCTTTCCCTCCAATAGTTACACCAGCGACGTCGATCACGGTGTCTAAGGGGTGAAATTCACGACTGGCCAGTTTGTATGGCTTACTGACCCGGATGACATCCTCCACCCCCGGGAGTGCTTCCAGCATATCCTGTAGCTCTGGAAATATTTGACCAATGACGCCGATAACGGTTCTTTCAGTGCCCTGTGACAGGTGCGCTTTTAAGCCAGCGCTCTCAATGCGCTGTACCACTCTAGTAATTTCCTTTTCTGTAGCACCAACCCTCATAACCACAATCATCTTCTACACTCCCTCCTTGAGAACCTCGGTTCCTTTCAAGTAAACATGCACTATTTCATCGTTCTTTTTGGTAGTATTGATAAGCATTAGAATCCGCAGGCAGCGGGGGAGAGAATTGGGGACATTCATTTCGTGACTGCAAAGTAAGGCAACATTGTTCCATCCCATCTCACGGGCGGCAGCCGCTGGAAAGGCTGCATTAATGTCCGTAGTGGTGGTAAACCAGACACAAGCTATGTCGTCGGTCTTTACCTCGTTTGCCTTGACCATGACCTCAAGTAGCTCCCTGCTGGCAGCAAGGATAGCTTCTTTAGTATTGTCCGTAACTATAGTGGCACCTCTGATACCACGACACCACAAGGTCAGTTAACCCCTTTCAGTAACATAATAGCCTACTCTATTTGGCGTTGACCGTCAAGGCAGGATATTTGCAAGGAAAGGAACAAAGCGCTAGACTGGACGACACGACTACGGAAAATCTGGTTTCGGAGGTTTCGATGTATTACGGTCAGAGGTTTGCTATAGTGCTGGGGCTGTTTTTGTCTGCGGTTATATTGTGCAGTGGCGCTGGCTTGCTAGGCTATTTCTACGGCTACAAAGTCGCTACAACGGTCAGTTATGGTAAGGGCTATGCACAGGGCAAGGAAAAAGGCTACCAGGCCGGCTATGATGAGGGGTATAGAGCGCGACAGGAGGCATACAAGCCGACCTTGCAATTGGCCTCTCAAGGAGAAGCTATTGTTCTTCGGAAGCCCACCTATCAGCAGGTGAAGGAGTTTCTAGCTGAAGATACCACGAACTTAAAGGCGTATGCGGAGGGGCAGTATGTTTGTGTAGATTTCGCCGCTGAAGTAAATAACAACGCTGAGCAGAAAGGTATAAGGTGTGCCGTTGTGGACATCTTTCACCCCGAAGGTTACGGGCATACTGTGGTGGCCTTTGATACTGCGGACAGGGGCCTAGTGTTCATTGAGCCGCAGTTCGACCGGGAGGTCAGGCTGGTGGTGGGGAAGAGCTACGCGCAGACCAATGGTTTTATCCCGGCACCACGCGACGATGCCATCGTGCGCTATGTAATTTCGTGGTGAACTCCTGTCTAAGTTAGAAGCGGACGACGATGAGTGCCTCGGTATCGGATATTTGCTCACCCCGAACTGGCGTTCCAGGCATGGTGATCAGGTAATGTTCGTCACCGTTTTCTCCTTGAACGGAAATAGCAAGGTTGTCCGTAATGCTCAGTGAAGCAGCCCTGCTATCGGGCCATTCTCCCAGCAGCCTGTCCGGAGTGGTTATAGTTATGCCCGGTGCGCCATCCCTGATGGTGGCCACTTTAATGGTAATGCTGACCTCGTGTTCTGCCAGCATGGCGCGACAGTGGTGCCATAACCTGTGGCGTCTGGTTACAAAGACCTGATGATGAAGCTTATTTCCTCAGGACTTTTGAAGGGGCCGATTTTTTGGTATCTGATAATGCCGCTTTTATCAATTACGAAATTCGTTGGCGGATTGCGGATGGCGCCGTATTGCGTAGCTACCTCACCCTTGGGGTCGGGCAGGGCCGGGAAATGCACATATCCTTTTCTGGAGACATATTCCCGTACCAAGTTAGCGCCGTTGAACTGGTAGACTTCGAGGATGACGAGGTTTTCCTTTTCTTGCTGGGCTATAGCGACGAGATGCGGCATTTGGTCCTCACAACCTTTACAGTTAATGCTGGCGAATACTAGGATCACTGTTTTGCCCTGAAACTGACTTAAGCTGATAGCCTCGCCATTGATGTCCTTCAGGGTGAAGTCTGGGGCCTTATCGCCTATCTGGGGAATAGTCCCTGCAACTCCGCATCCAGCGCAAAGAAGAGCTAGTAGTACGACACCCATGACGAAGTTCGCGGTTATCTTCTTCATTCCAGCATTCTCCAAGATTCTTGTCGTTTTGTAGCGGGTGATTTACCAGCTGACGAAACTAGCCAGCCATTCTAAGCTACCGGTAAGGATGAGGATGCCGACGATTATCAGCAGGATGCCGCTAGCTATAGAAAGGGGGCCGAGGTGCCGGTTGATACCTTTCCAAAGTGGCACCAGCGCTCCCCAGGCGACACCAAGCAGGATAAAGGGTATACCCAGACCCAAGGAGTAGGTAGCTAGCAGGTATACACCTTCTACGGCAGTATGTGAACTCCAGGCTAGGGCGAGTATGGCGCCAAGCACGGGGCCCACACATGGTGTCCATCCCAGAGCGAAGGCAGCACCAAGGATGACTGAGCGGAGATACCCCGGGTTCCCCCTGAGGTGGACAACGAAGTTCTTTTCATAATTGAGCCAGGACAGCTTATATGCGGCGATGATGAGGGCACCGAAGACTATGATCAGGGCGCCGGCTATCTGGCGCAGGAGGACGGAGTGGGCTACTAGAGCGGTGCCGATGAGCCCGACCGAAGCGCCGAAACAGGTAAAGACCAGAGAGAATCCGAGGACGAAGCTGAGGCTGTGGAAAATCATGGGGAGGTATCTACGGCGGGCTGCGGCTTCGATAGAAGTTATTCCGGCCAGACTGGCAATGTATGCTGGGACAAGTGGCAGGATGCACGGAGAGAAGAATGAAAGTATCCCGCCGGTAAAAGCGACCGCGTAAGTGATCTCAGTCATTGCCCCTACTTTCCCAAAGTCCTGTCTAGTATTTTCTTCAGCTGTTCTTTCGATTGGTAACCAATAGCCTGCTCTACAGGTTTGCCACTCTTAAAAAGGATCAGGGTGGGGATGCTCATCACTCCGTATTTTGAGGCTATGAAGGGATCCTGGTCAACATTAACTTTGGCGAACTCTATTTTTCCCTTATACTCATTGGCCAGTTCTTCGATAATGGGTGCTATGGCACGGCATGGTGCGCACCAAGGTGCCCAGAAATCGACCAGTACAGGTTTATTCGATTGGAGCACAGCCCTCTCGAAGTTTCCTTGGTCGATATTACTTATGCCTTGCGACATGATCGTCCCTCCTGATATTCTGCCGGCTGAGTCTGCGGTAGCCGTTCAGGGAGTTTTGTGCTCCGGAGTGATGGTAACTCCTTCCAGGGCGCTATTACTCGCGATGCAACTGTTACTCGCCACGATGCAATTCCTAAGTATTGCGTTCTTTCCCACGGTAACATGTTGCCATAGTATAGACTTTTCTATTATAGCACAATCTTCAATGTGACAACCCGTGCCGATGACGGCCGGGCCTATGATTTGTACACCGTAACCGATCCTGCATCTCTCACCTATCAGGACCGGTCCTTGGACTCTGGCTTGCGGGTGGACAAATGAACTTTCAGGCGGCACAGGTCTTACTGTTTTCGGGTCTGGATGGGGGCATTTGCCGGTTAGCAGATCGCAGTTCAGTCGGTGGTAGTTTTCCAGTGTACCGATATCTATCCAGTAAGCATCGGTAGGGTAGGCGTAGAGGGGATCGCCAGCACTCAATAGCTCCGGAAACACGTCGTGCTCAAACATCACACGTCTACCGCTGGGAATGTTTTTCAAGGCGTCCTTTTCAAGGATGTACACGCCGGCGTTGATGTTATTTGTTGTCACCTGGTCAGGCGGTGGCTTCTCGATGAACTTCTTAATTCTAAATCGGTTGTCAGTCTCCACCACACCAAACCGCGTTGGATCTTCTACAGGAGTTAGTGCGATGGTTATCTTGGCGCCACTCTCTTTGTGGAAGCGGAGCATTGCGGTGAGGTCGATGGTGGTAAAGACGTCGCCATTGAGGACAAAGAAGGTATTGTCCAAATATTGCTCGGCGTATTTGACTGCACCAGCGGTGCCCAGTGGTGCCGGCTCGATGCTGTAGACGAGTTTAACCGGAAGACCGTGGGCATGGGTGAAATGGTTCTGGATGGAGTCTGGCTTGTAGCCCATAGCCAGTATGACCTCATCGACGCTATGGTTTGCCAAGTGTTGCAGCAGGTATTCTAGGAACGGCCTGTTTAGTATGGGCACCATCGCTTTTACTGTGTGGTGGGTAAGGGGGCGCAGCCTGGTGCCTTCACCGCCGACAAGGACAACTGCTTTCACAGTCGTTAATTTATAGCAGTTTCCCGCTGCCAAAGCAAATTTTTGCCGGTAAGAGCGGTTTGGAAGGAACTGCAGAACGAGGTGGTCTCGTCCTATTGTTCTTGGTGTTTTGGGGCTGGAGATCGAAAAAGCGTCTGGCATTGTCTGTAGTCTGTAAGGCTATGGCTGACTCGTCTATCCCTTTGAGTCCGGCAACGGCCTTGAGACTTCTAAGAAGGTCGGTGGGCCGTGACCGGTATTTCACCTCGCGACCGTAAAATACCGGCGTGTCTGTTTCAAGAAGAAGCCTGTCCACCGGGGCCTCTTTTATTGCTCTTCTGTGTTCCTCATGATATTCCGCTGCTGGCGTAGCAGAGATAAAATAGCCCGCATTGAGTATGTTTTTGAGCACGCTGGAAAATCCGGTGAACCAATGAAATACTACTTTTCCAGCACCGATGTTTGCCTCCTCAACTAGCTGCAAACAGTCTTGCCAGGCATATCGGCTGTGCAGTATTAATGGCTTTCCACATTGTCGAGCCAGCGCCAAAATATCCTTGAGGACCGCCTTTTGGAATTCCTTGGGTGCCCTTCTGGTAACTCTTTTGTCATAGTCTAGTCCCACCTCACCTATGGCTACGATGGCCTGCCCCATCTGCTCGATGAATTTGAGTGTGGAGTTTATCTTTGCGTGATCCAGATCTCCTAGTTCCCAGGGATGGAGTCCCAGCGCAGGGTAAACGAAACCCTGGTGCCGGTGAGAGACATCCAAAACCCTCTCGTTGGAAATTTGATTTGAGCCGACAGCGATAATGGCGGTTATACCGGCGCTTTTGGCCTCGCTGAGCGCTTTTTCCAGGTCTTCCAGTTCGTCCAGGTGGGCATGCGTGTCGATCAGCTCTGGCAGCTTCCGGTACTCAGTTTTCACCGTTTTGCACTCTCCTGATTTATATTTTCTGTCTACAGAGGCTGGAATCCTCGCTGGGAAAATATCTGGGTCATCTCCTCGTTTTTTTGCTGGATATAGGCGGTGACTAGATCTGGCTTCATGGTGCCTTTTTCCGTTATTACTGCTGTGCATGTACTGAGCGGGACAATGTCAAAGCCTGGTTCTGTGTTTTCTCCTAGGTGTCCAAAGAAGTCGAACTTTGCTGTCTCGCAGACCACATACATTGGGATGTGTCTGTTTCCGGAGGCTTGGGCCAATTGTAGGCTGGGTGTACCATTGACAATATGGCCACTGGCGGTAACAGCGTCGGCGCCGAGAAGCGTCTTGCTTGCTTTTGTGATTTGGCGTGTAATGTTGCTATCGGCGAATATTTCTGTAGGTATATGATGTTTAGCGAGTTCAGCGGCTGTAGCCTCACCGTAGCTGGTGTTGCCAACTTTAGATTCAGCAATGAGAACCCGGAAATTTGTGCCCTTGTGCTTTGCCACTGCCAGGGCTCGGCATACGGTTGAACTATAACTGCAGGTGGCGATGGTGTCGTCGTCCTTGACTATGGCACTGGCGTATTCCACAGCTTTCAGGAAGGCTTGCCTAGAGGACTTTATCAGTTCTTGCCCCTTCGCCATAGAATAGGACTTGAACGCGGCGAGGTCTTTCTGTTGTCCAGCTGCAAGTATTTGGGCAAGGAAAAAATTGGCGTAGTTGGCTATTGAGACCATACCCGGCCTAGCCCTGGCTACAGCGGAGGTAATGCTTGTGACCTCCTCAATAAACTGTTCTACGGTCTCAGCTCGACTCTCCTTAACGGCAAAGATCAGGACGCTTGTAGCTTGTCTCGTCAGCCAGCTAGCGCCATGGATGGTGTCTGCGGAGATCTTGTTTATTCGGTCAGCGAGCTTAGGAAGCATGTCCAGAACTATCAATCTTTGTTATGACAGGGCCAGCTATTTTTTCCACTGTACCCCCAATAGTCCCCGTCTCAACTATCTGCGGTTAGTATATAATAATCCTTTTGGAAAGTCTCGGCGGGCGTCTGATTTTGCCACCTGTGGACAGGACACCAGCAGTGTGTTGGTGCGAGTATGGTTTTGGGGTGAGACCGATACATAATGGTGCTGGCTTGGCATTATCTCCGATTGTTTATTGCAGATGTGGGTACCGCAGCACTAATGTTTGAAGCTGGAGGGCGGAGCATACATCGGGGGATCGGAAGCAAATTTAAGAGTTCTAGCTGAAGGAAAAGGGCCTGTTGTCTCCTTAAATGTGAAACTCGATTATGTCTCCGTCCTGCAGCACATGCTCTTGGCTTACCCTCTGACCGTCGAATTTGCCCGACCCCCAGACCACAGCATACTTGAGTTTGTATCTGAAGTCCTTGTGTATAGCCTCGGCTGCCTCTTTAACGGTGCTACCCTTTTTCAAGATAATCGGTTCTGTGAGGTCAGGCTTCTTGCCCGGCGCTTTGGTATACACGCGGATAATCTCGAGGGCGTTGAACACAATTTTCTTAAATTCCTCAAGGTTGTTTCCATACGCTGCTGAGATTGAGACGGCGGGGAAATTGGGGTACTTGCCTTTAATCTGTTTCCAAGTAAGTCCGGCGTCGGCGAGGTCACTCTTGTTTCCGACGAGCAACATTTTCTTCTGGCGTTTACCCACGGTATCTTGGATGGGGTAATCGGGGGGCACTATACCGATCCGTTCTAATTCGTTGAGAACGATGTCAATCTGGGGTGTCGTGTGGTCACCGAGGTCAACGACGATGGCAAGGAGATCGGCGTTTCTTAAGATATTGTTCAGCCAGATTCTAGAGCCACGGGCGGTTATCGGTGGTGTGTCAACTATCTGAATTTGAATGTTCTCAAATTTCATCATTCCCACGTTTGGTGTCCGAGTGGTGAATGGATAAGCAGCGATTTCGGGCACGGCATCGGTTATGGCAGCGAGGAGCTGTGATTTACCAGAATTGGGAAGGCCAAGGAGTGCTACTTGTCCAGCCCCTTCCCTTTTGATGTAGAAGCTGGCACGGCTGATAGCAGCTTTCCGTTCCGCCTCCTCGGTGAACTTGGCTATTTTCCGGCGCAGTTCCCCATGCAGTTTGTCAGTTCCCTTGTGCTTGGGCATAATGGCGAGCATGGCTTCGAGGGCCTCGATTTTTTCCTCCGGTGTCTTGGCCTGCCGGTAGCGTTTTTCAGCTTCGAAATATTGTGGTGGCAAGTTTGCCGGCATGGTTTGTTTCCTCTGTGTGACTCATTTTAGCACAATCTTCAGTAGTAGCTTAAAGAGTGTGCCGCTATTTGGACTTTCCTTAGTACGGCTGTGCCTGCGAGGCGATACAGGTGCATACCTTCTAGTTATACCAGACCAGGTAGCCAGCAGAGATTATATGTCTATTTCCCCGGAGTTGTGGTAATGCCGATGAAAGCCGGGCTATCAAGGACTTTCTGGACGGTATTTATTAGCCCAGCGGCGCTGCTGAACTTCGGGTTTTTGAAGCGGACGATACCGGCGCGGTCTAGGATGAACATCGTAGGTGTCTCCGCTACATTGTAAATATTTTGGACGCTACCGTCCTTGTCGAGGAGGACGGTGAGGTGTAAGCCCTGGCCTTCAAGGTAGTTTCTGATGGTCTCTTCTCGTCCTCCTACATGAATATTCAGTACCACCGTCTCGGGGATGGACTGATTGATGACTTCTTGGATCACGGGCAGCTCTTTCCGGCATGCCGAGCACCACATGCTCCAGAAATTGAGCACGACTGCTTTGCCCTTGAACTGACTTAATGACACGGTGTTGCCATCGAGAGAGGGCAGGGTAAAGTCCGGGGCGCGCTTTGTTATCTCCGGTGCTATAGCCGGGGAGAATACACCGTCCTTTTCAGCTACAACGGTCTGGCCGTAGGCATCTGTGGCCTTTATTCTGAAGTAGTAGGTGCTTTCTGGAGAAAGGTTCGTCAATGTGACTTTATGTTCTATGGTGAGGCCGTTGCCCACTACTCTTTTTTGCTCGCTGGACTCCATTGACCAGTAGACGATTTCGCTGGTGGTGGGGCGAGTAGTCGTCCAGGTTATAGTGGCGCTGGTATCGCTCACATCCAGGACGGTAATTCGGGATATAAATGGTGGCTCTTTTGGGGGTGTGGTGGCGAACCGATATACTTCGGAACCCTGTCGCACACCTTCGATGGTTATTTCAAAGTGGTACTCTGTGGCTGGCAAAAGCTCGTCAAGCACGATCCCATGCTGGGTATTGGGTATGGTCGCTGTCCAGACACCGATCTGGTTGTTACGGTCATCGTAGAGGGTGAGGGTCACTGCCATCGGCTTGTTCAATGTAATGCTGACAGATGCAGACGAGTCCGAGACGTCAGATATGTTTATGCTTACTACTCTGGGCCTGAGGTCAAGAATTGCCAGGTACGAGGCTGCGGCTGCTATGACAAGAAACACAACGATGATAGCAGTTGCCCGGCGCCAGTCACCGGTAATCGTTTTCCAAGCTTGTCTGCTCCTAGCAACTAAACCCTTTAGGTACATGAGGGTGGTCTGGCGGATGCCGTATTGTTTGAGGTCTGATTGAAAAGTGTGTAGCCAGAGTTTGCTCCTTGAAGTTGCTGTGGTTAGCCTTTTGCGGCTGGAGAAAAAGGTGCCGGGGTGAAGGGCGATCACTGCCACGGCGAGCAGGAGGAGGACGATATCGATGATGAGCGATTGCAGTGGTGTGAGGTGACCGAAGAAATTTTCCCAGATTCCGAAGCAATTGGCGCAGGTGAGGTAGTCGCCGCGTGCTATCGCCCAGATATTCGTTGAAGCGAAAGCTATCGTTAGGGGGATGCATAGGGCGGCTGCTAGGCGGGGCACCGCGCCGATTAGCAGCATGATGCCGATGACGAGTTCAGCGCTGGGAAATATGTAGGGCACCAGAATGTCGTACAGGAAGTGGAGCACCCAGGGCGCGAGTAGAAACTGTGGAGCTACGGCGCTGATGAAATCAATAACCTGTCCCGGTGCTTCGTGCGGTGCAAGCAGCTTGCCGCTTCCCGAGGCGAGGAAGACTACACCGATAAGTACGCTTGCAGCCAGACTTGTTCTGTCCGCTGTCTTATGTGAGAAAGTTGATAAGCTGCGCATTTAGGCCATCTCTCGATATTGTATCAGACGATGCGGGGGGCGACAAAACCGTTGTGCAGGAATTGATGATCGATGCTCTGGTTGAAATCGATGCCATGCTCCTTTTACAATGTGGTTCTGCAATATGAAAGCTACACCGGAATGCTATTCCTGTCTGGAGAGGCTAGTATACCAGGCGGCTGAGCTAGCGAGCAACGAGGAGGCTATCAGGGAGGTAGCTATCAAGGAGGGCTTGGAAGCCCTGCGGCGGAGTTTTTCGCTGGAGAAGGTCACCATTGTTGTCGCTGCCGAGATTCACAGCGCAATCAAGCGGGCAACCGGGAACCCTGACCCCTATCGCGAGATGAAGAAGAAGGAGATGGCTGTGGCAAGGGAAGTACTAGCGCAGGTCAGTGTTGATGGGAGCGATTTCCGTAGCTGCCTCGAATTTGCGGTTTTGGGCAACAACATGGACTTTTTCAGACCAGTTGAAGAGGTAAAGGCAGCGGTGGGGCAAAAGGTGAGGCTTGTCATCGACGATTCCAAAAAGTTTGAGGGCAGGCTAAGGGGTGCTAAGAAACTGCTCTACCTCGCCGACAACGCTGGTGAAGTTTTGTTTGACCTGCCTCTAGTTAAATGGCTGAGACAGCGCGTTACCGTGGTCTATGTGGTCAAGGATGCACCCGTGCAGAACGATGTTACTCTGGACGATTTGAGAGAATTACGGCTAGAGGCTGAGTTAGGGAAGATAATCACCACCGGCACGGCAACTCCGGGGATAGACATGGCTGTGGCATCTGCTGAGTTTAAGAGTGAGTTCATTGATGCCGATCTGGTACTGGCTAAGGGGATGGGGTACTGGGAATCGCTCGCAGAACTCCCTGCGGAGGGCAGGGTTTTGTATTGTCTCAAAGCTAAATGCAAACCCGTGGCTGATTCGCTAGGGGTACCCCTAGGGAGTTATGTAGCCAAGTTACGCTGAGGGCTATGCTTCCTACGTGATATATTCTATCACTTGGGTGAGGCTGTTGATCCTGGGACAGTCTGTTATTTCGGGGAAATAATTATTTCGATCAATAAGCACAGCTTGCATACCCACACCCCGGGCGCCATTTACATCTATCTCGTACTGGTCACCCACGTAAATCGTCTCTCCGGGTGGCAGGCCTGCCTTCTTCAGGGCTACCCAGAAAATCTCAGGTTCCGGCTTATCGTGCCCCACCTCTCCTGAAGTGACCCTGATATCGAGGTAGGGCTGAAGACCAAGACGAGTGAAGATGCTGTCCATGTCCTGAATAACATTAGAGATGAGCCCTATTATCAGTCCACGTCTTTTCAGTTGCTCTAGTGCTGGTAGCGTGTCCTCGCAGATTTTTAGTTCCCACCTTCGTTTTTGCAGTCCAGGGATTATTTGCAGGGCAGTATCCCGGCTGATGTCTACCCCAGCACCTTTGAGAATCCGGGTGACATATTCGATGTAGAACTCCAGCTTTTCTTGGTCGGACCTCTTGTCCATAGGCAAACGGCTGGTCTCCTGACGCATGTACATATCAGCCTCAGATAGAGAAATAAAAAGCCTTTTGGGTTCTACATCGATCCCCAGCTCTTTACAGACCTCGGCATAGACTCTTTCGCGCGGTGGCTGGTGGGTGGCAAGCGTATTGTAGAAATCGAAGAACACCGCTTTAATCATGCCAAGCAGCAATTATGAGGCAGTTGCAGGTGTATGTCAAGCCTAAAGGTCGATCAGCCCTGTCTGGTTCCATGTTAGCCCGTTGTTGATGCTTACAGAGAAGGCGCTCTGGTCATGGTGACTGCCACTGACGGAACTGGTACCGCAATAGGCTACGTTGCCGTCGGGTGACCAGGCTACCTTTGCCTGTGCTGGTCCAGTGGGTGGTTTTCGACTTTTTTGCCAGGTGGGGCAAGAGGAGTACGGGTCGGTACTAAAATAGGTCTGGGGGCCGCGGAATATTTCTGTCTGTGTGCTCCAAGCGGCTCCAGCGAGGAGTTTGCCTCTAGTGAATATGCCGTAATGTGCCAGGCTGCATATCGTATCCGGGATGGTGAAAATACGGTAGCAGACGGTATCGTCAATGCGGTATATTCCGTCGTTTGGATTGCCAAAATCGGGTGTGCTAGGCGGGTTGTCGCTCCAGCAGGCATATATGTGACGATGCCACGGAGATGTCCCGGAGTAATCTGCTGGCAGGGCGATGTCAGCATATTTGAGGGGAGTGCCCGGACTATCCTGGCCTGACTGGCAGACCTCTACGGGATACCCGGGCGAGGCGTTCCATCGTGTGGTCCTGTCACCAAGGTCCCTGCTGCCCATGTAGAGGTAGACATCCTCGGTAGGTGGGGTGGTGGCGACGATAACAGTAAACGTGGCGTCTACGGCGAAATTAGGGGAATATCTGATGGCAAACACATCAGCACCCGTTATTGGGGATGGTAACCAGCCTGTAGCACCGCTGCTCATATCGTACCAACCGCTGGCGAAACCGCTGATCTGGTTTATCCATACCCGTCCACCACCTGAACTTGTGGAGGTGCCAACTGCAATTTCCCAGCGGTTACTACCGTAGCGTGGAGAAATAGAGATGCAGGTTACTCGCTCAAGCGTAGCCAGTTTGCTGTTCAGCGCAGTGCTTCCAAAGCTGGTTCCGCCATTCGTAGATATGTGCACCTCCTTGCCACTGTCGGTGACCACTGCGATGATGTTATTGTCGTCCGGCGCTACAGCAAGGTTAGTCCATACAGGTGTAGCACCGAGAGACCCTGAGATGTCTTTCCAGCCTATGCCACCAGGGTCAGACTTGTACAGTCGGGAGTTGGCGGAATCAAGGGCATAGACTATATTGTTGTAGGTGACGGCAATATAATTGACATCAGCTCCGAGGACGATAAGGAGGGGGCTGGGAACTGGCACAAAAGCGGTTTCTTTGTCTGACTCCGGTCTCGGGGACTCGATCACGAAGGTGGCTGTTGCTGGGGTCGGGTCTACATTGCCAGCCAGGTCTCGCGCTCTGACATAAAATGTGTATTTGCCGTCGGGAAGCTCTGTATAGGTCTTGGAAGTGTCTGTGGTGAATGGTGAATACTCAGAGTCGTATCCTTCGAGAAAGCAGGAGAAAGTGAGTCCGGTGGCGGTTGTAGCATCGTCGTTGCCCTTCCATTCGAAGGTCACCTTGTTGATGCCGATCTTTTCTGCAGGGAATGCGGTGAGTGTTGTCTCCGGTGGACTGAGGTCTTCCGGTGGCGGGGGAGGAGTTGCTGGAGCGGGGGTGGTGGGCTCCGCCCGATAGCATGATAGGGCTGATAGACAGCAAAGTATGGCAGTGGCTAATATATTAACCAAGAACATGGCCCCGAAGTTGCGCTTGGCCCCCATCAAGGTAATTCTAACAGGACTTGGGGTATAAATGCCAAATCCGGATGATGGTGGGAAAACGTTCGTTAACAGCTTCTTAACTACCTTTTGACATGATTACATAAAGTTGATAAGCTGTGGTAAGTGTTTGCAGGAGGTTACAGTGCCTGAGCAGCGCAAAGTAGACATGGAAAAGATCGTCTCGTTGTGCAAACGTAGAGGTTTTGTTTTTCAGAGCAGCGAAATCTATGGTGGGTTGGGGAGTTGCTGGGACTATGGTCCACTGGGTGTGGAGCTAAAGAGGAACATAAAGGAGGCCTGGTGGCGTGCGGTGGTCCAGGAAAGGGATGATATGGTGGGGTTGGACAGCAGCATAATGATGCACCCTCAGGTCTGGGTTGCCAGCGGGCATGTTGCCGGCTTTTCTGATCCTCTCGTTGAGTGCAAGGTGTGTCACCTGAGATGGCGTGCCACTGACTTGGATGGCAAAAGATGTCCTGATTGTGGTGGGGAACTTACTGAGCCGAGGATGTTTAACTTAATGTTCAAGACGTTTATGGGGCCGGTGGAAGATGATGCCCATGTCATCTATTTACGACCGGAGACGGCCCAGGGTATTTTTGTCAATTTTGAAAACGTTATGATGACATCGCGCAAGAAGTTGCCCTTTGGCATTGCCCAGATCGGGAAGTCGTTCCGTAACGAGATCACCACAGGCAATTTTATTTTCCGGACCAGAGAGTTTGAACAGATGGAGATTGAGTATTTTGTCAAACCGGGGACGGATGAGAAATGGTTCGAGTACTGGGTGAATGAGCGGTTCAACTGGTACTTGAGTCTAGGAATAAAGCCAGAGAACTTGCGACTTCGCCGGCACGAGGAAGAGGAATTAGCCCACTATGCCAAGGACTGTTATGATATTGAATACCTGTTTCCAATGGGCTGGGCAGAGCTTGAGGGCATTGCCAACAGGGGCGACTTTGATTTGAAGCAACATGCACAGCACAGCGGGAAAGACCTAAGCTACTTTGATGAGGAGTCTGGCGAGCGTTATGCACCTTATGTGATCGAACCTTCGGCAGGCGTCGACCGCTCAGCGCTTGCCTTTCTGGTTGACGCTTATGATGAGGAAGTTGTCGAAGGCGAGAAGAGGGTGGTATTGCGGTTACACAGGCAACTGGCTCCGATAAAGGTGGCGGTGCTGCCGCTGAGCCGCAATGACAGGCTGGTACCATTGGCCAAGGAGGTCTATAGGGAGCTGCGCCGCCATTTTATGACTCAGTATGATGATGCCCAAAGTATAGGACGAAGGTACCGCAGACAGGATGAGATCGGGACGCCTTTTTGTGTGACCATCGACTTTCAGTCGCTCGAAGACAATCAGGTTACCATCCGTGAGCGGGACAGCATGGCGCAAATCAGGTTGCCGATCAAGGGGCTGGTTGAGACATTAAGGGCAAAGCTGGCAGGTGAGTCATTTGCCACGCAGCCGTTGTGGACGGCAAAAGGGACTGGTAACATCTAGCGGTGAGTATCGGTTTTGGGGGTAGTGGTCACAGAGGTTTAATGAAGGTGTTGTGCAGATGCTAGATCGCTTTCTGAATGAGGGTGGCAGAAAAGTAAAGATAAGGTTTGGCATCAGGTCCAAGATTCTGATCCCCTTTTTGGCTCTGGCTTTTATATCTTTAGGGGTGACCAGCTCACTGGCATTTCGTACAATCTACGAGGTGAGCTATCTGGTAAAAGAGCAGAGCGTAACCATGGCAGAGGATGTGACGCGGCGTAGCATTTTTGCGCTGGAGGACCTGGGTAGACGATTGATCCAGAGACAGGCGTGGTACACCGCCAACCAGCTAGTCCTTTTTCTGCAAGAGCAACCTTTGCTGGATGTTTCAACGTTAAGAAACAGCCCTGAAGCGGGCAAAATAGCTGTACAGCAGGTTGGGCTCACCGGTTATACCTTCGTCTATGACAGGCATGGTGTTGTCTATTTTCACCCTGATCGCAGGATGGTGGGGGTCAACTTGCTTAAAGTTGGTGGTGAGCCAGTATATTTCTCATCTATTGTGGAAAGGAGCTTTCTAGGGGAGACTTCTGGCTATTACGAGTGGGAGGACGAGTCTAACGAGGAGCGGCAGAAGTACATGCATTGTGTCCCAGTAGGTGCAACTGGACTGGTGGTGGCGGCGGTTACCTATATCGACGAGTATTCTTCACCGGCAGAGCAGTTCAAAGAGGAGATATCTCAATCTGTACTGGAGACCTCTGAATATGTTGATAAGCAGTTGGAAAGGGCGCAGCTGGTGTTTGTCATTGTGTTTTCGGTCATGGTGCTAGTCGCAGTGGTGGTAATAGTGTTGCTTTCGCGGGCTATAACCAGACCGATTCTGGCACTGACCAAAGGTGCTGAGGTGGTTGGTAGGGGGGAGCTTGACTACAAGATAAAGATGGAGACGGGAGACGAAATTCAACAACTGGCGGAGCAGTTTAACGCTATGACCATGGCGTTGAAGGAGTCTTATGCTGATCTGGAACGGAAAGTGGAGGAGAGGACGAGGCAAGAACGGTTGCGTGCTGAGCAATTGCGTACCCTAAACGAAGTCAGTCGCAAAATCAGTTCCGTGGTAAAGCTTGATGAATTACTGCTCCATGTGGGGAATTTACTGCGCGAGACTTTTAACTACCACAATGTTAATATTTTCTTGCTGGATCCGGAGTCAGGAGGGCTTGTTCTGAAAGCCGTCTGCTTGAGTGGACAGAAGGCTATAATACCGGTCGAAGTACCGCTCGAGGTGGGTGGGTCAAGCATAGTGGGCTGGGTAGCGCAAACAGGTGAGCCGATCCTGGCGAATGATATCAGCGAGGAACCTAGATACAAAGCTGTAGAGGCATTAAAAGACATTAAATCGGAGCTGGCCGTCCCGGTAAAATTGGGGGATAAGGTCTTGGGTATCCTCGATATCGAGAGTACAGAAGTCGATGCTTTTGACGAGGCAGACCTGTTCACTGCACAGACGTTGGCTGATCAGCTTGCCATAGCTATTGAAAATGCGCGTCTTTATGAGGAGACGCGGCACATGGCGGTGATGGAAGAGCGAAACCGCATGGCAAGAGAGATCCATGATACCCTGGCACAGGGGTTTAGTGGCATTATTATGCAACTGGAGGCGGCAGAGCAGGCGTTAGGAGAAGATATGGCAGCAGTGGAGCGTCACATCAATCAAGCCAGAAGCCTGGCACGCAAGAGTCTCGCCGAAGCACGACGTTCGGTGTGGAACCTGCGCCCTCAAGCTTTGGAGCAGTTCCCATTACCTGAGGCACTGAAACATGAAGTAGATAAGTTTGCCCAGGTGTCAGGTGTTAGTGCAGAGTTTCAGGTGGTAGGTGCCAAGCGCAGTCTACCTGCTGAAGTAGAGGCGGTGCTATTGCGCATATGTCAAGAGGCACTGACTAATGTCAGGAAACATGCCGGGGCCAGTGAAGTGGAGGTGAGGCTGGTGTTTGATGAGGAGGCGGTAGAACTTGTGGTGTCTGACAATGGCAGAGGCTTCGAGGCGAAAGTACCTTCTGAGGAGGAGGTGAGAAAGCGTGGCACTTTCGGACTGATAAGTATGAGGGAAAGGGCGCGTAGCATCGGTGGTCACTTTGAGATATTGAGCGAGAGCGGCAAAGGGACGATAGTAAGGGTTACGGTCCCACTTCAGGAGGTTGGCAGTGGAGCAGATTAAGATTCTGATTGCTGATGACCATCCGGTGGTGAGAGAGGGCCTGTTTGCCATGCTCAGCCGGCAGGCTGATTTCAAGGTGGTTGGAGAGGCAAAGGACGGGGTTGAAACGGTGGAAATGGCTAGGCGGCTTGAGCCAGATGTGGTACTTATGGATCTGAGAATGCCTGGGATAGACGGCGTTGAAGCGATGCGGCAGATAAGGTCAACCAATCCAGATATAAAGTTCATCATTCTCACCACATACAGTGACGATGAGTATATTTTCAGCGGCATTCAGGCCGGGGCACGTGCCTATCTGCTTAAAGATGCCCCAAGAGAGGAGCTATTTAAGGCGGTAAGGGCGGTCTATAAGGGCGAATCGCTTATTCAACCTGTGGTGGCATCTAAGTTGATTGACCGGTTTGCAGAGCTGTCCCGTAAGGCACCTTCAGGAGAGCAACTTACAGAGCGAGAACTGGAAATATTGCAATTGATGGCTAAGGGTGCTGCCAACAAGGAGATAAGCGCACAGCTTTCAATCTCGGAAAGCACGGTCAAGACCCATATAAGCAACATCTTTCAGAAACTGGGAGTCAATGACCGCACTGAAGCGGTGACACAAGCCCTCAAGAGGGGCATCATTCGGTTGTAGGTCATACTTTAGTCTGAGTCTGCGGTAGGAGTAAAGGCTGACCCAGTGGTCAACCTTTTTCCTTATGTCCAAACTGGCTTGTATGCTGATTGTGATATTCGGGCTCAGCAGATAGACTGATGATAGCATTGGCTGGTAGTTTCACACATCGGGGGTAGAAATGGAAAAGATAAAGGTATTGATAGTGGACGATAATGAAGTGGTGCGCGAAGGTCTAAAAAGCATACTTGACCCACAGGCTGATATAACAGTGGTCGGAGAAGCTGTGGACGGCCTCGACGCTGTTACAAAAGCAGAGAAATTGTTGCCCGATGTTATACTAATGGATGCGCATATGCCGGGCATGGACGGCACTGAAGCTACCCGCCGTATTAAGAAAGACTTGCCTGACGTGAAGGTCCTCTTTCTCACTGTTTACGGTGATTACGTTGGTTCTGCGCTGGAAGCCGGGGCAAGCTGGTACCTGACTAAGGACTGTCGACGTCAGGATTTGCTTGAGGCCATCAGGGTGCTGGCACGAAGTGGACGGATCGGGACCCGGAAGTCTGTTTAACTAGGTCATTTCTTACCGGTCCTTACAGTCTTTCAGGTTAACAGCGGCATTTAATTTTCCGTTTCCGGGGTATTCTAATCAAGGCAGTAAACTGATAGAATTAGAGAAGGTGCTCCAGGGACAGGTATTGTGAACGGGCAGGAATAAAAAATGGGAGGTAGAAAAGAAGATGCCGGTTTATGTCATGCTGACAACTCTTACCGACGAGGGTAGAAAGACCATAAAAGAACATCCGGACCGTATTAAGGAGGTCAACAGAGAAGTCGAAGCTATGGGCGTCAAGGTAATTGCCCAATATGCTTTGCTTGGCCCCTATGATTTTGTGAATATTCTGGAAGCCCCCAATAATGAGACGGTGAGCCGAGTTGCTGTGGAACTTGGGTCGAGAGGGACCCTTCAGACGATGACGCTGGCGGCGGTCAGTGTTGACGAGCTGATATCCAGCCTGAAGAAGACCAGGTAGCCTAATCTACTTACCACTCCTGTCCCTGGGGCGAAGGTTGCACAGTGAGGTGGTACACGGGCACGGGAAAGTAGCCACGCTATCGAATCAACCTGTACTCTTGAACATCTACCAGCCCTTTGTCGGTGAGCCTGAGCTCTGGGATCACTGGCAGTGCCAGGAATGACAGCACTGCAAAGGGGGATGGGGGCAAATTCCCCAGACTGGCAGCGACCTTTTCTAAATTACTGAACTGGTCTACTACTTTGGCAAGCGGTTCTGGAGATAATAGCCCAGCGATCGGCAGCGGTAGTATAGCCAGGACCTTTCCATGGGCACTGACGGCCAGTCCGCCGCGCAGCCTTTCTATTTCCTTTACAGCTACAAAGATGTCGTAATCATTTGTACCTACAGCTATGATATTGTGCGAGTCGTGGGCTATAGAAGAAGCCAGAGCCCCTTGTTTTAGTCCGAACCCTTTGACCAGTCCTCGTCCGATATTACCTGAGGCCCTATGTCTTTCGACGACTACTAACTTGAGGATGTCCTTTTCTAGGTCGGGTACAACGCAGTCATTTTGTTTCTTGACCCTTTCAAATCTCTTCTTGGTGATTATCTGCCCGGGGACTATTTCAATTACAGGAAGGCTTTCCTCATTTGTGGTCAATTTCAGCGCCTCGATATCAAACGGTTTTATGTGGACGGTATCCATCAAGTCTTCTTCTACAACTTCGCCGGGTGGTAGTAGAAACTCTCCCTCTCTGGCTATGAGCTGTCCCTTGTAGAAGACCATGTCTATCTGTAGCTGTGACAGATTGGTCATCGTTATCAGATTGGCAATATAGCCGGGTGCAATGCCACCGCGATCGTAAAGTCTGAAATATTCGGCGGTGTTTATGGTGGCCAATTGCACGGCTCGGACAGGCTCGAGTCCCAGTTGTATTGCTTTTCTGACTACAGCATCGACGTCGCCCTCGAACAGCAGGTCAGTGCAGGTGCGGTCATCGGTGACGAAGAGGCACCTCTTGTAAGTCTTGTCCGTGACCAATGGGAGTAGCTCGGCGAGGTTTTTTGCTGAAGACCCTTCCCGGATCATGAGGTACATACCTCGTCTCAATTTCTCTCTACCTTCTTCAATAGAGGTCGATTCGTGGTCAGAGCGTATGCCGGTGGCAAGGTAGGCATTGAGCTGCTTATCGGCAAGGCCGGGGGCATGTCCGTCGATGACGCGGCCTTTGGTTGCGGTTATTTTGCTGATAACCTGCCTGTTGCCAGCGATGACGTCGTGGAAACTCATTACCTCGCCCAGGCCGAGCACATTCGGAAGTTTCAAAGCTTTTCTGAGATCAGCGGCAGTGATTGTGGCACCACTTGTCTCCATATTGGTAGCCGGTACACATGATGGCACCATAATGAACATGTCCAGGGGTAATTTTTGTGCCCATTTGGCAGCGAACTGCATCCCCTTCAGACCAGCTACATTGGCTATTTCATGCAGATCGGTGATTATCGCGGTAGTGCCCTTGGTCACTGCAGCATGGGCATAGGATGCTGGATGGAGCATTGAGCTCTCGATGTGTATGTGGCCGTTCATTAGACCGGGTGCCACGTAGGTGCCTTTGAGGTCGATGACCCTTTTCGCCTTTGCGTAGCTGCCTATGCCGGCGATCCTGTCACCAACGATGGCTATATTTCCTTCTTCTATTATGCCAACGAAGGTGTTGACTATTTTGGCGTTCTTTAATATCAGGTCTGCAGGGGCATCGCCGCGCGCGACGGAGACGAGTTTGCTGAGGTTCAAATTTTTCATCTCTCTATTCAATATAGCAGATGTCCTTGAGGTAGCGGAATTTTTCATCCCAGTCGGTCCCGTAGCCAACGATAAACCTGTTAGGCACGGTGAAGCCCAGGTAGTCTATATGGATGGGCACACGGTGTCGGGAGGGCTTGTCAGCCAGAGCGCAGAGTTTGAGCGATGCCGGCCCTTTCCTTTTTACATAACTTACTACAAAAGAGATGGTTATGCCGGTATCAACAATGTCTTCGACAATGAGCACGTGCCTTCCCTTCACCTTTGTTTTTAGTCCCAGTTCCATCTTTACCTTGCCTGAGGTCTCCATGCCAGAATAGTAGCTGGCGAGCTTTATAAAATCTAGTTCTAGCGGGATCCCGAGTTCGCGGACTAGGTCGGCAAGGAAAATAAACGAGCCCTTTAAGATGCCGACTAACAGGAGGTCTTTGTCTTTATAGTCCTCCCTTATTTGGGTGGCCAACCTCACCACTGCCTGTCTAATTTCTGTCTCAGTCAATAACACTTTTAATTTTGCTTGCATCGCCGATTACACTAGCTACCTTATTTAGATTAATTAGATTACCTCGAATTGTCCTTTAAGTGGTATCCGCGCTGATGAGTGTCCAACCATTACCTCGAAAATACCGGGTTCAATAACGTGTTGCATATACTCGTTGTGGAACGCAAGGCTGGCAACGGGAAGCTCGAAAACTACTGTCTTGGTTTCCGATGGTTCTAGAGCTATGCGTTTAAAGCCTTTCAGCTCTTTCACGGGCCTGGTAACACTGGCGACCACGTCGCTGATGTACAGTTGTACTATTTCCTCGCCGGCCATTTTGCCGGTGTTGGTGACGTCAACGGTAATCCTGACTGTACCATTTTTTGTGATTTTGGCAGGCTCTATTTGCAGATTGGTCAGTTGGAAAGAAGTGTAGCTCAAGCCGTGGCCGAACTCGAAGGCAGGAGCGGTGCTTAGGTCTGTGTACTCCCCCCAGAGTTGTGACCTGGCCCCCGAGGGTTTATGGGAATAGTAGAGCGGTATTTGGCCCGGTGCCTGAGGGAAGGTGACAGGGAGTTTTCCGCTGGGGTTGTAATCGCCGAACAGGACATCGGCGATAGCGTTGCCACCTTCTTCCCCGGGGAGCCATGCCATGACGATGGCCGGTATCTTTTCTTTCATCCAGCCCAGGGTAAGGGGTCTACCGTTCAACAATATGAGGACGACGGGTGTGCCGGTCTGGTATACCGCCTCCACAAGCTCTTGCTGAACGCCTGGAAGGGTGAGAAAGGCACTATCTCTCATCTCTCCGCAGGTGCAGTCTGGTGTCAATCCTGACTTTCCTCCGACCACGACTATAGCCACATCTGCAGCCCGTGTTGCGTCCACGGCCTCGTTAAAGCTGTCTCTGGTGCTGTCGTTAGTGGCACAACCTCTGGCATAGAAAATCTTGGTCTCTGGCCCCACTTTCGTCGCTATACCTTGTAGGACTGTCACTATCCTGGGTGCAATCTCTAGAAGTATGTCATCTGTGTTGGGCTTAGCATCATCGCTGCCTGACATGAACATATCTATAAGCGGTCTGTGTGCCGGGTATGAATAGTCTCCGAGTAAGTTCCGCTTGCTGTCTGCACCGGGGCCTATGACGGCAATCGTCGCGATGTCTTTTCTCAAAGGTAGGATGTTGCCATCGTTCTTTAAAAGGACGATGCTTTTGCGTGCTGCCTCTAGGGCAAGCTGTCGGTGTTCTGGTAGGTCGAACACTTTAACTGTCTCGGCAGTGGCGACGTAAGGGTTTTCAAATAGTCCGAGCCGGAGTTTTAGCTTTAGTATTCTGAGTACCGCCAGGTCGAGCAGGGACTGGGAAACATCACCTTTTCGTACCTGCTCTATGAGTGTGCTGTAGTAGTTTAGTTTGGGGAGTTCCACATCGATACCAGCCTGTACTGCTCGAAGGGCGGCATGGGCCTTGTTGTCGGCGATGCGGTGATAGGTATGCAGATTCTCTATGGCGTAATAATCTGATACCACTACCCCTTCAAACCCCCATTCCTGGCGCAATATCTGTGTGAGCAGGAGTCTGGAAGCGGCACAGGGGATGCCATCTATTTCATTGTAGGCATTCATTACCGACAGCGCTCCTGCCTCGTTGATAACAGTCTTGAATGGCTGGAGGTGTATATCTCTCAGCATGCGTTCGGGAATGCTGGCCGGTGCCCAGTTCAGTCCACCTTCCGACGCGCCATAGCCAACAAAGTGCTTCAGCGTAGCGACAACGCCGTTCCTCAAATCGTCACCTTGTAGTCCTTTTACATATGCTGCCCCCATTCTAGCTATGAGGTAAGGATCTTCGCCAAAGGTCTCTTCGATTCGTCCCCATCTTGGATCCCTGGCAACATCCAAAACTGGGCCCAAACCTTGATGTACTCCAGCTGCCCTCATCTGAGTTCTGATTATGGCGGCGACTTTCTCGAGCAAGTCCGGATCCCAGGAGCTGGCCATGCCTACCATCTGTGGGAAGATGGTGGCTTTTCTTGCCATAAAACCGCTGAGGCATTCCTCGTGGACTATTGCCGGAATACCAAGACGGGTCTTCTTGATGAGAAACTCCTGTAGCTCGTTGCTAAAGTCGGCAAGCTGCTGGGTGTCCAGTCCAGTGCCAAATCCGGGTCTTGCCACGTGCCCGATGCCATTTTTGATAAGGGCTTCCGCTTTGTCTGCGGAAAACTTGCCGGAGTCCAGAAGTTCAAAACTCCAAACGCCGCCCATCTGGGCAACCTTTTCCTGCACGGTCATTTTGGAAAGGAGTTCTCTGGCGCGCGATTCGATTTCGGAGTTGTCTTGAAGCATTTCGAAAAGGCTCAAGTCAGCATTGTAACCTATGCGAGGGCGGATAGCAAGGGGGCGGAAATAAAGGCCTGATGGTTTGACTTTTGGGTTTCAAAGTGATATAGAACCTAGCATGGGTAGGATGGGGTAATTTGACATAAAGTTAGACATCTTGGTGGAACTTATTGACCGTAGCAGAATGCTGTTAGTCCAGGAGGTGCAGTTATGAAAAGTGGCAGGGAATACAGAGAGAGCTTGAGGAAGTTGGAGCCGGAAGTTTATTACCTTGGTGAAAAGGTCGATAGTGTGGTAGATCATCCGGCTTTTGTGCCACATGTGAATGCAGCGGCCTTGACATACGATATGGCCCTGGCTCCGGAGTTTGAGGAGCTGCTGACAGCAACCTCACATCTTACTGGCGAGAAGATAAACCGCTTTACTCATATACATCATAGTCATGATGACCTGATTAAAAAAGTGAAGATGCTGCGTGCTATCGGTCAACAGACGGGGAGCTGTTTTCAGCGGTGTGTGGGTCATGATGGACTGAACGCGGTGTACTCAATCACTTTTGAAATAGACCGGAAGAAAGGGACGGAGTACCATAAAAGATTTATCCAGCTACTGAGGAAAGTGCAGTCCGAGGATCTGATGATCTCTGGGGCGATGACGGACCCCAAGGGTGACCGACGCCTTTCGCCCAGCCAGCAAAGCGACCCTGATATGTATGTACATGTGGTTGAGAGAAGGGGTGATGGGATTGTAGTGAGTGGTGCCAAGATGCACATCACCGGGGCAGTCAATTCCCACGGGCATCTGGTCATGCCTACTGCGGCTATGAGACAAGAGGACGCTGATTATGCTGTTTGTTTCTATGTGCCAGTGGGCGCGCCCGGAGTAGTCCATATCTTCGGGCGGCAGACGAATGACACGCGCAAGTGGCAATGCTTTCTAGACCAAGGAAACGTTGACTATGGCATGGTCGGTGGCGAGGCGTTGATCGTTTTTGATAACGTTTTTGTACCCTGGGAGCACGTGTTTATGTGCGGAGAGTACGAGTTTGCCTATGAGCTTGTAGAGAGGTTTGCCACCGCACACCGGCAAAACTACGGCGGTTGCAAGACCGGACTTGCTGATGCGCTCATCGGTGCTGCATATGCACTGGCACAAATTCAGGGCACGGACAGAGCTTCACACATCAGAGATAAGATAGTGGAGATGGTACATCTCGCCGAGACGCTATACTGCTGCTCAATTGCTTGTTCCTGCCAGGGTTATGCGTTACCTGCAGGCTCGTATATGGCTGATCCTCTTCTGGCGAATGTCACCAAACTTAACGTCACCCGTCATGTTTACGAGATCGCCAGACTGGCACACGATATCGCCGGCGGGATATTGGCTACAGCACCGTCTGAGAATGATTGGAAAGATACCAAAGTAGGTAAATATGTAGACAAGTATATGAAGGGCGTGCCGGGTATATCTGCGGAGGCGAGAATAAGGCTCATCCGCCTCCTGGAGTCCATGACCTGTGGCACGGCACTGGTGGAATCTATGCACGGGGCTGGCTCCCCCCAGGCACAACGCATTATGATAGAAAGACGGGCCAATCTGGAGCACAAGAAGCGGCTGGCGGAGAAGCTGGCAAAGATAGGCGAGCAGCCATTGTTTGTTTGTTGAGAATTGGGCCGCTATTTGCGTAAATGCAGAGTAGCTTTTAAGTTCTGTGGCTGCTGCAATCCCTATGTGGACCTGAGCCGGATAGCACGCTATTTGCATACTATTGCCGAGAGTTGCAATGATTTCGAGATAGTGCCTCTGGCATCGGGGGATGCTGGGGTGGTGGTCATCCTGTGTGGCTGCTCGCGGGCTTGTGCGGACAGAGCAGAAAACAGGATCGGCAAATTAGCCACAGTGGTGGTGGCTGGCGAGTCAGTTGATGGCGAGATGGTTCCGGAACCAGAACTGCCCCTAGCTGTGGGGCGGAAGCTGGTCAGTGTGCTCTGCCAGTTGAAAGGGCGCTGCAACCCTTGTTCTTAGATGACTAAACCGTTTCGTTTGCGCACCGTTTTCTTAGTCGGTGAGCACATTATTAAGTTCAGCTGGTTTTAGCCCAGCTTAGTACGGGGTTCGGATACACCATATATTGCGATACATAAAAGTCTGGAATTACGGAGGAAAAAATGGACTGCTTTTGCGGACAAAACACTCAAAACGCTGAGAGCGATTGTGCCAGCGGAAGCCAGGGGCTTTTTAGTCCAGGTGACAGGACAGGATCGGGTTTTGTCTTTGGGCAGAAAATGCAGAAAATGTTGAATACGGCGGTGTGGGCGCTGGTCACGCTGTGTGAAGAGAAGGACCCGTGTGTTGCTGAGCACCAATTGCGAGTGGCCGAGCTCGCTTATGCTGTGGGCAAAGAAATGGGGCTGAGTGAGCAGCAAAGCGAGGGTATCTGTGTAATGGGCCTAGTCCATGACATAGGCAAGATAACTCTCCCCGGTGAGATTCTTAACAAGACGGGCAGACTTAATGTAGAGGAGTTTAACCTCGTTAAGTCTCATCCCAGGGTCGGCTATAATGTACTGCAGAACCTCGAATTCCCTTGGCCTGTGGCTCAAGCGGTGCTGCACCACCATGAGAGGTTGGATGGTAGCGGTTATCCGGACGGTCTGCGTGGCGACGAGATAATCCTTGAGGCTAAGATATTGGCAGTAGCTGACGTCTTTGATTCTATGATTTCCCACCGACCCTATCGTCCGGCATACAGTCCTGAGAGGGCGTTGGAGGAGATTGTGAGACACAGAGGCATCCTATATGACCCGGGTGCGGTGGATGGACTCTGTCAGGTAAATGGAAAGTGCCGGTTAGTCAGCATGCGCTGGTAGGCTTGTGCCAGGGGTCTAGCCTCGTGCCTTCAGTTGTTGTATACTGTAGCAGACTTAGCTTTGCAGCATGGGTTGTCTAGGCTTTACTGACGATGCTGCGGGCAACTAAGAGGAGGTATGCAGGACAATGGCGGTCATCTGGTCAATAGCCACGGTAGCAGCCCTTTTTGGTGCCATAGCGGGTGCTGTGTTTCAGGACACCCCGCTCATTGCTGTGGCTTTTGGGCTTATGGCAGTGGCTTTCGCCATTGCTGCCTATCGGGAAATATCGGCAAAGCGTTGAATTGTAGATAAGTTCCTGTCTGAGATATCAGGTCGTCTTACCCGGTAATGCGTTTGCCTGTGCTCTGCTATCCATCACGAGAAATCCCGGCTCGTAGGTTATCAGCTCTAGCACTAATTCTGCTATTTGTTCGTCGTACTTGACCCCTCGGTTGCTCTTCAGTTCGGAGACTATTTGGTCTACGGGTAAAGCAGGGCGGTATGGTCTATGTGAGCCCATTGCCTCAACTACGTCGCAGACAGCTAGAATACGTGCTTCGCGGCAGATTTCGTCACCAGAGATGCCATTAGGGTAACCCGACCCATCGAGCCGTTCGTGATGTTGTAGCACCATTTTGATCACTATCTCAGGGAGTTCGATTTCTTGCAGAAGCTGGCAGCCCCGCTTCACGTGTGACTTGATCAATATCCATTCTTCTGCCTCCAGTTTTCCTGGTTTGGAGAGGATTGAGACCGGGATGGCAGCTTTCCCTATATCATGGAGAAGCCCGCCGAAATGCAGCCATTCACATTGCTCGCTGGTCAGTCCTAGTCTCATTCCTATTTGGCGTGCCATTCTCGCCACGTTCTCCTGATGGCTGGCGGTGTATGGGTCGATAAACGAGATAGAGCCAGCCATCGCTCTAGCCAGAGAGAAGAAGTGTTGCTTGAGCAGCTTATTTGCCCTCTGCCGTTCAATGGCCCCAGCCAGCATGCTCGAGGCGGTCTGCAGTAGGTTGATGTGCAGCTGGCTCCATTCACCGTTTCCCGGCTGCTTGCAAAAGGTGATAAATCCCAGCGGTCCATCGGCAGTGACCAAGGACAGAATAAGTGCTGGACAATGGTAATGATGGCAAACTGCCAGGTCTGGGATAGTGCTCGTCGTCTGTCCTTTTTGGATGGTTTGTGCGTCCGGCGTGAGATAAGGAGTATTTTTATATGTCCCGACCACAAAATGTTGGCTTTGCCAATCGGCTATTTTGGCCAGTTTTTCTATACCAGCCGAGTTACCGTTGCGCAGGGTTATGCTGGCACTGGTAGCCTCTATGGCTTCACCCAGCAATTCCAGTATCTGTTCATAGGGTATTTCTGTTTGTGAAGCGATTATAATCTGTCCCACTTTGGCGACTGCTTTGAGACAACGTTCTCTGTCCTGTCGTGTCCTTTCTGTTTCATAATGTTGGTCTTTGACCTCGCGGATAACTGCCTCGAACCCTGATATCTCGCCAGCCCTGCCTTTCACTGGCATGAGATGCATTTTCACCGGAATTTCCCCCCCGTGCTGTTGCTGGAGAATGCAGTAAAAGTCGTCGTGAGCAGCAAGCTCGTCCAGAGGGTTGTTCTGTGTCTTATCCATAAGGAAGCGATAATCTTCGGGTGTTAGAATTTCACGGAGGTTCATCAGGGTCAGTTTCTCCAGCGGATAGCCGCTCATTCTTTCCAGAGCCCTGTTGGCGAAGGTAAAGTTTCCCGATTTGTCGAATACCAGTATCGCATCTTCGGTATTATCGATTATATGTTGTAGGCTTCTTCTGGATTCGGTAGCTTCCTGTTCTTTGATTACCAGTTCTTCCTGAATCTTGTCCAGATAGCGGAAGCTGAAGATGACAAGCGCAGCAATTATTGCCATAGCAAATGCCCAATCGAATATACCATGGATGGGCTCCTTGCCTGAGAAAATGCAGTTCATTATCTGTATTGCTGCCAGGACAGTCCCAGCCATAGCCAGGATCAGCCATTTCAATTGCCGGGACTCGATTTTTATTTTGCGGTAAATGCGTGTGGTCATCATGTTCGGCTCCTTTTTAGTTTATTTGTAGCTCATTTTTTTGTTGCCAGTGTAGTTGCTCTCGTCGTACTGATCCCACTGGGTTGTTTCCCCTTCGAACGTCAATTCCTCATCATAGTCGCTCTGTCTCTGGTGCCTTATATAGCCGAGGTAATAAAAGAAAGTGGCGATCAGAGCGAAAAGTAAGCCTAGGAGTGAATATGTCACCCAGGTTGGCATGTTTTTTATTACAGTGGACACTGTGGCCCCGACAAAAAGTTTCCTTGCTTCAGACCAGTCGCTGGAGTTGAAGGCACCGTCAATGGCCCTCACTCGCCAAAGGTAAGGGGTCTTGGCTGGTTTAAGCAGTTCTTGCTGCTCTTTTGAAAGTGTGAACCGGGGTGCGGTTAGACTTTTTGCCGAGATAATTACATTTGAAAATTCTGCGTCTGTGGCTATTTCAAGGAGGTACTTAACGCCGCTGGGGTCTTTGACTTCTTCCCATTCGAAGCTGTTTAGCCTGGTGAGACGCGAACCATTTGACGGACTGAGTAAGCGGGGCACAGGAGGTGGTGTGGACTCTACTACGAACTTGGCCTGTCTGGTATTTGTGCTGTCCGATACTGTAATCGTCCGCTCTCCGTGAAGACAGGAAGGTACATTGAAGGTGAAGATGAACGAACCTTCACTGGTGGTGGTGCTTGACCCGATTTTCCTATTGTCGAAGGTGATCGTCACTGGCATGTTAGCACCGAAACCGGTGCCCTCGATAACCACTTTTTCACCGACGGGACCTTCTTTAGGGTTATGTGCTATTGTAGCTTCGATGGCGAAGTCCTCGTAGTAGCGGTTGGTGCCGTCGTTAGCTTTTATGCTGTGCATCCCCCCGGCAGCTTTAGGCACCCTGAAGTTGACGGTGAAGCTACCAGTGTCGTCTGTGGGCGCTAAAGTGATATCCCTGTCATCGAAGTAGATGGTTACGTCAGTAGAAGCAGCGAAGCCGGTGCCAGAGACCGTGATCTCGGTGCCGGGTTGCCCGCTTTTAGGCGCAATGGTAAACCGCTGGTGGACGAGGAACGAAGCCTCCTGGCTTTCGTTTTTACCGTCGTCAACGGTTATGATATGTTTACCACGGGGGCTTTTTGGTACCTTGAAGCTCAGGCCACTCACTGTGCCTTTTTCGTTCGTCTGACCAACCGCCACTTTCTTACCATCGTAGTATACGGTTACCTCTTTCTTTGCAGCTAGGCCATAGGCATTGACCGACACTTCCTCGCCTACGTATCCGGACGTCTTACTGAGTTCGACCGAAGGTACGACAGTGAACATAACCCATGCCACATTTGTCTCGTCATAAGCCCATATCTGACACCAGCCAGCTGGCTGTTCAGCTATTTTGAAAGTGGCTAGTGCAACCCCATCGCTATCTGTGACCGTCTTTTGTACGATGCAAGTCTTTTCTCGTGCAGCGATGAGTATTCCTGTTTTAGCAGGAAAGCCGGATATTTGTGCGATGACCTCGGTTCCTATAGGGCCCTGCCCCGGGAGTATACTGATGCGCGGTTTGTGATCCTCGGCGGATACTGTATTGGCAGAAAATAGAAGTGTCACCAGGGGTACTGCCAGGCAGAGGAGGCGTGTGAAACTGCATGCAACGGTTCGGGATGCGGAATGTAGGATGTGCTGTTTTTTGTGCGTTAGGGGATTCCGTCTGGAATTTAATAGCGAGCTAATTGGCTTGAAGATGCTTGGCCTGTTCATAGCAACCCCCTGGTAGTTGATTCCTCTTCCGTTTCGATTCCCAAGATTCTCATGACTTCCTTACTTTCCCTGAGTAGATTGAAGATATCAATATCAGGGAGTGAGGCGCTAAGTTCGGAGATGGGGTTTTCCTGGTTGTCCTCCATATGGAAGATGCTCAATGGGTCACTATCTTCATTGCCTGCCGTGTCGTCCTCTTCGTTCACCTGACTGTCCTCTTCTTCCGGGATCGCATTAGTCACTCCTGTTAAAAGAGCATCGGGTGCTCCCGAAGTATCGAGCATACTGGTTCCTCCTATAAAGTTTGGTTCTACTGTTCCCGGTGTGCTCAGCGGGCTCGTCAGCGAAATTTCTTCGATTGCGTCCTGTTTGGCACTCTCTGGGGCAGGTTCTGGTTGTATTCTTTCGTCATGAGACGTCTCGTTTTGCTCGATGTTGTTTGGTGTGAGCGAAGTGGGTGATGTCCTCATTTTCCCGACCTGGGGGGCCTGGGCCCACTCGAGAGCGGCTGCTTTGCTTCTGGACCTAGCTTTTGGAGACCTGTCTTGGTCCATTTTCCGTACTATGAGGGCTATGGTCATAATCACCAGGGCGGAGGCCCCGCTGAGTATCACTATGTAGATACCGAACTGCCAGAAGTCCATAGCTCAACCTCACTTAATTAGGGATATGAAACCGAATACACTGGAGACCATGGATGGCACCAATAACAGGCAAAATCCCGAGATTGCCAGGGTAAGGCTGAGGTAAAAAAGGTACTTGTAGTTATGGCCCCCTTCAACGAATTTTATCGCCGCAGGGTTTACCAGTGTAAGTATGATTATCAGCGCTGTGGTCATGAGTTGGAGCTGGGTGAGTTGGCTGGTATCATGTATGAGCTGGAACACGGGGAGGCCGGTAAGTCCTTCCATGGCCCCCGATTCACCGGCTGTTTGCAGGGCTTCTGAGAATTTGAGCACGACCTGATAGATGCCTACGAGCAATGCTACTATGGCTGCGTGCATCACCAGACAAAGGTAGGCGAAGCTTGAAGACACCGCCTTCCTTTTATCTCGCAGTAGGGAGATTTTCATAGCGAGGTCGGCGCATTCGGTGCCGATTATTTCAGGATCGCCGCCCAGTTCGACTCCATCGTAGAAAGTACGCACACTGCGATGGATAGTCTCGCTCCCCGACTCGCCAACAAACCTCTGCCAGCATAATTGTGGTGTGATGCCAAAGCTCAGCGAGGCTTTTAGCCTCTGTGCCAGATTTTTGAGAGAATGAAGGGCATTATAGTCCAGTCTGTCCAAAGTCTCAGCTATGGTAGCACCTATAGCCTTACTGATGCTGCCCAGCGACCGAAGGAAACCTCCTATTTCGGCGTCTCTTTTGTCTATCTTCCGATCATCGATAAACAGTGCCAGCCCCGGGGGTAGAAGCAGGACAGCGAGTAACAACATGGTGAGACCCAGCGGTGCCCCTGCAATCAGGCATGCCAACCCGACGACACCAGCCAGAGGTGCGGTGACTTTAAGCAGCTTGGTGCCTATCTCTTGTTCGGGCGATTTAACTTCAAGTGAGTGAGTTTTGGACTCTTTTGGTGAGGCGCGGTACATGATCCAGCCGCCAGCCATGATAGCTACGAGCATGAACCAGGTGAGCACAGCTATGGCGTTTTTGTCCATGGGAAAGATGAGCATAGAGACCACACAGATGACCACGATTAAGGCAGCTGAGAGAGTGAGCGCTGTATAGGCATCTGTCCATTTCTTCAGGCTTTCGACGCTGTGTTGATACTGCTCGGAATATATTTCGCCGGCAACCCACGCCTCACGGGCCAAAAACTCGCTTTCACCTTCGCCAGAGGCGAATGAGTTTGACATCCTAAGGAGAAGGGCTCGTACTTCAGGTTCTTTAGTTCTCTGCCCTATAATCCGACATGCTTCAGGATAGTCGTAATTTAGCTGGTGTGCCAGGAAGGTGACGTCTCTTATGTATCGAGAAGACATGTAAGGCAATTTGGACGAATAGTCGAAGATTATATGGCGTGGCAGTTTCGATGTTGAAATAGCCGCCATGTATGTCAGGTGACAGAACAAGTCGACGCCGAGCAATTCGGTGTTGACGGCCCCTTTTTTGGTCGGGACGTTGTTCGCCTCTTTAGAAGAGTCCTTCGTTTTTAGCTTTGGCAAGAATGCTGAGAAGTTCATAAAAGTTGGTCACTCCTTGCTTGTGTAGTTTTTCAAGCACCTTAGCCCGGCGGTCGATTTCGGCATAAATTCTTTTCTTTTGAAATGATGGTATCCCCAGCTTTGGCGCTATCTTATATTCCATTAGGTAGCTGTTGCCGAACCCGCTGAAAATGAAGGAGTCGTTTATAGAGTCCCAACGGAAGACCTCGACGAAGGAGAAGGACTGATTGACCGGGTCATACCCTACAATTTCGCATATACTGGTCATCCTACGTCCCGTCTTGCCCGATGGAAGTTTGACGGCGCTCTGGATGACCACCAGGTTTAAGTTGTCCATGTAAGTTTTAGGCACATTTATCGGGTTACCGGTAAGGCGTTGGATCAATCTTTCCACTGACGCGGCGTGAAAGGTTGCCATAACGGAATGGCCTGTCTGCATCGCCTGAAAGGCGATGGCGCCCTCGACACCACGGATCTCACCCACTATGATGAAGTTGGGTCGCTGCCTCAACGCTGCTTTGAGCAGATCAAACATGGTCACCCCGCCTTCGCCTCCTTCTTTCGTCGATGTTACCTCCCTTATCCAGTTTTTGTGTGGCACCTGAAGTTCTGGGGTGTCTTCTATACTCACTATCTTGGCGTTGGGGTGGATGAAAGTGGTCAGCGCATTAAGGGTGGTCGTCTTTCCTGAGGCTGTCTCGCCGCAGACAAATGTGTTCATTCCCTCGCCTATCATTACTGCCAGGTAACCAGCTATGTTGTAGTCCAATGTCCCCATCTCTATCAGCTCCAGCACGGAAAGCGGCGTCTCGCTGAAGCGGCGTATGGTGAAATTGGAGCCGCGCTTGGAGATGTCTTTTCCATAGACTATGTTTATTCTGGAGCCATCGGGCAGGGTGGCATCACAAATAGGGTTGTGGATGCTGACCGGCTTCTTCATACGCTCAGAGAGACGCATGACGAACAGGTCCAGTTCCTCGTGGCTGGGGAAAGATATTGTGGTCTTGAGGCTGTGGAAGACCTTGTGTTCTACGTATATGGTGCCCATCCCGCTGCAACTAATGTCTTCAAGATAGGTGTCACGTACCAGAGGTTCTATTATTCCCAGTCCGAGTTTGTCCCTTAAAATTAAATACTTGAGACACTCCAACTGGTGTGGCATGACTGAGATTTTGTCAGTCTTTCTGGTGAGGATGCTCTTCAGTTCCCTGGGATGGAACGGTAACTTGCCATTTTTTCTGTTGTTCTTAGCAGGAGTGTTGTGTGCAGAGGTACTGACCTCACATAACTCGTCCAATATGCGAAGGAAGGTGGCTTTCTTTGACTCTTCGTCGTCGCTTTTGGTGGTCAGCAATATGTCTGACATATTAAGCATTTTCAGTTCCAACTCTTGCAGCAACGGCTCTAGGTTCTCATTGAGGACCGGTTCGATGGTAATGTAGTGGTGACGGGCGTCATTGGGATCGAAAAGGACGTGGACAAAGGTGCCGCCTTTGACAGGGTAGATGATATTCGGCTTGCGCATTTCGGACATACTTCTTTCCAGTTTGGCGCAATATGTGGGCAGGCCGATTTCTTTAAGGGGCAACATGCAAAGGTATCTCAACAGGAACGGGCTTTTTTTGGTAACTTCTTGGAAGTATGGCGGCAAGCTCTGCTGGACGCTTGCCCTAAAAGCTGCTGTGTCCCTTTGTTTGTCCTGCTTTATTTCAAATGGCAGTACCGCCTGTGGCACGGGATATCCCTCCAGTTAGGCTTTGGCTCTGCCCATTGGCAGCACTTTCAGCCCCATTCCAGGTTCTACATCGAAGCTGATAATGTTGCCGGTGTTTTTGTCAGCGCCTCTTATTTTTGCCACCTCAAGCACCTTGACCAGTTTTTCGCCCACCTCCTCTATCCGCAGGCGCAGGTGGGCATCGCATACCGAGCCTATTCTTATAAGTAGCTGTTCGTCAAAGGCATAAGTATGCGCTACGTTCAATATCGTTTTGCCGCTATCGCACAAGCTTTTGCAGGCTTCAAAGTAACGGATTACCTCCTCCGTGGAGCTATGGGCTACAAATGGTGTGACGGCGTCTACGACTACCACCTTGTATTCGGGGTGCGCCTCAATGCCTTTGATAATGGTATTGAAAGCATTGTTCCTTATTCCGATGCTGGACTTTATCTGAAATATTTTGGCCCAGCCCAGCAGTATGTAGTCAGTAATGCTCAACCCAAGGCTTTCCATCTGTTTATCTAGGCTTCTAACCGTATTTTCGGTGGTATAAAACAACGTCCTCAGCTTACTTTGGAGAGAAGACCAGGTCATTTGCTGAACGAGGACGGACTTGCCTGAATCTGACTGTCCTTCCAGGAGGACTAGTGAGCCCATAGGTATGCCACCTCCCAGCCTTTTGTCTATTTCGGACTGCCCGGTGCATACGGTCAATTCTTTTTTGGGCTCATTTTCCACCTGTGGCACTTTCTTTACCTCCTGAAAAGTAGTCTGGTGGTGATGCCATTATGTGTTGAAACAGTCACCTGGTTGGTGACGTTTTCGCTCACTGGGGTGGAAAGCCTTAGAACGATGTCCATTTCTTCTCCTGGGTCCAGGATATTTGGCTGAACGGTTTCGGGCAGTCCCTGAAACGAGATGCCGGAGATGCTCCAGCCGGGTGTTGTCTGCCCGTACGGTAGGCGGACCGTGTCCCCGTTGCCGTACCTCAAAATAACGTCCCAATCGGGGAACTTAGAGATCGGTATATTTCCTTCGTTCAGCAATGTTATGGTCACCTGGTCGCCCTGTATATTGGTATCGGCTCCTGTGGCAGTTATCTGGGTAAGCGTCCTTTCGCTAAACAGCTTCTGGATTTCGTTCCAGGACTGACTGAATTCGTCTACTAAGTGCAGTGAAACCATCATCACGTTTGCTGCTCCAAACAGTATCAGACAGATACAAGCCAGGGTTATGATCAGGTTCTCCATTGTCTTCACTACAGGCTAAATAATTGCCAGTCTGATATCCCGTTGTGGGTAACTACTTTAACGAACTGCGTACCGGATCGGACCTCCTGTAAATGGATGGTAATCTTCAAGGTCGAAGATGGTTTCCAAGTGTCGCTACTGTCCTCGAGGGTGTAGTCCCAATATGGCAGCGGTGAGCCAGCGGTTCCAAATGGTATTCTGGCGAAGTTCCCTTCGGGACCGAAGAAGACATCGCTCCTTTCGATGGCACCGATGGTCGAGGCGCCTATGTTCTTTATCCAGATATAAACATCTGTGCCGTTAGAGGAGATCTCGATAATTTCGATGTTGCTCCTGATACGGTCATCTATCCTCTGGACAGCGTCTGTCAATGCCCCGCTGGTACCGGTTATCAGGGGGTATACCGCATTGACTATGACCATGGTGCAGACTACACCAGCGATGATGAGCAGGATGGTAACCAGTGCCTTATCCATCCGATGCCTCCTTCATCATGGTTAGGATGGAGAGCAGGGTGTTTTCGTGATGCTCACTTGCCAGCAGGTTGTCCAGCTGGGCGAGTATCGCCAGATAGTCCTTGGCGCTTATAATCTTGCTGGTGCCGTTTTCGCGCGGCGAAAGTCTTATTAGTCTGATAAGCGCATCTCTCACTTCGGTGGGGAAATGGCGCATGGTGTAGGCTATTTCAACAAGGGCTTCAGCCCTTTCTTTGCCCAGAGTGGCAGTTGCCTGGTCTACCCACTGGGTGAGCCCGGCAATCATCACCAGGTCAAAATTGCTGCCCTGTGCTGATTTGGCCAGTTGCCTTCTAGGCCTGGCCGGTGGCGAATAGTTGTCTATGGAGTGAAGCAATTCTAGGTCAGAGGCCGAAGGCTCGGCGGTCACGAACTGGTAGTCGTGTGTTGCTATCTTTTCTTTTTCTGTCTCGGCAGGTTTGGGCTGCGTGATAGTCCTGCTACCTCTCAGCGAGCTCTTGTCCTCTTCTATTGCGTATCTATCGTTGTCCGACGAACTGGCACTATCATCAGTGGTGGGGATCCTGATGGTATTGAGGGAGGTGAAAGGGTTGCTCAGGTGCAGGTAATGCTCCCTTATGTCCAGAAGGATTGCTTTTATTTCATTCTTCAGGACTTTGATTTCGTCTTCTAGGGCTGTTATCCTCTGTTCCAGTCCCATTTCAGATCCCCTTTTTGTTTCTCGGGCATCCCCACCTCAGTGAGGATGCCCGAGAAATGAGTTCAGGACAGTGCCCCACCGACGGATACCTTTATTAGTACAGGTCCATAACGGCATCCAGCTCGGGTGGCAGTGTCCGCTGCACGATGATGGTGGAGCCGAGAGCAGGCTTCACTTGTAATGAGAATTTGTCATTGGGTCCAAGCGGTGCTAGTAACGGGCTGTTCCTTCCATCTATGTTGTTCAGGTCAATCTCGATTTGGAACTGCTCTCCCACCTCTAGAAGGTTGTCACCGTCTGAGGCGCCTATTGGGACAATATTCCATGCTATGTTGGGCCAGTATTCATTTTCTGTCTTAAGACTGATGACTGTCTTATTTTGCCCCGCGGTAGCACCCCAATTGGGCGTCATGTCGATCGGGTTACCGGCAACGGCGTTCTTTACTGTGACAATGAGATTTGTCAGCGTCTGAGTCGCGTTGTCAGCATAGCCGATGACTGAGCCGGATACCTCTAGATTTGATTTTGCCTGCTCGACGCCGGCGAAGATGACCTCCTTGCCTCTCTCTGCGGAGAACAGCCCGGCACTCAGCACAGCGTAGCCGAACACAGCAGCTACGGTGACGAAGGCGATGAGTATGATGGCTGTTTCCAGACCGGTCATGCCTCGCTCTCCTTTGTGTATTCTTGATATTGCTTTGATGAGTTTATCCACTTGTTACCTCCTTTCGCTAGGTCTGTGATGGCGTGATGCCATTCTATTTGTTTATATTGATCGTCTTACATCTTTCTGCTCTCACCTCCTTTGCATCATTAGGTTTAATGTGGTCTAAATCTTGACCAGAGCGAAACTTCGCTGGTTTGAGAAAAGCACCAGCCGCCACAAGTTGGTTATGCGCACTGCTGCGGCGAGCTCATCGCGGTTGACGCTTTTTGTCAGGTAACCTGATATACCGCTGGCGATCGCCGGTGCCAGCAGTGCATGGTCGTCACTGAGGACGATGATGCTGGCTTGCTCGGCAGCCTTTTTGAGCGGGCGTATTACCTTTTTCAGGCGTTCTACTTTTTCAGAGGTGTGATCGACCTCAGGTTCAATATCTACGATGATGGTGTCCGGAGTAAGGGTCTTCATCTGGTTAATTGCGGTATGGCTGTCAGGCACCTCGGCTATCACTTCTATTCCGTTTTCGCCTTCTAACATTTGCCTCAAGCCTTCGCGCATCGCCTGTCTGGATTCAATGAGCATTACACGTATGGTGTTATCGTGATTATCACCGTGTATAGAATCAGATAGATGGCTGTGGACCGCTATATCCATTGTTATCCCCCGCTGTGCTAAAGTGTTTGTGATTATTGTGACAGTTAGGGCAAAGGGGCTGGAAGTGCTAAAAAGGCAATAAAAACCGACCAAAAAGCTAATGTTTTGCGAGCAGAAAAGTTAGTGGGATGGGCGCCTGACTGTTCGGGTAACTGTAAATGACAAAGCAAAAAGCCCCTTTATCGGGGCTTTTGCGGGGTAGCCAGTGATACCTCATGGCTGAGGTCAGAGGATGTTTCTGCGATAGGCTTCAGCCACTGCTTGTGCCCTATCGGTAACCTCCAGTTTTTCAAAGATGGCGTTGGTCTCCCTTTTGACCGTAGCCTCGCTGACAAATAGCTTCTGGCTGATCTGTTTGTTAGTGGCACCAGCGGCGATAAGCCTGAGGATTTCAAGCTGGCGCGGCGTAAGCAGGTTATTGCGGTTGAGCCTGGAAAAGGTGGCGAAGGTGTGGAACAAACTCTGAGTAACCTCAGGTGACAGCGGCGCTTTGCCGTAGTAGGCTGACTTCACTGCATTTACCAGTTCCTCTTGGCTGATAGCTTTGACCAGGTAGCCGCTGGCACCGGCTTCAGCTGCTTGAGCTAAGTACTTGTCTTCATAACCGGTTAGGATAACTATTTTGGCATCGCACCCCCGCTCTCTGAGCTGCCTGGTCGCCTCAATGCCGCTCATATCCGACATCTTGGCGTCCATCAAGATAACGTCTGGCAACAGCTTTTCTACTTCTTTGAGCGCTTTTTCTCCACAGTCCGCCTCACCTACTACTTTGATGGCAGGATCGAGCTGTAGCATGCTGCGCAATCCTTCTCTGACGACACGGTGGTCATCAACTATCATGACTTTGATGGCCATGGCTACCTCCTTTGACATTGGTAGGTAATGACGGTACACTGTTGCCGCTTTTACCCTCACGCTTTTTGGTGGGGATGCCTAAAGTTATGCTGGTCCCGGCGCCTGGGCGCGATTCTATCTGTAGTTCACCACCGACCATGTTCGCCCTTTCTTGCATGCTCAACAAGCCGATGTTCCTATTTTCATGGACGCTCTCCGTTACCTTGGCGAGGTCGAATCCTATACCATTGTCTGTTACCGAGATTCGCACTGCATCTGGCAAGAAGCGGATGACGAGCTCCATTTCGCTGGCCTGAGAGTGCTTTTTAATGTTGTTCAGCGCTTCCAGCACTATACGGTATATGGTTATTTCTTGGGGCCAGGTGAGGGGATGGGGTTTACCCTGCGCCGCAAAGTGACAGAAGATCCCGGTCTCCTTTTCCATTGCTCTGAGGTGGTACTGCAGGGCTTCCAATAAGCCGAGTTCGCTAAGCAAGTTGGGCCGGAGATTGATGATGATGCGGCGGATCTCGCGGATGGACTGGTCGATTATTTGATTAGCTTGTTCCAGTTCTGTGGTGGCATCGCTGATCTGTCCCCTGGCGATCAAAGCTTTGGCCGTCTGGCTGTGATAAGAGGCGCTGACGATCCACTGAACGACGGTGTCGTGGAGTTCATCAGACACCCTTGAGCGTTCCTCTTCTTGCGCTTGCAGGACTTTTTTAACCAGGCGGGAGAGCCTTGATTTTTCCACCTTAATCTTGTCGAAGAGGTTGGCGTTCTCTATGGCTGTTGCCGCCTGACCCGCGAGTATGGTGAGCATTTCAAGGTCGTACCGGGTGAACAGTCTCCTGTGGGTCTTATTACCTACTTTCAGGACACCTATGGTCTTGCCCCGGCTGATGAGGGGGATATACAGCGTGCTGGTAATGCCATAATGGTACTTTGCCTGTGATACGGGCAAGTCGTTGACCTGGATGGGTGCTACATTTGCGATAGCTTTGTAGGACAGTGGCTCGTCTGATCTGGTGACTGGCTCTCCAATTGCCTCCTGTGGCACCCCGATTCCTGCTTTAAGTACTAGCTCTTGAGAGGAGTCATTCAGCAACATCAGGCTTACGGTATCCGCCCTAGTCTCGGCGCTTACCGTCCTGACGATGTAATTGCACAGCTTGTCAATTTGTAATTCCGAGATAATGGACCTGGTAACTTCGAATAGCGGCATGAGCGCTTTTAGGCGAGTATACTCTTTCAGGGAGTGTACCTTTTCCATCGCCTCAGCGCAAGTTGAGATAAGCTGGGCCTGGCTAAATGGCCTTATCAGGATGGAGTGCACGCCGGCTGCGACCGCCTCTATAAGTGTGTGGTAGGAATGGTCGTCAACTATAATAATGGCGCCAATCTCAGGGTCGAACAGGCGTGACCTCTTGATCAACTCGGTGGCGCTGAAGTCTGGAAGGTTGAGATCTGTGACCAGCAGCTCAATGGTGTTTTCTGCGATGATTGCCAGGGCTTCCTGACCGTGGGTAGCGCCGCTAACGGAGTAGCCCTCGTCTATAAGGGCTCTTGCCACCATCTCGAGCAGGCTGGGCTCACTCTCAACAACCAGGACTGTTCCTCTGACCACAGCACCTCCCATTACTATAATGGTACTGCTAGCACCTGCGCCGTTTTGCTGTCCGCTGCCCCACAGCCAACAAATCTTCTATTGTAACCAGTCTATCTCATTTTCCCCTGACTAAGACCGCCTTGATAATTGACCGCTAAAGGTAGAAAGCCGTAACGCCGTCCGTTTTTGGAGAGGTTCTGCGTTGCTATTCCTGCTGAGTTCTCCCAGCAGCGAGGCTGGGTAATGCAAGACAAATGTCCCCTCAAAATTCTTATTGTTCGCAGTGATACCGACGACGCCGGTCAAGAACTGGCTGTCATTCTGTATCTCTGGCATTTCTGCTCGGGCTAGTTCTAAGAAAGCCCGGACGGTGTCTATTATGATGACCGGTGGTGAGTATTGTGGTCGGGTGCAGAGTTCTGCACCTACAGAGGCAAGTGAGTAGCCGAGCATGGTGCTTACTTGCCAGAAATCGTACCCCTGGTCTTGAACTGGTGCCTCAGACGTGTTTATTGCCATATATCGGGTAAGTCCGGAGAGGAAGCTAACGAACTCCAGCTGGAAGGCTAATGCTATACAACCGCTGGTGCAGTTGGGTGCGTTTAAGTACATGTATAGCGCACTGACTGTAGCTGTTGGTCCGCCAAGTCTCTTTGTGGCAACGTCTTCTTCCGTCGGCTCCAGCTTCAGTAGCCGTGCTGCTGTGTCCTGGGGAGTCATTCTGAGCAGGCGCCGGCTGCTATGCTCGATAGTGTCCTTGATGATTCGCTCCCAGGTTTTAAGACTTTCGTGGTCTGTCAAGTCTTCTTCGACAGCGGTGAGCCGCAGTGGTTTCACGGGACTTCCGGCACCAGTTCTTTGCATGCTGGCAAAAAATTTGCTTAACATACTTTCCCCCTACATCTGCAAAAGCTAAATATTAGAAGCGCGCTCTGCTTTTTCGGTCTTTACCCCTATAACACAACTATTGTCACAGTTCTCGTCAGCGCAGACAAGAGACGGCAGGATAGCAATTGTGAGCCAGTGTGGTACAGTATGGTGATTACCAAAGTCAGGTCTTGCGCTGTGCACCGCGGTGTTAAAGATGTTCGGGGTGGTTGAAATTTGGTTCAGTCTCATGGCCCCAACCTGTTTGTGCCCTGACGCAGTTAGGCTGAATCATAATCTAATCGGTTTTAATATGTCAAGGTGGTGTTGGCAGGGTTAAGTGCCAGGTATGGTGAGCCGAAAGGCTTGACTTTTTGAGCCTGATGGCCCACAATCTTTATGGCAGTGGGAGGAGAAACTGCTAGCTTCTGCGGTACTATGAAGTATTTCCTGGGTTTGCTCGGTGGCCTTCAAGTTGCGGACGGACTGCTGACGCAGCTTTTCGTTGGGAATGGTGTTGTTAGGGAAGGAAATCCGCTGATGGAGCCTCTAGTACTTGGGGGTGGCTTCTTATTACTGAAAGTAGCCGGGGCGGTTTTTTCTGTAGTGGTTATATACTTCACATACAGACTATTCCCGCGTCTGGCGCTAGCGGCGGCGTCGGGCATGGTTGCTTTCTATGGTGCCGTAGCCTTCTGGAATATTCTTGTCCTGCTGGTCTTATCCGGGGCTCCCTACTTAGGCTTGTTGCAGGCGCTGGCTTACTGGTAGATAAAAGAGCTCGGTGTACTCCTTGGCCATACGGCGGGCGCTGAAGCGAGGCAAGATCGAGCGTATGGACTCCTTCACCATCCGTGCCCAGCGGTGAGGAATACCACTTATGTCCCTTTCGTAATAGAGTGGGATTATGTTATTTTCCAAAATATCATACAGGGCTTTGGCATCGCGCTGATCCTGGTCCGCCGATGGCTGAGGCAGTATATCGCTACTTATTGCCCAGCCATTGGCGCCGTTATAGCCTTCGTACCACCAGCCATCGAGGACACTGAGGTGGAGCACACCATTGATGGCGGCTTTCATTCCGCTGGTACCGCTTGCCTCCTGGAGCTGACGCGGTGTGTTCAGCCAGACATCAACGCCTTGGACCAGATAGCGCGCTGACTGCATATTGTAGTCTTCAACAAAGGCTATCCGACCGCCGCACTTTGGCTCCTTGGCTATCTGGAACACCTCTTTAATGAGCTGTTTACCACGTTCGTCCTGTGGGTGCGCTTTGCCAGCGAATATTATTTGCACCGGGCGGAGGTCGTTGCGGAGGAGCCTCTGTAGGCGCTCCGCTTCATACAGGATCAAAGCGGGACGCTTGTAATCGGTGAAGCGGCGGGCAAAGCCAATGGTCAGTGTCTCGCTGTCCAGGAGCCCACCGAGTGCCAGTGCCTGCTCAGCCGGAATGCAGTCCTGGCACCAACGTCTGCGAGCTTGATTTTTAATGAAAGAAATTAGCTTGCCTTTCAACCACCGTCGGGCGGTCATTAGCTCATCGTCAGGAATGTTCATAACCCGTTCCCATAGGGTGGGGTCATCATGGTTCTCCAGCCAGTTTTCGCCGAGGTATTTGTTGAAAAGACGAAACATCTGGTGGGACAGCCAGGTAGGCACATGGATGCCATTTGTAACTGCGGAGATAGGGACGTCCGTTTCCTCGACTGTGGGCCAGAGGGAGTGCCACATTCGGCGGCACACCCAGCCGTGGAGCTGGCTGACGCCATTTCGGTGGCTGGACAGTTTCAGTCCGAGGACTGTCATATTGAAGGTGCTGTCATCCCTTCTTATTCTGCCAAGGTCGAGTAAATCGTCTTGGGATAGTCCGAGGGATTCTCGAAACCTGTTGAAGTATTTTTCGATTAGCTCTGCAGAGAAGGTATCGTTACCCGCTGGTACAGGTGTGTGGGTGGTGAATACCGTTGTATCCTGGACTTGTCGCATCGCAGTATCAAAATCATTGCCTGCCGCTATCAGTTCTCTGATGCGCTCCAGCATCATGAAGGCGGTGTGCCCCTCGTTGGCGTGCCAGATGGATGGGTTGAGTCTGAGTGCACGGAGAACCCGCACACCGCCGATGCCTAATACGATCTCCTGTTTCAGGCGCATTTCGCGGTCGCCGACGTATAGGCGACCGGAGATTTCGCGGTCTTGCGGCTGATTCTGCTCAATATTGGTGTCCATGAGGTACAGACTCACCCTGCCAAGGCTGACCTTCCACACTGCCACCCGGATGGTGCTATCGTTCAGTGGCACTTCGATGATGAGGGGTGACTTATCTGGCGTGAGAACCTGTATAATAGGCGCCTCGTTGAAGTCGAGTTCTTCGAAGATCTCCTCCTGCCAGCCATCGCTTAGCAAGTGCTGATGAAAGTAGCCCTTAGGGTACATGAAACCGATGCCGACAAGCGGGAGTCCAAGGTCACTTGCCTCCTTGCAGTAATCGCCGGCCAGGATACCGAGTCCGCCTGCGTAAATAGGAAGCGAGCGGTGTATAGCGAACTCGGGGGAAAAATAGGCGATGGTGTTAGCTGCAATTTCAGGGTGTACTGAGTTCAGCCAGGTTGAGCGGGAGGAAATTTCGGCGTCGAACTTTTGCATTACCGCATCGTATTTTGCCAGGAAAGCTGGATTCTGAGCTGCAGCAACCAGGCGGTGGGGCTCAATTCGCTGTAGCAGCTTGATGGGGTTATGGTCGCAAGCTTTCCATAGGGCGCGGTCCAGCGACTTGAACAACTCTCGTGGCTCAAGGTGCCAGCTCCACCACAGGTTGTAAGCCAGCCTGTATAACCCGGCGATGCGGCCTGGCAATTTGACAGCTATCGGGCTGCATTCACTGATCTGCATTGTAGCCATTTTAACATATTTCCTTTTGGCACAAATTTCATTCCGGGAACCTTTCGGTGCCCACAAGTTGTGTCGGTGTATAGCACACCGTCCTTTTAGCAGTATAGGTTTGGCAAGATTCTATTACAATAGCCAATGGTAGCTTTAATTTTGGCTGAAAGTATAAGCTGGCCTTTCTGTAACTGATGGCCTGACTGAGGATATGGGGCAGGGAAAATGTGGTCCCATGTGGTGACAGAGGATAAACGAAAAAGGCGAGGATGCTCTCCTCGCCTTTTGCTTTTCTGGTAGCGGGGGTTGGATTTGAACCAACGACCTTCGGGTTATGAGCCCGACGAGCTACCGCTGCTCCACCCCGCGGTATTGGTAACAAGTGAATGGTTTTGTGCTCAGCCTGATGTAGGTCAAAGACCTCGACCATTAGTACGGCTCAGCTGAACGCATTACTGCGCTTACACGTGCCGCCTATCAAGCAGGTAGTCTACCTGCGGTCTTACCCGGTTAGCCCGGTGGGAGATCTCGTCTTGGGGTGGGCTTCGCGCTTAGAGGCTTTCAGCGCTTATCCCGTCCAGACATAGCTACCCAGCACTGCCGTTGGCACGACAACTGGCACACCAGAGGTCTGTCCCTCCCAATCCTCTCGTACTAGGGAGAGCTCCCCTCAAATCTCCTGCGCCCGCAACGGATAGAGACCGACCTGTCTCACGACGGTCTGAACCCAGCTCGCGTGCCGCTTTAACCGGCGAACAGCCGGACCCTTGGGACCTGCTCCAGCCCCAGGATGCGACGAGCCGACATCGAGGTGCCAAACCTTGCCGTCGATGTGAACTCTTGGGCAAGATCAGCCTGTTATCCCCGGGGTAGCTTTTATCCGTTAAGCTACGGCCCTTCCACACGGTACCGTAGGATCATTTTGCCCGACTTTCGTCCCTGCTCGACTTGTGAGTCTCACAGTCAAGCCCCCTTATGCCAATGCACTCGACGCACGATTTCCATCCGTGCTGAGGGGACCTTTGGACGCCTCCGTTACCTTTTAGGAGGCAACCGCCCCAGTTAAACTGCCCACCAGACACTGTCCCCGCACCCTATGAAGGTGCAGGTTAGAACCAAAGCCGAGGAAGAGTGGTATTTCACCGTTGGCTCCACCGGACCCGGAAGTCCGGCTTCACAGCCTCCCACCTATCCTACGCATCCAAGGCCCTAATCCAATGTCAGGCTGCAGTAAAGCTCCACGGGGTCTTTTTGTCCAGTTGCGGGTAGAGGGCATCTTCACCCCCATTTCAATTTCGCCGAGTCCCTCGTTGAGACAGCGCCCAAGTCGTTATACCTTTCGTGCGGGTCGGAACTTACCCGACAAGGGATTTCGCTACCTTAGGACCGTTATAGTTACGGCCGCCGTTCACCGGGGCTTCGGTTCAAGGCTTCGGGCACAAGACCCTAACCTCTCCCCTTAACCTTCCGGCACTGGGCAGGTATCAGCCCCTATACCTCAGCTTTCGCTTTGGCAGAGACCTGTGTTTCTGTTATACAGTCGCCTGGGCCGGTTTCGTGCCCCCGCTGGTAACAGCGGGCCCCCTTCTTCCGAAGTTACGGGGTTAGATTGCCGAGTTCCTTAACGAGGGGTCTCTCGAACGCCTTGGGGCTCTTACCCCCGCCTACCAGTGTCGGTTTGCGGTACGGGCACCTGGCTTTCTAGCAACGAGGTTTTTCTTGACAGTGTGGACTCAGTCGAATCGCTTTGGGTCTCCCCGCAGCTTTCCCCGCTCCTCAGCTTAACGCCGGGACGGATTTGCCTGCCCCAGCATACCTTGGATTGGGGACGCACCATGTCCAGTGGGTACGCTCGACCTATCCTCCTGTGTCACCCCTTTGCCTTAAAGCGAAAGCCAGATGGTATGGGAATGTTGACCCATTGTCCATCGCCTCTCCCCTTGGGGTTCGGCTTAGGCCCGACTAACCCTACGCGGATTGACCTTGCGTAGGAAACCTTAGGCTTACGGCGGGCATGGTTTTCACATGCCTTTACGCTACTCATGCCGGCATTCTCACTTCCCTTCGCTCCACAGCTACTTACGTAGCTGCTTCACTGCAAAGGGAACGCTCCCCTACCTTCGCCGGATGGCGAACCATAGCTTCGGTGGCAGGCTTGAGCCCCGTTACATTATTGGTGCGATGTCACTCGACCAGTGAGCTATTACGCACTCTTTAAAGGATGGCTGCTTCTAAGCCAACCTCCTGGCTGTTTTAGCGACATCACTTCCTTTCCCACTTAGCCTGCGCTTAGGGACCTTAGCTGATGGTCTGGGCTGTTTCCCTCTCGACTACGAAGCTTATCCCTCGCAGTCTCACTCCCGGGCTGGGACTTGTGGCATTCGGAGTTTGGTTGGGGTTGGTAACCTCACGGCCCCTAGCCCATCCAGTGCTCTACCTCCACAAGTTATCACCCGAGGCTGCACCTAAATGCATTTCGGGGAGAACAAGCTATCTCCGAGTTCGGTTGGCATTTCACCTCTACCCACAGCTCATCCCAGCACTTTGCCACGTACACGGGTTCGGGCCTCCACTCAAGGTTAGTTGAGTTTCACCCTGGCCATGGGTAGCTCACTCGGTTTCGTGTCTAATCCCTGCGACCTTTCCCGCAAGGGGAAAACGCCCTATTCGGACTCGCTTTCGCTACGGCTTCGCAACTGAAGTCGCTTAACCTAGCCACAGAGATTAACTCGCCGGCTCATTCTTCAATAGGCACGCCATCACCTGAGTTGCCTCAGGCTCTGACTGCTTGTAGGCACAGGGTTTCAGGTTCTATTTCACTCCCCTCTCGGGGTGCTTTTCACCTTTCCCTCACGGTACTGGTTCACTATCGGTCGCTAGCAGTATTTAGCCTTGGAAGGTGGTCCCCCCTACTTCCCACGGGATTCCACGTGTCCCATGGTACTTAAGGTCACTGGCAGGAGCCTAGCCCTTTCGCCTACGGGACTGTCACCCTCTATGGTTAGCCGTTCCAGGCATCTTCGGCTAGGGTTCGGTTTGTAACTCCTTCGAAGGTGCTCGGGCCCTTCAGCCAGGCCTTGTAACCCCGTTATAGCATAGGCCCCGAGGCCACTGAGCTATAACGGTTTAGGCTGTTCCCCTTTCGCTCGCCACTACTCAGGGAATCTCTGTCGATTTCTTTTCCTCAGGGTACTTAGATGTTTCAGTTCCCCTGGTACCCCTATCGCTTTTTTAGCGAGTGCCCGGGTTTAGCCCGGGCGGGTTGCCCCATTCGGGAATCTCCGGCTAAGCTTGCTCGACAGCTCCCCGGAGCTTATCGCAGTCTTGCCACGCCCGTCTTCGGCTGCTAGCGCCAAGGCATCCACCCTGCGCCCTTAGTATCTTTGACCTACATCAGCCTGAACACAAAACCTATTCACTTGTTAAAGTGCAGGACAGCTTGGTGTACACCAAGCTGTCCTAGTATACAGCAACCGAAATTTCCGGTCAATTGCTACAGGTGTACACCAGCCATGTATTAATCAGTATAGTGCACTTCCTCGGCGTTGTCAACTGCGCTGTGGCAGCTTCAATGTTTGCTGTCAATAGTGTGTGGGAGGCGAGGGTAATGGAGCGTGCCGACTTATGAGTAGAGGGCAAATCAGGCTCCTTTTACTAGCAGATCGGTCAGGGCCAGCATGATAACAGCATGGAAGAGACCGAGCCATATTGTGTCACGAAACCGGAGCAGTTTTAACAGCCAGACGACTGGCAGGGCAAGCAGTGCTGCGAAATTGTGTCGCCATTGCTGTCGGGCATTCTGGAGGAGGTTGTTAAAGTCATCGGTGCTGGGAAGCGAGTGCATGGCTAAGGAGATGCCCAGCCAGCAGAGGGCAAAGTATAGTGTGTTCCGCGACGGCATGATGAAGGCTAGGGAAAAGATGACAACAGCGAGTGTGGTATTTATCACGAAAGGTGCCATAGTGATCAGAAACATTTTGCTAAAGCTTTCTACATCGCCATGGATAACATAGCCCACCGGGTTTCCCAGTCTGAAATAACATACCTTGTGTACCGGTATGGCAACGCGCTCACAGATGAACTTGTGTGACCACTCGTGGAGTATTACCCCCGGGAAGGTTATCAGCGACACTATGTTGGCTAGCAGGTTGGCGATCATTCCCACTCTATGGTGGATGGTGGCTTGCTGGTGATGTCGTATACTACACGGTTGACGCCAGGGACTTCGTTGACGATGCGGCTGGATATTCGAGCGAGCAGCTCATAAGGTAGCCGTGCCCAGTCTGCTGTCATGGCGTCCTGGCTGGTCACGGCGCGGACGGCCACCAGATGTCCGTATGTGCGGTAGTCACCCATGACTCCGACGCTCCTGAGGTCAGTAAGGACAGCGAATGATTGCCATAGCTGGCGATAGAGGTTTGCCTTCTTAATTTCGTTCATCACTATCCAGTCGGCAGCGCGGAGTATTTCGAGGCGTTCCTGTGTTACCTCGCCGATGATGCGTATAGCTAGCCCCGGGCCAGGAAATGGCTGGCGCCAGACTATGTCTTCAGGTAATCCGAGTGCCAGCCCCACTTCGCGGACTTCGTCTTTAAACAGGTAACGCAGTGGCTCTATGAGCTTCAGGGACATTTTTGCAGGCAGGCCACCGACATTGTGGTGGGTCTTTATCTTGGCGGCTGCCTTGGTCTCTCTGGTGGTGCTCTCGATGACGTCCGGATAGAGCGTACCTTGGGCAAGAAAGTCGACCTTGCCCAGCCGGGCAGCCTGGTATTCAAAGACTTTGATAAACTCTTCGCCTATGCGGCGTCGTTTGACCTCGGGGTCGGTAACTCCTTTTAGCCGTCTCAGAAATCGACGGGAAGCGTCCACATAGATGACGTTCATCTTCAGTTTATCACGGAAGGTCCTGAGTGCCCGTTCTGGTTCTTCACGGCGGAGGAGACCGTTGTTGACGAAGATACAGGTTAGCTGGTTACCCACAGCATTGTGGACTAGAGTTGCAGTTACTGCCGAGTCCACACCGCCGGAGAGGGCACAGATCACTCTGCCGTCTTTGACCTGTTGCTTGATGTTTTCTATGGTCTCGGTTATGAAGTTGGACGGTGTCCAGGTACCCTCACAGCCACATATTCGGTAAAGGAAGTTCTGGATTATCGTTTTTCCCTGGGGGGTGTGGATCACTTCGGGATGGAACTGGAGCCCAAAGATATTGCGGTCGTTTCCTATTGCTGCTGCTGGCGAATTCTCCGTGTAAGCTAGCGACTTGAAGCCATGGGGAAGTTCTACTATCTGGTCGCCGTGGCTCATCCACACGGGCAGTGAGGATAGCAGCCCAGCGAACAAGGGACATTCTTTGTCGCTGATATGCAGGATTGCCTGTCCATACTCGTGTTTGGCCGCCGGAGCGACCTTCCCTCCGAGTTGGTGTGTAATTACTTGCATCCCGTAGCAGATCCCGAGTATTGGCAGGTGGCTTTCGTAAATCTCGGCGGGTGCAAGTGGTGCTCCTTGCTGATATACACTGGCTGGACCACCGGAGAGGATGATACCTTTTGGTTGGAGCGATGCTATTTTCTGCCACGGTTCATCGTGGGCGATGAGTTCGCAGTACACATGGCACTCGCGGACTCTGCGGGCAATCAGGTGACTGTACTGGGAACCGAAATCGATGATGGCTATGGTCTCACGGACAGTTGGTGGTGTTACCTCCGGCTGCGGTGCCGGTTGCTCGCCGTGAAGTTCTTTGGCGATTTCGAGATAAGTGGAGACTTCGATATCGTCGCTGGTAGCTATACGGTGACTGGCGTTCTGGTTGTCCATTTGTTTTAGTATAACATAGAGTAGACTTTGAGTGCAGTATCCATATAGCTTTAGACGCGGAGTGGTCAAAGTGTTGTAAAATATGCGCTGGAAGGACAATTTTGCGTCACGGACTTATGGTAATTTAAGGTACAAATCGAGATTGGCGTGGAGCGCTCGGAAATGCGGATCGCCCTAGGTTGTGACCATCGTGGTCTAAAACTGAAGCAAACAGTTGTGGAGGTCCTAGAAGGCTCAGGGTACGAGTACCGGGACTTCGGCTGCTATTCTGAGAAGCCGGTGGACTATCCTGATATTGCCACACAGGTGGCTCTGGAGGTTGCAGCCGGGAACTTCGAACAGGGGATATTGATCTGTGCTACGGGCATAGGCATGAGCATAGCTGCCAATAAGATAAAGGGCATAAGAGCAGCGCTCTGCTGCAATGTGTTCAGTGCCGAAATGGCACGGAGACACAATGATGCCAATGTCTTGTGTTTGGGCGCGGAGATTACAGAGCCGGGCTTGGCCTGCGAGATAGTAAAGAAATATCTCGCTACAAGTTTTGATGGCGGGAGACATTTGCGCCGGGTGGAGAAGATACACCATCTAGAAGAAAAATCAGCTTGACAATGAATATGTGCTATGGTAGTTTACTTGCATTAGCCTTTTTTAAGGTGGCTTCGTATGGGATTGCGTAGTGATATTGTGAAGAAAGGTGTGGAACGGGCGCCCCACCGCGCTCTGTTTCGAGCTCTGGGGCTGTGTGAAGACGACTTTTCCAAACCTTTCATCGGAGTGATCAATAGTTTTACCGAGGTGGTGCCGGGTCATATTCATCTGAAAACGATTGCCCAGGCGGTGAAAGATGGCATTAGAAGTTGCGGTGGTGTCCCGTTTGAGTTAAATACCATCGCGGTCTGTGATGGCATTGCCATGAACCACCCGGGAATGAAGTACAGCTTACCCAGCAGGGAGTTGATTGCCGACTCTGTTGAGATTCTGGCGGAAGCACACGCGTTTGATGGGCTGGTGTTCATACCCAATTGCGACAAAGTGGTCCCGGGTATGCTTATGGCAGCGGTGAGGCTGAATATACCGTCAATTTTTGTTAGCGGTGGACCAATGCTGGCTGGACGGTTGGTGAAGGGAGAGGGACTCCTGCTTTTGGATGTCAATTCGGTGTTCATGGGTGTAGGTAAGGTGGTCAGGGGTGAGATGACGGAAGCCGAGTTACTTGAGATTGAAAAAGCTGCCTGCCCCGGATGTGGCAGTTGTGCTGGCATGTTTACTGCGAACACCATGAACTGCCTTACTGAAGCTCTCGGGATGGGTTTGCCAGGTAATGGCACCGTTCCGGCTGTGGATGCTCGCCGTCTAAGGTTGGCATACGAAGCTGGTAGACAGATTATGTCGCTGGTGTCCAGGGGGATTCTACCGCGGGACGTGGTAACAAGAGAGTCTGTGTATAACGCTTTTGCTGTGGATATGGCTTTAGGTGGCAGTACGAACTCCGTGTTGCACCTTATGGCAATAGCTAGCGAAGCCGGAGTCGAATTCTCTCTGACCGAGGTAGATGAGATCAGCAGGCGCGTGCCTCATATCTGCAAGATAAGTCCGGCAAGCGACTATCACATCGAGGACTTGGACATGGCTGGAGGCATACCGGCGGTTATGCACGAGATTTCAACTTACCTGAATCTGCAAGTTATGACAGTTTTGGGCAAACCCTTGGCAGAGGTGATCGAGAGTGCACGGGTTTATGATAGGAAAGTGATCCGGCCTGTTTCCTCCCCTTACTCATCTTCTGGGGGGCTGAGCGTGTTGTTCGGGAACCTTGCACCTGACGGTGCCATAGTAAAAAGCGCTGCTGTGGTGTCAAAGATGCTAGTGCATGAGGGACCGGCTAGAGTTTTTGATAGTGAAGAGGTTGCGGTAGCAGCTATAATGCGCGGGCAGATTAAATCTGGCGATGTTGTGGTTATACGTTATGAGGGGCCAAAGGGCGGTCCAGGGATGCGCGAGATGCTTACCCCAACTTCTTTGTTGAGCGGGATGGGGATGGATGGCGAGGTAGCACTCATTACTGATGGACGCTTCTCGGGTGCTACTCGAGGGGCAGCTATCGGTCATGTGTCTCCTGAGGCAGCAGAGCGAGGACCTATTGCTGGGGTTGTTGATGGTGACATCATTAGCATCGACATCCCGTCGCGGAGGCTCGATGTCAAAGTCAGCGAAGCGGAAATGAAGCGACGCCTTGAACAGTTGCCACCTTTCGAACCGAAAGTCAAAAGTGGCTATCTCAGACGCTATGCTGAAAAGGTAACTTCAGCTAGTACCGGGGCAGTTTTTACGGAATAGAGGATGTTATGAAGAAAACTGGAGCTCAAATCCTGTGCGAGTGTCTGGTCAGGGAGGGTGTGGAGGTCATTTTTGGCTATCCTGGAGGGGCGGTGCTGCCACTATATGATACACTGCCGCAGTATCCTACGATCAGACACATTTTAGTTCGCCATGAGCAGTGTGCTGCTCATGCTGCTGATGGCTATGCTCGTGCCACTGGCAGGACTGGAGTTTGTCTAGCTACATCAGGTCCGGGTGCTACCAACCTGGTGACCGGGATTGCCAATGCTTACCTTGATTCGTCACCGGTGGTGGCTATCACCGGACAGGTGGCGACCCCCTTCATAGGCAAGGATGCTTTTCAGGAAATAGACATTACCGGGATCACTCTTCCCATCACCAAACATAATTACCTGGTACTCAATGCCAAAGACATGGCGCGAGTGGTCAGGGAGGCGTTCTACATTGCTGGAAACGGCAGGCCAGGGCCGGTCCTTATAGATATACCGCGCGACGTTTTTCAACAAGAGGCAGAGTTCGTCTATCCTGAGAAGATAGACCTGCCAGGATACAGGCCCAAGTTGTTTGGGCATCCAGCCCAGATTAAAAAGGCAGCGGAACTGATAAATGCAGCCCAAAGACCGGTGATTATCGCCGGAAGGGGTGTGATAATTTCCAAGGCTTTCGACGAGCTCCGGGAGCTAGCTGAGAAGGCGCAGATACCTGTAATTACCACCCTTTTGGGCATCGGCTGTTTTCCTGAGACCCATGTGTTAAGCTTTGGCTGGCTGGGGATGCATGGGATGGCTTATGCCAATAAGGCGGTGCAAGATGCAGATGTTATTGTGGCTGTTGGGATGAGGTTTGATGACCGAGCAACAGGAATGGTGAGTGCCTTTGCCCCGAAGGCACAAATTATCCATATCGATATCGACCCTGCTGAGATCGGTAAAAATGTTCGTGTCGATGTCCCTATTGTTGGGGATGTGAAGAATGTCTTGCAGGCATTGAATGCGCAGGTCATCCCCAGGGAGCACATGGAATGGTTCAGCCAGCTAGAGCAGTGGCGTGAGGAGCACCCGGCACTTACAATTCGGGAGACGGATTGCCTGATACCACAGTATGTTATTCGCCTGATCTACGAGGTCACGCGCGGTGATGCCATTGTAGTCACCGGAGTGGGGCAAAACCAGATGTGGGCAGCACAATTCTTCTTTTATGATAAGCCGAATAGCCTGATATCGTCTGGAGGTCTGGGCACCATGGGGTTCGAGCTTCCGGGTGCCATAGGGGCTAAGGTGGGTTGCCCTGACGAGACCGTCTGGTGTATAGCCGGTGACGGCGGCTTTCAAATGACGATCCAGGAGCTGGCCACTATTGTGCAGGAGGGGCTGGATATCAAAATAGCGATCATAAACAACGGTTTTTTGGGCATGGTGCGGCAGTGGCAGCAGTTGTTCTACGGGCGTCGTTATGTACACACCCGACTTCTGGGTCCGGACTTCGTCAAAGTTGCCGATGCTTACGGGATCGCTGCACTTAGGGTAACGGACAAGAAGCTGGTGACATCGGCGATCGAAAGGGCAATGGACCACCGAGGGCCATTCCTCATCGACTTTGTGGTTGAGCCAGAGGAGTGCGTCTTCCCTATTGTGCCGCCGGGCGCAGCTCTTACACAGTTCATTGAGATGCCGCAGGAGGACAAGATTAGTCCCCCGAGCCAACAGCAGAGGGGAGGCAGATAAGAGCCGTGAAGACTGTAAAACATACCTTGGTAGCGCTGGTTGAAGACAAGCCCGGTGTGTTGAACCGCATAGCCAGCCTGTTGCGGAGGCGAAATTTCAACATCGAGAGCATAGCCGTGGGGCATAGTGAGCAGCCGGGGCTCTCTAGGATGACTATGGTGGTGGGTGGGGATGATGCCAGGATAGAGCAAGTCAGGAAGCAACTGGACAAGGTCGTAGAGGTCATCAAGATAGTGGATATAACCGACGAAGAGCCTGTTGCCCGTGAGCTAGCCTTGATCAAAGTGAAGGCAACCCCATCTACCAGAGGCGAGATCATCCAGATCGTGGATATATTCAGGGCTAACATCGTTGATGTCGCTATGGACTCGTTAATAGTTGAGGTTACCGGGGATGAGGACAAAGTTGATTCGCTTATAGAGTTGCTCCGTGGTTTTGGTATCAAGGAACTGGCACGCACGGGGCGGATCGCCTTGACACGTGGTGGTGCGGGGCCTTTGCTTGTGGAGGAAGCTAAAGAGACAAAGGTCCCGAGACAACCCTTGAAGCCGCCCCGTGAAGAAGCGGAAAGTCCACCTGATTGGTAGCGGTCTTTAGCTGGACGGAAGGAAAGCCGCGCTAGTGTGGAAGGAGGTTTGTTATGGCCAAGATATGTTATGACAAGGATGCCGACCTCAAACTTTTGAAAGGGAAAAAAATAGCTGTTATTGGCTTTGGCAGTCAAGGGCATGCTCATGCCCAGAACCTGAGGGATAGCGGGTGTGAGGTGGTCGTTGCTTCCAGGAAGGGTGGTGAGGGATGGGAAAATGCCAGGAAAGCTGGCTTTGAGGTAGTGGAGACTGCCGAAGCGGCGAAGATGGCTGACATAATTACCATGCTGGCGCCGGACATCTCGCAGCCGCAAATATACCGTGAGTCTGTGGCAAAATGGCTGTCGACAGGTAAGATGTTAATGTTTGCACACGGGTTTAATATTCATTTCGGTCAGATTGTGCCACCCCCGGACATTGATGTTACTATGATTGCTCCCAAGTGTCCCGGACATATGCTGCGTCGACTCTACACCGAGGGCCTGGGCGCACCAGCGCTGATAGCGATCCAACAGGATGCTTCCGGGAAGGCTAAGGATATTGCTCTGGCTTATGCCAAGGGAATAGGATGTACCAGGGCTGGCGTACTGGAGACGACCTTCGCCGAGGAGACCGAGACCGACCTTTTTGGTGAACAGACGGTCCTTTGTGGGGGCGTTTCCGCGCTTATCAAGGCAGGCTTTGAAGTGCTTATAGAGGCTGGTTATCAGCCAGAGGTTGCCTATTTCGAATGTCTCCACGAACTCAAACTAATTGTGGACCTTATTTACCAGGGTGGCCTTAGCTATATGCGGTATTCGGTGAGTGATACCGCGGAATATGGCGATTATACCAGAGGCCCCAGGGTTATCGATGACCTGGTCAAAGATGAAATGCGGCAAATCTTGGCTGAAATACAAAGTGGCAGCTTTGCCAGAGAGTGGATACTGGAAAATCAGGCTGGCAGGCCAGTATATAATGCGCTCAAGCGCATGGAAGCAGAGCACGAGATTGAAGTAGTGGGTAAGCGACTCCGAAGCATGATGCCATGGCTTAAGGCTTAGGAGGGTCTCATATATGGACAGGGTTATCATTTTCGACACTACCTTACGCGATGGCGAGCAAGCAGCTGGTGCAAGTTTGACCTCTGCGGAAAAGCTGGAGATTGCCAAACAACTGGAGAAGCTTGGTGTTGATGTTATCGAGGCCGGTTTCCCCATCAGTTCACCCGGGGACTTCGAGGCGGTGCAACTTATTGCACGCGAGGTTAAGAACTGCACGATCTGTGCCCTTTCTCACGCCACGTCAGAGGCTGTGGATAGAGCGTGGGAAGCTATAAAGGAAGCTAAGCGGCCCAGGATCCATGTTTTTCTGTCAGCTTCGGATATCCATCTTATGTACCAGTTGCGGAAGACGCGTGACGAAATTCTCGAGCTTGCATGCGATATGGTGGCACGGGCGAAGAGGTATACAGAGGACGTGGAGTTTTCGCCGATGGATGCCACCAGGACGGAGCCTGCCTTCCTTTACCGTATACTGGAGGCGGTGATCGATGCCGGCGCTACTACAGTGAATATCCCAGACACAGTGGGATATGCCATACCTGCAGAATTTGGCGACCTTATAGCCAGCATCATTGAAAAAGTGCCGAATATCCATAAGGCAGTGCTGAGCGTGCACTGTCATGACGATCTGGGACTGGCAGTGGCCAACAGCATAGAAGCGGTACGTCGGGGTGCCAGGCAGGTGGAATGCACTATCAACGGCATAGGCGAGCGGGCAGGTAATGCCTCACTGGAAGAGTTTGTAATGGCTTTGAAAACAAGAAGCGACTTTCTGAAGCTGACCACGAACATAAATACCACCCAGATTTATAGAACGAGCCGTCTGGTGAGTGAGATTACCGGTTTTGTCGTCCAGCCAAATAAGGCAATTGTCGGCGCCAATGCCTTCCGGCACCAGTCCGGGATCCATCAGGACGGCGTGATAAAGAAGTCGATCACATACGAAATAATCGACCCGAAATCCGTGGGAGTAACTGCTAGTAGTCTTGTCCTTGGCAAAGTAAGCGGTCGTCATGCTTTCAAAGAACGGCTTGCTGAGCTCGGCTACACGCTGGAAGGTGAAGCCTTTGAGCGGGCGTTTAAAGCTTTTAAGGAGCTTGCAGACAAGAAAAAAGAGGTCACCGATAAGGATATTGAGTCCCTGATTGCCGAAGAAAAACGTACTGCTTCTGAGGTCTATCATCTTGACCATGTGCAGGTGTCCTGCGGTGACCATAGTGTGCCCACAGCAACGGTAAGGCTGACTGCCCCTGATGGTAAGGTGCTGGCCGATGCCGCTCTAGGCACAGGGCCTGTGGACGCCGTGTATAAGGCGATCAACCGCATAATTAAAGTACCAAACAAGCTTACCGAGTTCACTGTAAAGTCGGTGACCGAAGGCATCGATGCTATCGGTGAGGTGCTGATACGGATCGAGAGCGACGGCGTGAGCTATACCGGGCGTGGTGCGTCCACTGACATAATCGTCGCCAGTGCCAAGGCTTACATGAACGCCTTGAACCGGCTACTTCTAGCTAAGAAAGAGCAAAAGAAATAGCTTTGCTTGTTGAGCGCTAGGAACTGTCTGATGCCCTCGAAAGAGTGTGGGCTTGCAGAGAAGGACGATGACAGTAGGCTTACAGTTGGAGATAACATTGCGCTTGTTATTGGCAGCTGCTCTGGGCGCCGCTGTGGGTTATCAACGTGAGAGGGCAGGTAAACCAGCAGGGCTCCGTACTCACATTTTGATCGCCCTGGGTTCAGCCCTATTCACTGTAGTTTCCCTGTTTGGTTTCGACGGGCAGGTGGACCCTTCCCGGGTAGCTGCAGGGGTGGTGACTGGCATTGGTTTTCTCGGCGCTGGCGTTATATTTCGCGGGATGAGGGCAGGTGGGCCGGTGGTAGGTCTGACCACAGCGGCTAGTATTTGGGTGACTGCGGCTATCGGTCTGGCTGCTGGCGTTGGTATGTATCTGGTGGCCACGATTATTGCCGCATTGACAGTGCTGATATTGATGATACCCAAAGCGAGAGGTTAAGTAATTTCTGGAGGTAAAATTGACCCTTGCAGAAAAAATACTCGCTGCTCATTCGGGTAGGTCTGTGGTAACGCCCGGCGAGTTCCTCAATGTAAAGGTAGACCTTGTTCTGGCAAATGACATTACTGCTCCTCTGGCTATAAAAGAGTTTGCCCGACTGGGATTGAAAAGGGTTTTTGACCCCAAGAAAGTGGTGATGGTGCCTGATCATTTTTGTCCTAATAAAGATATCCCTTCTGCTGAGCAAGCTAAACTAATGCGAGAGTTTGCTAGAGAACAGGGAGTGGTCTATTTTGAAGTTGGCAGGATGGGCATTGAGCATGTGCTCCTGCCGGAGCAAGGGCTGGTATTACCTGGCGACATGGTTGTGGGAGCCGACTCGCATACCTGCACTTATGGGGCTCTGGGGGCATTTGCCACCGGTATGGGCTCTACCGATATAGCCGTGGCTATGGCGACCGGGGAGATCTGGGTTAAAGTACCGCCGACAATTAAGTTTGTCTATAATGGGAAGTTAAGAAAGTGGGTCGGTGGCAAAGACCTCATTTTGTACACTATTGGTGATATCGGTGTGGACGGTGCCCTGTACTCGGTCATGGAGTTTACCGGTGAAGCAATCGATGCATTGTCGATGGATGACCGCTTCACCATGGCTAACATGGCTATCGAAGCCGGGGCTAAAGCTGGCATTTTCAGGGTCGATGGTAAGACGCTGAAGTACATAAAGAACAGGGCTCGCCGTCCGTTTGAAGTGTACGAGTCCGATGGCGATGCCAGGTATGAGAGGGTGGTCGAGTATGAGGTGTCCCAGATTGAGCCTCAGGTGGCTTTGCCACATCTCCCGTCAAATGTTAAGCCCATAAGCCAGGTGGGTGATATCAGAATCGACCAGGTGGTGATAGGCAGTTGTACCAACGGGCGCCTGGGTGATCTGAGACTGGCAGCTAGGGTGCTTAAAGGAAGAAAGGTCGATGAGAATGTGAGGTGTATTGTGATCCCCGGGACCCAGCAGGTGTATCTTGATGCTTTGCGGGAAGGACTGGTGGAGGTTTTTATCAGAGCTGGGGCGGTGGTAAGCACACCGACCTGTGGTCCCTGTCTTGGCGGATATATGGGGGTGCTTGCTGCCGGTGAGCGCTGTGTTTCCACGACCAATCGCAATTTTGTCGGTCGCATGGGCAGTCCACAGTCTGAGGTCTATTTAGCTAACCCAGCGGTGGCTGCTGCCAGCGCTATTCTGGGCAGGATTGCCAGCCCGGACGAGATAGCCAGTTAACGACGACCAAAAGTGGAAATTAGTAGCCTCTCCAATTCACTAAAAATACTCGACTGCGTTTGAAGTATGTACACCAGTATAGAAGAGATAAAGGCAAAATATCCGGAGAAATTTGGCTCGGAGCCAGCAATATTTAGTCACATAAGGCGCGGGGCGAGGATTTTTGTCAGCACTGGCTGTGGAGAGCCTAAATATCTTGTCAGCGCTCTGGTTGAGTATGTGGAGAAGTTTCCTAAAGCTATTTTTGATGCTGAGGTGGTGCAGGTGTTCACGCTCGGGGTTGCTCCTTATACTGAGGAAAAGTTTAAGTATAACTTCAGACATAATGCCTTCTTCATTGGCAATGATACCAGAGAGGCGGTCAACCGAGGTGCTGCCGACTATACACCGATATTTCTGTCTCGTCTTCCACAGCTGTTTTACAGCGGCTTCATTCCTATAGATGTTGCCTTGATCCAGGTGTCACCGCCAGATCGACATGGATATATGAGCCTGGGGTTAAGTGTGGACGTAACTAAGGTGGCCGTGGAAACGGCTAAGGTAGTCATTGCCCAGATAAATTCTTATGTGCCCAGGGCGCATGGAGATGGTTTTGTTAATATTGCAGACGTGGACTTTGTAGTCGTCCGTGACGAGCCTTTGCTGGAGTATGAAGCTAACGTACCGGATGAGATTGCCCAGCGCATAGGTACATACGTGGCACGCTTGGTGGAAGACGGTGATACTATTCAGGTTGGGTATGGCAGTATTCCAAATGCGATACTTTCCAGTCTGAGTAATAAACGGGACCTTGGTGTGCATACCGAGCTGCTTACTGATGGGGTGATAGAACTGATGAAAAAGGGGGTGGTGAATAACACCAGGAAAACCATAAACCGCGGCAAGACGATAGCGAGTTTCTGTATGGGCAAAAGGAGCACTTATGAGTATATCCATGACAATCCGAGCATAGAGTTCAGGACGATAGACTACACCAATAACCCTATGGTTATCGCCCAGCATCGGAATATGGTGGCGATCAATAGTGCGCTGGAGGTTGATTTGACCGGGCAGGCTACTGCCGAATCTATAGGTAGCTCTTTTTATAGCGGTATCGGTGGTCAGGCTGATTTCATGAGGGGCGCCGTGCTTGCCCGCGGCGGCAAGCCGATATTGGCGCTCCAGTCTACTGCTCGTGGCGGCACCGTTTCCCGTATCGTGCCGTTTCTTAGAAAGGGGGCGGGGGTGACCTTAAACAGGGGTGACATCCATTATGTTGTCACCGAATATGGTATCGCCTACCTGCATGGCAAGAATATCAGGGAGAGAGCCATGCAGCTGATCTCGGTGGCACACCCCAAATTCAGGCCGTGGCTCATAGAAGAAGCGAAAAAGCTGAACTTGATTTATCGGGACCAGGCTTTCGTAGCTGGTCGGGGTGGGGAATACCCCGAGCACCTCGAGACATACCGGACAACGAAGACCGGCATGACAGTTTTGCTACGGCCAGTCAAGATAAGCGATGAGCCTTTGTTGAAAGAGTTTTTCTATTCACTTTCTGACAACAGCCTATACCGGCGCTTTATCTCGATGCGTAAGGATATGCCCCACGAGCGGCTGCAAGAGTTCGTGGTAGTTGACTACACCAAACAGATGTCAATCCTAGCCGTTCTTTCTGAGGGGGAAGGGAAAGAGGTTGTGATCGGCCTGGGGCAGTATATTATCGATGAAGGTTCTTATACCGCGGAGGTGGCTTTCGTGGTCAGGGACGATTATCAGAACAAAGGTGTGGGTGGGGAGCTGGTGGCCTATCTTGTATATTTGGCGCGCAGAAACGGGCTTCTGGGTCTGAGTGCCGAAGTTTTGAGTGAAAACTATCCGATGCTACACATTCTGGAAAAGATGGGCTTCAGAACCGAGAGCAGAGATGGCGCGGTCATCCGATTAAGGCTGAGGTTCAATGATTAGGATGCCCGCCTGGTTGTAATTTCATTCTAACCAAGGAGGTGGTGCTTGAAATTAAAGGGCAAGGTTCATAAATTTGGTGCCAACGTGGACACCGATGCTATCATCCCGGCGCGCTATCTTAATACTACGGACGCTGGGGAGCTGGCGAAACATTGTATGGAAGCTATCATTCCCGATTTTTGGAGTCGAGTCGAGCCCGGCGACGTGATTGTTGCCGATAGTAATTTTGGCTGTGGTTCCTCGAGGGAACATGCTCCTCTAGCGATAAAAGCGGCTGGTATATCTTGCGTTATTGCCAAAAGCTTTGCCCGGATTTTTTTTCGCAACGCGATAAACATTGGTCTACCATTGCTTGAGTGCGTTGACGCGGTCGATAATACTGGCGAGGGGGACATAATAGAGGTTGACTTGGCTAAAGGTGAAATCACAAACCTTACCAATGGCAAGACTTTTGTTGCCAGGCCGTATCCTGAGTTTATGATGGGGATAATAGCGGCTGGCGGACTTATCGAATATACTAAGAAAAAACTAGCTGGAGGTTTGTAAAGTTGGATTTTAGAATTGCAGTTTTGCCGGGTGACGGTGTTGGCCCAGAGGTGGTTGCTGAGGCGATAAAAGTGCTAAACGCAGTGGGGGAAAAGTTTGCTCACAGGTTTGAGTACAGGGAGGGACTGGTGGGTGGTGCTGCCATAGACGTCCACGGTGTAGCGCTGACTGAGGAAACTCTAGAAATGTGTCAAAGTTGTGATGCAGTGCTCCTGGGAGCTGTGGGTGGTCCGAAATGGGATGACCCAACTGCTAAAGTGCGCCCTGAAGACGGTCTTCTGGCTTTGCGGAAGGGGCTAGGGCTATTTGCTAATTTGAGGCCGGTGAAGGTTTTGCCTATGTTGGTTGATGCTACTACTCTGAAGCCAGAGGTTGTTAAGGGGGTTGACCTGATCTTCGTCCGTGAGCTTACCGGTGGCCTTTATTTTGGGCAGCCAAAAAAGCAGTGGCGGACGGCTGAGGGCAGACAAGCCGTGGACACAATGGCTTATTCAGAGCGCGAAATCGAGCGTATAGTAAGGGTGGGTTTTGAGATTGCATTGACACGGCGCAAAAAACTGACTTCTGTGGACAAGGCAAATGTGCTCGAGACATCTCGCTTGTGGAGGCAAGTTGCCAACGAGGTTTCCAGAGAGTATCCGGATGTAGAATTGGAGCATATGCTGGTGGATGCCTGCGCTATGCGCCTCATCCAGCGCCCAGCACAGTTTGATGTTCTGGTCACGGAGAATACTTTCGGCGACATATTGACCGACGAGGCTTCGATGCTTGCAGGCTCTATGGGTATGCTGCCCTCAGCCAGCCTGGCCGGAGTACCCAAGGTTGACGGTTCTAAGACGTTTGGGCTTTATGAGCCTATTCATGGTAGTGCTCCCAGTAGGGCAGGACAGGATATGGCAAATCCTATAGCTACGATGCTTAGCGCTGCCATGATGTTGCACTATTCCCTGGGTCTTGTTGCTGAGGCCGAAGCTGTGGAAAGGGCAGTGGTCTCTGTCCTAGAGGACGGTTATCGTACTTATGATATAATGAGCGAAGGCAAGATCAAGTTAGGGACTAAGGACATGGGAAGCCTGATAGCTGATAGGATAAGGAGAGGATGAAAGTACAGCTTTATGATACAACGCTCAGAGACGGCGCCCAGCAGGAGGGCATCTCTTTCTCGGTCGCGGACAAACTCAGAATCGTCCAAAAGCTGGATGAGCTGGGGATACATTTTATCGAAGGTGGATGGCCAGGGGCTAACCCCAAGGATACCGAGTTTTTTGTCCGGGCGAAGGAATTGAAGCTGAAAAACTCGATGCTGGTCGCTTTTGGCAGCACCAAACATCCGGACTCAAAAGCAGGTACTGACCCGAATCTTGCTGCTCTGGTGGAGGCTGGGACAAGGGTGGTCACCATTGTGGGTAAGAGCTGGGATGTGCATGTGACTCAGCTATTGGAAATCAGTCTAGAGGACAATCTTCAGGTCATAGCTGACTCTATAGTTTTCTTGAAGTCACACGGGCTCCAAGTGTTTTTTGATGCCGAACACTTTTTCGATGGCTATAAGGCAAACCCTGAATATGCGTTGAAGGTTGTGGAGGTTGCTGCAAGGGCTGGTGCGGATTGTGTGGTTCTCTGTGATACCAATGGTGGCGGGCTGCCCCACGAAATTACGGCTGCTATAGGAGCAGTGAGAGGGAGGGTGGCCGTGCCTTTGGGAATTCATGTACACAATGATGGTGAGCTGGCTGTAGCCAATTCGATTGCGGCAGTACAAGCCGGGGTTACCCAGGTTCAGGGGACGATAAATGGCTATGGTGAACGGTGTGGTAACGCCAACCTTTGCTCAGTCATCCCCACCCTTAAGTTGAAAATGGGCATCGATTGTATTACGGACGAGCAGCTGGCCAAACTAACCGAGACCTCCCGTTTCGTAGCCGAACTGGCTAACATGGCACCTTCTAGCACTCTTCCCTATGTAGGCACCAGCGCCTTTACTCATAAGGGTGGGTTGCATGTCTCCGGAATTTTGAAGTGGGAAAACAGCTATCAACATATTGACCCCAGATTGGTGGGCAATCGCCCCAGGGTGGTTGTCTCTGAGCTTTCGGGGAAAAGCAACATCATATATAAAGCCAAGGAACTGGGGATCAATTTATCTGCGAGAGGGAAACAAGCGCGGGAGGTGGTGCAGAAGATAAAGGAACTGGAGAGCAGGGGTTTCCAGTACGAGAACGCCGAGGCCTCTTTTGAGCTACTTTTGCACCGTGCCCAGCCGGGTTATGAGCCACCTTTTGAGTTGATTGATTTTATGGTTGTGGTGGAAAGACACAGGCGTCCTTCCAGCAAGGGTGATACCGAGCTTCTCTCGGAGGCCACGGTGAAGGTCAGGGTGGGAAACGAGGTGTTCCACACAGCATCCGAAGGCAATGGGCCGGTAAATGCCCTTGACCAGGCGCTGCGCAAAGCCTTAGTGGAATTTTACCCTGAGATAAGCAAAGTTCAATTGGTCGACTACAAAGTGCGTATATTGGAAGAAAGTGTGGGGACTGCCTCCCAGGTGCGGGTGCTGATTGAGTCCAGCGATGGGCAGAGGAAGTGGCGGACTGTTGGCGGTTCCACCAATATCATCGATGCCAGCTGGCTAGCGCTGGCTGATAGCCTTGAATATTACCTGATCAATTTATGTAAATAAAAGGGGCAGCGCATCATAGCTGGTGGCGCACGCTGCCCCTTTTTGTAGCGATGTAATGCTATTCTTCTCTCTTAATAACTGTGGCTGCGCCCTGTCCACCGCCTACACAGGCAGTTGCTACGCCGTATTTCCCCTTTTCTAGGTTCAGTATCCTCGCTAGGGTGCCCACCAGGCGATTGCCGCTCGCTCCCAGTGGATGGCCTATGGCAATGGCACCGCCTTTTATGTTTACCCTTTCGGGGTCAATGCCCAGTTCTCTTATCGCGTAAATGGTGACTATGGCGAAGGCCTCGTTTATCTCCCAGAAGTCTATGTCCTTGACATCGAGCCCGGCATGCTTGAGTGCTATTCTGCTGGCAGGTACTGGTCCTTTACCCATGACGCTCGGGTCTACCCCTGCCCAACCCATGGACACGATGGTGGCTAAAGGCTTAAGACCGTACTGTTTAGCCTTTTCTTTTGACATCAACATTAGCGCCGTGGCGCCGGCATTGAGAGGCGAGGCATTGCCTGCGGTTATTTGCCCATCGGGTGTATAGGCGGGCCTTAGCTGTGCTAGTGCTTCCATTGTGGTATCGGACCTGATGCTGACATCGTAGTCAATGACCTGCTTTTTGCCGTCGGGTAGGGTCACTTCAATGGGCATTATCTCTCCTTTGAAGTAACCCTCTTGTAGGGCTTTGGCCGCTCGCTGATGGCTTATCAATGCCCAGCGGTCCATATCCTCGCGGGTAAATCCTGACTCCCTAAACAACTTCTCAGCGGTCAGCCCCATATTCATAGCTATGGCGAAATTGTACTTCTTAAAACGTTCCTCCGTGAAGAAGGCTGGATCTGGCTGTCTGAGTATTGCCCGAGGGTCACCTGGCTCAATGCCCATCGGGATGTGTGTCATATGCTCGATGCCAACAGAGATCACGATGTCAGAGTAGCCCAGCATTATTTCCATAGCGCCTCGGTTGGTAGTTGCTAGCGTAGAGGCGCACTGTTTGTCGAACTGCTCGGCTGGTACCTCGAAGGGCATGTCCGCCTCGAACACGATGCTCCTGCCACCATAGGTCCATTGTTCAGCTACTGGCATGGCAGTGCCTACGAGGACATGGTTGACATCCTGCGGTTTGACCTTTGTCCTCTTGAGCATCTCCTGAATGAGCATGCCGGCGACACGGTCCATCCTCAGGCTGTTGAACACGTCTCTTTCTGGTTCCCGTGGCCTCGATCGGGAGAATGCTGACCTCAGATAGTCTACTATTACGACCTCTCTTGTTTGTGGCATTTTACCTCCTTTTTACTTTTTATTTATTCTGAGCACGGGTTGTTGGATGCGGTGACTAAATTGGTTTACCAACAGGGATTATGTATAGGGGCTTTAGCTGCTCTTCCAGATGTAATAAAGTCCTTACCTGTTCGTCATCAAAAGCGCCTACCATGACTGTGCCCAACCCCAGTGCCACGGCTTGTAGGGCAATATTCTGGCCCACGTGTCCCACTTCAATATGGACGTACCGTTCGCCTCGCCTTCCGTAGCGGTACATAGTCCTAAAATAAAGGGCGCAGACAATTATATCAACGGGACTGGTAGCAATACAAGATTGTCCTAAGGAAGCTTCAGCTAGGGCGGGTCTCAAGTCCCCTTCGATATATGTGTCAAGCGCGTGCCTGTCTGTCTGGTAATGGTAGACACCTGCCGTCAGGCCGGCTACGGTCTGCTCACCTGTCACTGCAAAAATTTCTAGAGGGTATGTAGCGCCGGCGCTCGGCGCTGCCCTGCGTCCACCGCTGGCAGTGATGCCTTGAGCTGCCCAGAGAAGCTGTGAGAGCTGTGAAAGCGTCAGGGGGTCACTGCGAAACCGCCTTATCGACCTCCGTTTCAAGATAGCTTCCTCTACAGAGGTTTTTCCGTAGTGGATTGGGTCGGGGAGTCTAATAGGCTCTCTTTTCACTCTCAGTGCTAGCCCTTGATGACGCCTATCGGGATAGCCATAGCGACCTTTCGTGAGATCCCCGCTTTATGCGTCACCTCGACGACGTGGGTAACATCCTTGTAGGCTTGTGAGGCCTCCTCGGCTAGGGAGGACATACTGTCTGCTTTGACTATGATCCCTTTGGCTCGTAGCTCTTCAGCAACGTCTACTCCCCGTAACCCTCGTTTGGCTGCTCCTCGGCTTTGCACCCTGCCAGCGCCGTGACAGGTTGAGCCAAAGGACTCAGCCATCGCACGTTCGGTACCTACCGCTACGTAGGAGCGACGTCCCATATCTCCAGGAATAAGTACCGGCTGTCCAATTTCCCTGTAGCACTGCGGCACGTCTTTGTGTCCTGCAGGGAAGGCCCTAGTTGCACCCTTGCGGTGGACGCATAAAGTCATCTTAGTGCCGTTTACCACATGTTCTTCAATTTTGGCAATATTGTGGGCAACGTCGTACACCTGCCGTAGCCCCAACTCTTCCGGGCTTTTGCCAAAGACTTTAGCTAGCGACTCTCGTACCCAGTGGGTGATACATTGGCGGTTCGCCCAGGCATAGTTGGCAGCACATGCCATAGCAGCGAGGTAGTCTTTGCCCTCCGGAGATTCAATCGGTGCACAAGCGAGCTGCCTGTCGGGAAGACTGATGCCGTACCTTTTTACTGCCCCTTCCATGACCCTAAGATAATCGTCGCATACCTGATGTCCCAGGCCACGGGAACCTGTGTGGATAAGAATCAATACTTGACCTACATGATCGATGCCCATGACTTTCGCAGCTTTCTCGTCGTATATTTCTTTTACTACCTCTACCTCGAGGAAGTGATTACCTGAGCCCAGGGTCCCTGATTGTGGCGCACCTCTCTGTTTGGCTCTGGCACTGACCTTGTCCGGGTTAGCCCCCTTCAGCCGCCCTGTCTCCTCGGTGACCTCGAGGTCAGCTTCTGTACCAAAGCCACGCCTGACTGCCCAGTGGGCGCCATCGGTCAAGATTTCGTTCATCTCTTTTTCGGTCACCCTTATCTTCCCCTCTGAACCTACGCCTGATGGGATGTTGTGGAAAAGCTCGTTGACAAACTCTTTTATCTTGGGCCTAACTTCGTCTTCGCTTAGGTTGGTGCGCAGCAGCCTTACACCACAATTGATGTCGTAGCCCACACCGCCAGGCGAGACTACACCATCGGCGACTCTAGTGGCGGCGACACCGCCAATAGGGAAGCCGTAGCCCCAGTGGATATCAGGCATAGCCAGCGACCTGCCGACTATGCCGGGCAAAAAAGCGACATTGGCTACCTGCTCCAGCGACTGGTCCTCCTTAATTGCCTCCAGCATTTTTTCATCGGCATAGACCAGTCCGGGCACCCTCATGCCCTGTTTATATTCTTTGGGTATTTCCCAGCGAAAGTCGTCTATTTTCCTGATCTGTCCTTCCCACTTAGCCATTTTTCGTCACCTAGATGTCAAAAATTATGCGGGCCTTATAGAGGCCATCCTGTTTGCTTATTTGCAGCATGTGATATGTAGCTGCCTTTATTTCTCTTGTTATCTTGTGCCTCTGCGGATAGACTTTTTCACCAAAGCACCGTGCTTTCATGCTACTACCGGTAAACTCTTCAATCTTAAAACGCTTGAATGCCAGCCGTTCTACGTCGAAGATGTATATGAGTTCATTCAACCACTCTACCAGTAGACTCTCGGTGTCATCTGCTGATAGTTCAACAACATGTTCGATGTCTTCCTTCAAGTCGCTCACATCGACCATCAGGCTAAAAAGCCCGAGCGCAGCATTAGCAAAAAGTTCACTGATATCTGACCCGTAGGCGACAATGCCAATATCTGCAGTATGGTCAAAGACTTCAAAAGGCTTGTCCACAACCCCTCTTCATATCTAGACAGCAAACTCTATTATATAGGCCTTGCTTCGTGGAAGTCAAAAACCTGTTCCTGTGATAGAGTTCGGACAGGGGTTATACAGCGTTTATTTCGCTAGTGAACTGACAGTCTAGGTGTGAGATGTCTTATAATATATGCAATATACCAGGTGCCGGTGCGCCAAGCGTTTTCAGGACAGTCGGCAGGTGAACTTTTTTCAAGTGAAAGGAGGTACGGTCATGGATCTAAATCTGAGAGGGAAAGTGGCCATTGTTACCGGGGCGGGGCGAGCTATCGGTGAGGAAATAGCCAGGAGCCTGGCTCGGGAGGGAGCGAGGGTGGTGGTAAACGACCTCTTTGCTGAACGGGCGCAGAGGGTTGCAGAGGAGATAAACGCAGCTGGTGGCGAAGCTATGGGGATAAAGGCTGATGTGACCAACTGGGAGGAGGTCACCAAAATGGTGGAAGAAGTCGTGAAAAAATGGGGCAGGGTGGATATCCTGGTGAACAATGCCGGTGTACCGGCGCCAAGTGCTGAGGAAGATGCCATACCGGGACAGTATGCGACCTTTGCCGAGAGTGACCGTTCTCTGTGGGCCAAGTACATCGATGTCAATATCTATGGGACAATGAATTGCACCAAGGCGGTGATCAACCACATGGTCCAGCAAAAATACGGTAAGATAGTGAGCATCATTTCCGACGCTGGAAGAGTGGGTGAGCCAAGGTTGAGTGCCTATGCAGCAGGTAAGGCTGGCATACTGGGCTTCAGTAAGTCCCTGGCCAGAGAGGTCGCCCGTTACTGTATAAACGTGAATTGTATATCTCTGGGGGCAACACCACATCCGGGACAGGATGAAAGGACAAAGGCAAGGATGAAAGCTGCGGGGATGACCGACGAGCAGATAGAGCAGGCTCTCAAGGAGCGACGTGAGGCGGTGATGAGGAACTATCCGCTGGCACGAGGTCTGGGGCGGTTGGGACTGCCATCGGACGCGGCTAATGCAGTTCTTTTCTTCGTCTCCGACGCGGCGGCGTGGATAACAGGACAGGTGCTTAGCGTCAACGGTGGTTTTTCGATGGTGGGATAAGTAAGACGGGGTGAAATTAGTTGTGAAAGGAGATGCTGGAATGGAGTACGAGACTATTATTTATCACAAAGATGACGGCATCGTCACGGTGACACTTAACCGCCCGGAGCGCCTTAATGCTATAAATGCAAAGATGAGTTCTGAACTTGAGTACTTAGTGGACGAACTTGCAGATGATGATGAGGTAAGGGTGGTCATTGTGACCGGTGCTGGGAGGGGCTTTTGTGCCGGGGCTGATATCAAGGAGATGGCTGATGCCAGTGCCCAGCAAAGTTCTCAACGGAGCAGACGTCGCCGCTACCGCTTTTTCAATAAACTTGAGGACTTGTGGAAGCCGGTGATCGCAGCGATAAACGGACCGTGCAACGGAGGTGGGCTGGAGATAGCACTGTGCTGTGACTTCCGCATTGCTTCGGAGTTAGCCAGTTTTGGGTTGGGAGAGGTGAAGCTGGGCATCATCCCTGCTGCCGGCGCCACAGCGCGTTTGCCACGGTTAATAGGTCCAGCTCGGGCGAAGGAATTTCTCTACTTCGGCAATGTCATAGATGCTAGACGAGCGTATGAGGTTGGGTTGGTGAGTAAGGTGGTGCCCGCGGAAGAGTTGATGGCCGAAGCTACGAGGTGGGCCAGTGAGCTTGCTGAAAGGCCCCCTTTGTCGTTGAGAATGCTCAAATACTGCGTAAATGTTGGTATGCAGATGGACCTTTTGAGTGCACTGGACTATGAGAGCAAATGTGCTGAAATTTTACGTAATACCGAGGACTATAAGGAAGGGACGAGGGCGTTTGTAGAAAAGCGTAAGCCTGTTTTTAAGGGCAGGTGAGAGCTGGGCCGGGCTGTTTTACTTTTCTCTGACCAGCACGTGTACCGTGCTCACACCTCCGAAGCCAGCACACTCGGTGACACCTACCCTCGGGTTTCCAGGCACTTGTCTTTCTCTGGCTTCACCTCTGAGGTGTAGCGTTATCTCTGCTATCTGTCTGGCGCCAGTAGCACCAAGGGGATGCCCCTGTGCCTGGAGTCCGCCGCTGGGGTTCACAGGTATGGCGCCGGTGATCTCGGTCTTGCCTTCAATAGTGTATTTCCAGCCTTCGCCTTCGGGGCAGAGCCCCAGTGCTTCGATCTGCACGATCTCGCCTATGGTGGCGGCGTCGTGGACTTCTGCAAGGTCCACGTCCTCAGGGCCTACCCCAGCCTGTTCATAGGCCTCTTCAGCAGCCCTGACGGTGTTTTGCGGTATACACTTTTTACGGTCTGAGTACTTCTGTATGTGCAGGGCCGACCCGGCTATCCGCACCAGCGGCTTGCTGGTATATTTAGAAGCTATGTCCGCGGCACAAAGGACGAGCGCAGCTGCGCCATCGCTTGTCGGGCAGCACTGATAAAGGGTGAGCGGGTCAGCGATCATCCTGGAGTTAAGCACTTCTTCGAGGGTGAACACCTTTTTATACTGGGCATAGGGGTTGATGGTGCCATTTCTGTGGTTCTTTACTGACACCTGGGCGATTGCCTCTATAGTGGCCCCATATTCCATCATATATCGCCGTGCCATAAAAGCATACAGCCCCATCATCACGCCCGTGCCGAGATAGCGCTCCGGTGAATATCTTAGGGGTGAAGTTAATGGACCACGCGGCATCTTCTCGGCACCAGCGACTAGGATGATATCGTACAGTCCCGTGCCGATCAGCCGCCAGGCTAGCCAGACAGCTGTGCTACTGGAGGAACAGGCGTTTTCTATATTTCCTATCATCGGTATTCCGTGGCTACCGAACTCGCTGAAAACGAGAAGCCCTGCGGACGAAGCCTGTTCTCTAACGTGAGAATACATCGCAACTTCGATGTCACGCCATTTGATGCCAGCATCCTCGATAGCTTTACTAACGGCTTCCTTAGCCAGGTCTATATAGGTCTTTTCGGGTGGGAATCTGCCAAAAGGAAGAAGTCCGACTCCCAGGACCACAACATCTCTCATTTTCACTTTTTTCGCCATTTTTTCCTCTTCATGCTCAGAGATATTTTTTGTACTCGCAAGCTGTGATGGCTAGCTTCTGAAGTCAGGCCAATAGCCTGGCAACGTAAATCATTATGCTATCGCCCTCTTCAGTCTTATCGGCCTCTCTTATCTCAATTTCGACAGGTATCCCTACTTTTATTTGGGTCCTGACTAAATCAACGTCTACGAGCTGGGTGGTAGTCGTGGCACCGCCAGGAAACTCTACCTCAACGAGTGCATAGGGGACGGGGCCTTTCCAGTCCTGGTGAGGGGGTATGTGCAGAATGGTGAAGTTCCTGATTTTACCCTGCTTACCGGGATTGACCTGCTTGTAGTCCGGGCTGGAACAGTTGGGGCATAAAGGGTGCATACCAAAGATGATCTCGCCACAGCTTTTGCAATGCATACCCAGAAGCTCAAAGTCGCCTGATGGCAGGACTTTGAGTTCGCTTTCCTTAAAGGACTTCATCACTACTTTGCTACCTCCGGAGCCTAGGCTTTGTATCTTTTATTTCCGATTGCAGGCTCTCGTCTTAATGCCGTGCTGTCGTGTAGTGGTTTGCAACCGGAAAAGGTGCTTTAATGTATAAAGTGTATCAGGACAATCTGGAAGGGTCAAACCATGCCAGGGTTCAGTCGGTAAATATGTGACGGGTTAATGCTTAGTCCTGGGATTTTAACGAATTTATGTGCGAGGTGGCGGGATCGGTGTTGACAGTGTAACAATTGCCAGTTCCATCGAGAATTTGATGAACTTAGCCGTACGTTCTATACTTAGGTTGATGGCTGTGCTGAGCGGTGAGAAGATCCTGATTGTGGAAGATGACCGTAACCTGTTAAATACCCTGCAATACAACCTCCGTAAAGAGGGCTACGAAGTCATCACGGCTATTGATGGCGCTGAGGCTCTTGAGATAGCCCGCCGAGATAAGCCAGACCTCATTATCCTCGATATAATGCTGCCAAAGATAAATGGCTTTGAGGTATGCCGGATTTTACGTAAAGAAATGACAGTCCCAATACTGATGCTCACCGCGAGAGCAGAAGAGACCGATAAGATAGTCGGTCTGGAGATTGGCGCTGACGACTATATGACAAAGCCATTCAGTTTAAGGGAGCTGATCGCCCGTGTGAGGGCTATTTTGCGCCGTGTCAAAATAGCAGAACAGCCACCTGAGGGCCCAGTACTAAAAGTCGGCGATATCGAACTCGATGTTGCTCGTCACAAAGTCACAGTTTCCGGAGAAATAGTAGAGCTTACGCCGAAGGAATTTGACCTACTCGCCTTTTTAGCAAAAAACAAGGGACTGGTGTTCAGCCGTGACCAGCTTCTTGAAAAGGTGTGGGGCTATGACTTTGCCGGCGGTACGCGCACGGTTGATGTGCATATCCGTTGGCTCAGGCAAAAAATAGAGCCTGAACCAACGCGGCCAAGATACCTAATCACCGTTCGCGGTGCCGGGTATAAACTGGAGAGCTAAAGATTGTACAGTTTCCAATGGCGTATCGTTATACCGTTCATCCTGCTTCTTGTTATCATCATGCTCGTGCTTGGGGCTTACCTTACGAATTCGATCAGAAATTCCCAGCTTGACAATCTACGCTTCCATCTTGAGCAGGAAGCAAAGATTATAGCAGAGGCGATTGTGCCATCTTTACAAGGGCAGGGCTATTTCCCTGATGACTTTGCCAAAGCACTGGCAAAGAAAATGGACAGTCGCATCACGATTATCGCCCCAGACGGTACAGTCCTAGGCGATTCTGTTGAGGACCCTGCGAGGATGGAGAACCATGCTACACGTCCTGAAATTAGAGATGCTTTAGTCTATGGTGTTGGCGAGAGTACCCGTTATAGCACGACGCTTAAACAGGAGATGATGCATGTGGCGGTACCTGTTTATGAGCAGGGTAAATTATTAGGGGTGGTCAGGACAGCGCTACCTCTGGCCACTGTAGAGAAGTCCATTGGCCGCGTAACTTTGATAATCATTGTGGCAACAGGTTTAATAACCGTGCTGGCAGTTGTAGCCGCCTGGCTGATTGCCCGGACGATGACACGTCCTGTCCACGAGCTGACTGAAGCGGCGCAAAAAATTTCTGCCGGGGAGCTGGAACAGAAGATAACCGTAAGCACCAAAGACGAGATCGGGCGGCTAGCCCGCGCTTTTAATGACATGTCTTTGAAGCTGAAAGCTATGATGGACAGTGTCTCCGCTGAGAGAAATAAACTTGCAAACATTCTTGCCAGTATGGCTGATGGTGTCATTATGACTGATGTCGAAGGGAGCGTGGTTTTGAGTAATGAAATGGCGGGCAGACTTTTAGGGTTCAAGGACGCAGAACCCTCGTGCAAACACCTCATCGAATTGGTCCATGACTATGAGGTCTACGACATCTTCAAGCTATGCCTTGAGACAAGCACGGAACAGACGGTCCAATTCGAGTCCAGCCTTACCAAAAAATTCCTGCGGGCCATCGCTTTGCCGCTCAAGAGCCAGCGCCATTTAGGTGGGGTCTTAATTCTTTTCCAGGACCTCACGGAGCTGCGTAACTTGCAGACAATGCGGCGAGAACTGGTAGGTAATATTTCCCATGAGCTGCGGACGCCGCTGGCTAGCATTAAGGCAATGGTGGAGACTCTGCAAGATGGTGCAATTGATGACAAAAAGGTGGCCCTCGATTTTTTGACCCGTATAGAGGACGAGGTTGACCGTCTAACTCAGATGGTCGCCGAACTAACCCAACTTTCACGCATCGAGGCTGGACAGGCAGCGCTGAAGATTGAGCCGGTTGATATTAACAGTCTTGTAGATGAGGTGCTGATGGGACTGGCACCCTTGGCGGAGAGACAAAGGATAGCTGTTTTGAAACAGCTTTCTCCGGACATGCCGTCAGTCCCGGCGGATAGAGAAAGAATCCGGCAGACCATCATCAACTTGGTCCATAACGCCATCAAATTCAATAGACCAAACGGTGAGGTGGTCGTTTCCACATCGTATGACGATAGCTTTGTCTTAGTGAAGGTGAGCGATACCGGCATTGGCATCTCTCAGCAAGACTTACCCCACATCTTTGAGCGCTTTTACAAAGCGGATAAGGCCCGCTCCGGAGGTGGTAGTGGACTGGGGCTGGCGATTGCCAAACACACCATTCAGGCCCATGGTGGTGAAATCTGGACAGAGAGTGAAGAAGGAAAGGGCTCGACCTTTATTTTCCGTCTTCCACGCAAATAATCGTCCTAAGCACCAGAATTTAACACGATTTTAACATTCCCTTAAACTACCTTTAAACTCCTATACTTAAAATGGGGTTGTAGAAAAAACTAGGCACCACTAAACTAAAAGGAGGGTGAATGTCAAAATTGTCAAAATCTAAATGGGTGGTTATACCACTGGCGCTTGCCGTTGCTCTTGCCATTGCTGGTTGCAGTAGTAATGCACCAGTGGCGGATTCTAGCAGCCTTTCAGGCTCAATCAAGATTATCGGTTCCAACACAGTCACCCCTTTAAGTTCGATATGGGCGGAGAATTTTATGAAGGCCCATCCCAACGTGAGCATCTCAGTGAGCGGTCCTGGCTCTGGAGTCGGCATCGCCGCCCTCATCGATGGTACCACTGATATCTGTCAGGCTTCTCGACTCATCACCGCCAAAGAAATAGAAAAGGCAAAGGCGAATGGTGTTGCTCCCTATGAAATTACAGTGGCTTCAGATGGCCTTGCAGTCGTCGTTAATCCGGCGAATCCGGTCACAGAATTGACCATAGAACAACTTTCGGCGATCTATACCAACAAGATAACTAACTGGAGAGAAGTTGGCGGTAACGATGCCCCGATAGTGGCCATAGCCAGGGACACTAATTCCGGCACTCATGTATTCTTCAAGGAACATGTTGTTCAGATGGCAGGCCTGCCCACTGCCGACAAGACATTGGAATACGGTGATAAGGTGTTGATGCTACCTTCGACAGAGGGAGGGGTGTCCCAGGTAGCGCGCAATCCTAACGCCATCTTTTACGCCGGCCTGGGCTATGTTAACGATAAGGTGAAGACAATCGCTGTGAAAAAGACTGCGGCTGACCCGGCAGTGAAACCCAGTGTGGCTACTGTGTTAGACGGCACATACCACATTTCCCGCCCGTTGGTCTATTACACCAACGGCGTACCAACAGGGGTTATCAAGGCCTATATTGACTATTGTCTATCGAAGGAGGGACAGAAGGTCGTACTGGAAGCTGGGTTTGTACCGCTAGTTAAAAAGAGATAATTAGCGAGGAGGAACTGATAGCACTGCAGGGGAAAATCCCTACGGTCGCCGCCTCAGTTCTAGCGTCGGGACTGAGGCGGCGGCTACGACTTGGCGAAAGGATTATCGAGGGCTGGATATTCCTTACAGGGCTGTTGGCGATAGTGGTCCTGCTGGGAATTATCTTTATCCTGCTCAAGGAGGGTTTGCCTATTTTTGCTTATACCAGTCCTTGGAAATTTTTGTTCGGCACCCGCTGGTATCCCGTTTCAGACCCGCCTACCTTTGGTATCGCTCCGTTCTTTGTGTCTACATTGATGATCACTCTTATTTCTACAGCGGTGGCGGTGCCGATAGGAGTTGCCTCTGCCGCCTATCTAGCTGAAGTTGCGCCCAAGAAGATAACGGAAGCAGTCAAGCCGATCATCGAAATCCTGGCTGGTATCCCCTCGGTGATGATGGGGTTCGTGGGGCTTACCCTTTTATCGCCTTTAGTGCAAAGCGCCTTTAACCTGAATACCGGCCTTTGTGGTCTCACAGCCGCCATTATGCTTTCGCTGATGAGTCTGCCGATCATAGTCAGCGTTTCTGAGGACGCATTGCATGCTGTGCCCGTGGAGTTTAAAGAAGCCTCCTATGCGCTCGGTGCCACCAGATGGGAGACCGTCTGGCATGTCTGTATCCCTTCTGCGCTTTCAGGGATTGCTGCTGCTATTATGCTGGGGGTGGGCCGTGCCATAGGCGAGACGATGACGGTGCTAATGGTAGCCGGAGGTGCTTTAGCCGTACCGGTCTCTCTGACCGATCCTATGACTACCATGACGGCTGCTATCGCTTCCGGCATTGGCAACGCGGTCCGCGGTGGCCTGCAGTACCAAGCCCTTTTTGCTGTTGGGCTGATCCTTTTCACCCTCACTTTGATGGTGAATATTGCTGCCGAAAAGGTGCTGGAACGGCAGAAAAGGAAGTTCGCGAGGTAGCTTCAGTGGCGAGCCTGATTTTAGACTCACGCAGAATAACCCAGCGTACGGCTTTTATCTTTTTGGGCATAGCCACAGCTATAACCGTTTCATCAGTTTTGTTCATCATCGTATATACAATTGTCAAGGGCAGTGGTGCTCTGAGCTGGGAGCTCCTGTCACAATTTCCTTCAAAGGCAGGCCGGGAGGGTGGTATCTTACCCACCATCGTCGGCACTTTTTATCTCATGCTTGGTACTCTCCTTTTTGCTTTGCCTGTAGGAGTGATGGCGGGCATCTATCTTACAGAGTACGCCCGGGACAACTGGCTGACGAGGCTTATCAACCTTTCCATTGCTAATTTAGCTGGTGTTCCCAGCATAGTTTTTGGGCTTTTCGGGCTAGGCGTTTTTGTTCTAGCCTTTAAGTTCGGATTGTCACTGTTAGCTGCCAGCCTTACTTTAGCCTGTCAGGGGCTGGCGATGGTGATTACCACTTCGAGGGAAGCGATACTGGCGGTACCGCGTGAATATCGCGAGGGCAGTCTTGCCATCGGGGTGACAAAGTGGCAGACGGTGAGGCATATTGTGCTACCGCAGGCCTCTCCGGGCATTATTACCGGTGCTGTCCTTGCCATCAGCCGTGCTGCCGGGGAGACCGCCCCTATATTATTAACAGGGGCTGCTTTTCTATTGCCGGCGTTGCCCAAGTCTCCCCTCGACCAGTTTATGGCGTTACCTTATCATCTCTACACCGTTGCTGCCCATGTCCCTGATATGCCCAAGGAGACCATGTGGGGTATAGCTCTCGTTCTGCTTATTGTGGTACTTTCATTTGATATGTTGGCGGCTACCATCAGAATGAAAACAAGGCAGAGGAGATGACTATGGGTATCAATCTTGATGTGCCGGATATTTCAGCGAGACCTGTTCAACGGTGTTCCACAAAGATAAAGGCTGAGAAGGCCAACCTATTTTATGGCACCTTCCAGGCATTACGGGACATCACCCTGGATATACCTTCCTGTGCAATTACCGCTATCATCGGTCCTTCTGGTTGTGGTAAGTCCTCGCTGTTGCGTATATTTAACCGTATGAACGACCTCATACCGGGGGCGAGGGTGGAGGGGAATGTAGAGCTCGACGGGATCCCCATTTATGATGCGAAAATTGATGTGGCAGATTTAAGGAAAAGGGTAGGCATGGTCTTTCAGAAGCCCAATCCTTTCCCCATGTCGGTCTTTGAAAATGTGGCTTATGGACCCAGGCGCCATGGTATCAAGAATCGCGGCCAGCTTGAGGAGATTGTTGAGAAAAGTCTACGCCATGCGGCGCTCTGGGAAGAAGTCAAGGACAAGCTGGGGCAGTCAGCTCTGGCTCTTTCTGGAGGCCAACAGCAACGTCTCTGCATTGCCCGGGTGCTGGCGGTGGAGCCTGAGGTAATCTTGATGGACGAGCCGTGCAGTGCTCTTGACCCGGTGGCCACGCTTAAAATAGAAGACCTGATGCGCGATTTGTCTCAGGATTACACCATTATTATCGTCACTCATAACATGCAGCAGGCAGCAAGGGTATCGGACATGACCGCTTTCATTATGATGGAGCCGGACAGAGCAGGGGTGCTTGTTGAATACGGACCAACAGCACAGATTTTTACCAATCCCAAAGATAAGCGTACTGAAGACTACATCACCGGGCGCTTCGGATGATTTCAAGGAGGTGGGCATGGAAATAAGGACAGAGTTTCACAAAAAGCTCAGGCAGATCCAGGATGAAATGTTGGCGATGGGCAGCATGGTGAGCAAGGCCACTCTCCGCTCCATCGATGCCCTCAAAAATCGGGACATGGAGCTTGCCTGGCAGATTATAGCGGATGACAAGAAGATAAACCAGAAGCGGTTTGAAATTGAAGAAAAGTGCGTTGAACTCATCGCTACCCAGCAACCCATGGCCGGGGACCTGCGCACACTTGTGGCGGTACTAAACATCGTAACCGAGCTGGAGCGCATCGGCGACCATGCCGAAGGCATTGCCAGAATTACCGTAATGATAGGTGATGAACCACCGTTAAAGCCGCTGATCGATATCCCCAGGATGGCGGAGCAGACGGTGGACATGCTACGCCGTAGCTTGGACGCTTTCATCAACCGTGATGCTGAAGCTGCAAGAAAGATTGCCGCTGAAGATGACTTAGTGGACAACCTATATGACCAGGTGTTTCGTGAACTGCTCACCTTTATGTTAGAAGACCCTAAGACGATTACCCGGGCGACCCGCCTTATCTGGGTAGCCCACAACCTTGAGCGCAGTGCTGATAGGGTGACCAATATCTGTGAGCGTGCAGTCTTTGTGGTAACAGGCAAGATGGAAGAGATAGGGGCGTCAAAGTATTGAAGGCGCCTGTTGCCTGCGGGTGAGCGATAAGGAAGTCTGTTGTGGTCTACGACCAACTTGAATAGCCGGTTATTACTCTCCGTTTAGAGGAACGGCGGAGCGGACTTAAAGTAATCGCTCTTAGGCTTTTATAAGGGAGGGCAGGACTAATTTTGGATAGTCTAGCAATTTATTTTCTGTGTATATGGTGAGACTTTAGGAGGGAGTGGACTACAACTCACCGTTCATTTGACCCCACCTCAAGTCGAAGGCTTGAGGTCTGCTACCTTAAGTGGAGCTGAGGGGAGTCGAACCCCTGACCTCCTCCGTGCAAGGGAGGCGCTCTCCCAATTGAGCTACAGCCCCAGTATAGAATTCATTATACTGGTAATGCCAGCTGGTCAACAACCCCAGTACTTGTTGGGCTCGAGGACATCCATAGGGCTGGGGAGGTTGGGCAGTGCTCCTGGTACCGACGCTTTGCCAGAGTCAGGTCTCGCGTGGAGTAGCAGTAGACACAGCCGTGAAGACAGGTGTCATTGACGCCGATGTCTTTGCTTACCGTGCACAAGCAGTGCTGGCGCTGTGTAGGGTCTTTGCTGTATTTGATGTCTAGCGACCAGAGCTGACGGATTAGTCCGTCATCAATGCATTTCCCTGCCGGTATCCCGGCTGCCCGAATCGCTGGGCCAGCGGCGCAGGTGAATATCTCTAAACTATTGTCCGCGGCGATTGTCGCAAGCTCTTTAAGAAGGCCTAAATTGGTCTGGCATGCGGTATCTCTGTTGAACTTGAAGTTTGTCTCTGTTTCCAATCGGGCGAGCCTGCGCTCGGTCTTGCGATAGAGACAGACAAGACTGACCATAACACGCCCGGTAGCCCCATTCAGCTCCCTTGCCAACCTGGAAAACCTTTCGAGGTGGTAAGCAGGTGTGGTCACGTTGGAAACGATGATGGGGTCATAGCGCCAGACCATCCGCCGTGAGCCGATACGCTGGCTTAGTTTCTGGAAAGTCTGCAGTCTTTTCCTTGTCGGAGGTAAATTGGGCTCGAGCGCGTGCGGATAGTCGTTCAAGGTAAATTGAAAGTAATAGCGGAACCCCAAGTCGTCGATTTCGTCGAGATGAGGCAGCAGCGGTGAGGGGTCTTTCGACCAGAAGACTATGGCATCAACGTCCCTGGGAAGGAGCGAAACACGGTACAGCCGTTTCGGATTTATCGGATTGGGGACAAGACACCACCCGGCTCTAAGTCTGTTGATCAGCCATTTGACATAAAATGCAGGGATGTCTGTCCTTCGGCTGGCTGAAATGATCATGCCTGTGTTGTCAAAAAATTCATGATTTTCCGCTAAAAGTATATACTATCTGGAGCCGCCTTTTCATTTTATCTGCTTTCTCGATTATAATTGTTGCCATCTGGTCATATTCCAAAGCACGGAAGGAGAGGAATTTCGATGTCAAACACTGTTTATCAGAGACTAGCCGACGCGCTGAACGCACGTGGTGCCGCATATCCCTCTGTGCCCTGCCCGGAGTTTTATGCCCTGGTGGAAGAGCTGTTTGCACCGGAGGAGGCTGAGATTGCCTGTCGCATGCCTGATGGTCTATCGACCATCGATGACCTGGCAGGGCGGATACCGGATATGGACAAGGGGTGCCTGGAAAAAAGTCTCGAGAGTATGGCGCAAAAGGGCATTGTAAGGGTGAAGGAAATTGATGGCAGGAAGTATTACGAACTGTTACCCTGGGTGCCAGGCACCATTGAATTGCAGTTTATGAGGGGGCGAGATGATGAGCATACAAGAAGGCTGGCGCAGCTATTAAGGGACTATAGCAGGGCGTTGAGGAACTTAGCCCCTTCTGCGGCTCAAACCACTGAGGTTACAGCACCTGTTACCAGGACTATTCTTGTAAGGAGGGAGGTACGCCACCTTAGCACCATTTTGCCTTACGAGGAGGTATTGAAACTTATAGAGAACACCGAGTACATAACTGCAGGGACATGTGTCTGCCGCCATCAGGGCGACCTGCTGGGCAGGCCCTGCGACAAGCCTAAAGAGGACATGTGCATGGTGTTTGGCGAGTCTGCCAAGTTCGTCGCCAAGTATGGATTTGCCCGTCCTGTTTCGAAGACGGAGGCTCGCCGCGCTATAGAGAAGGCAGAAGAAGCAGGGCTGGTGCACTCCTATGCCAATACCGAGGACAGTGCTATAAACCTTCTGTGTAACTGCTGTGGTTGCCATTGCTTTATACTAAGACCTCTGTTACGGCACCCTTCGCCCGCGCAGGGCGTAATCGCTGAGTGGGTCTCGGTTATCGACGATGAGGAATGCACCGGGTGTGGTGCCTGTGTGGACCGGTGCTGGATGAAGGCGTTGCGCCTTGAAGGTGATCGTGTAATAAGCACCATCGACCGTTGCATTGGCTGCGGTGTGTGTCGTTATGTCTGTCCGACTGACGCAATCAAGTTAGAGCGGCGGGAAACAGTTCGAAGCTAGCGGATCGGTCGAGCCAACGCGAGGCTTGTTTTGCAAGTTGTATTTCCCCGAGCGGGTGCATTTAGGAGTGTGTTCCTGCATAGGGACAAACGCTCTCGAAGGTGAAATCTGCTAAAATATTAACCTAGTAGTTGGCCTTTTTTGTTTTTAAGCCTGATCCAGCTATATAGATATGGATTGTGGGGAGACTGCCATTTGTTTGTGGGCATAGCTCCTGGTGGGGTCAGAGGGTTGAGATTTTTTCAGTCATTATGCCAAAGGTAAAGCCATTGCTATTTCGCCTTGGCGGAATATTGGGGACGCATGACTGGAACGAAGAGCGATGAGCGGGCGGAATTTCATTAGCGATGAAATTTTATACGCCGTGTCTAAACCGGCACGATATGTCGGCGGTGAGTGGAACAGCGTAGTCAAGCAGTGGGACAAGGTGCCGATAAAGATAGCACTGGCCTTCCCCGACGTTTATGAGGTCGGCATGTCGAATCTGGCACTGCCTATTCTTTACAAAATACTGAATGAACAACCTGATGTCCTTGCCGAGCGCGTTTTTGCGCCGTGGCTGGACATGGAAGCCAAAATGAGGGAGCACCACATATCTTTGTTCAGCTTAGAGAACAAGTACCCCCTCAAGGAATTTGACATAATCGGTTTCTCTCTGGGCTACGAGCTGACATATACCAATGTGCTTAATATGCTGGATCTTGCAGGCATACCTGTGAGGAGCGGCGAGCGAGACGATTCCCACCCGTTAGTGATAGCTGGCGGTAGCTGCGTGTTCAACCCCGAGCCAATGGCAGACTTTATCGACCTGTTTGTCATTGGTGAGGCCGAGGAGGTGATTTTAAGGTTTCTGGACGTTTATCGCGCTTATCGAGGCAACAAGAAGCAGTTGTTGAGAGAGATAGCCAAGTTGCCAGGAATATATGTGCCCAGTTTTTACCGCGTAGCTTACGACAAGGATGGTGCGGTGGCTGCATTCGAGCCTCTGGTGTCCGAGGCGAGACTGCCCATTGAGCGCCAGGTAGTTGCTAAGCTTCCCTATCCTGTGACCAGACCGGTGGTGCCCTATATCAAGATAGTACATGACCGGGGGGCAGTGGAGATACAACGGGGTTGCTCCCGGGGGTGCCGTTTTTGTCAGGCCGGGGTGATATATCGTCCCAGCCGCGAGTTGCCAGAGCAGGAAGTGATCGATGCCGTGGACAAGATAATTGGTAACTGCGGCTACAACGAGGTGACGCTGGTCTCTCTGAGCAGCAGCGATTACCGGGGTATAAGCGGGCTGGTGAATTCATTAGCGCGGCGATACTCGAAGGATACGCTCACTATCTCCTTGCCTAGCCTGAGACTCGATGCTTCGGCTATTGGGCTAATAGAAGCTTTGCCTAGGAAACATAAGACCACAATCACCTTTGCCCCCGAAGCTGGTACGGAGAGGTTGCGACGGGTGATAAATAAGGGTATATCAGAGGAGGGGATAATGGGGGCACTGGCTGTCGCATTTGAGAGAGAATGGCTCAATGTAAAGCTGTATTTTATGCTCGGACTACCTACCGAGACTATGGATGATGTTAAGGGTATAGTGGACTTAGCACAGAAAGCTATGAATATGGGAAGGAAGCTGCGGGGTAAGAATCCGGCGCTCCGCATCAGCGTAGCTGCCTTTGTACCTAAGGCACATACACCTTGCCAGTGGGTAGCCCAGGACACTATGGAGCAATTGGCTACCAAACATAGCTTGGTGAAGCATGGTGTGCAGCGCGCTGGTGTGCAGTTCTCGTGGCAAGATGTCAGGATGAGCTTGCTTGAAGCGGTATTTTCCCGCGGTGACAGGCGGCTTAGCGATGTTATCTATCGAGCATGGCAACTTGGTTGTAAGTTTGATGCCTGGCAAGAATGCTTTAACTATCAAGCGTGGTTGCGTGCTTTCGAGGAGAGTAGCCTCGCTATCGCTGCCTATGCTAATAGGGAACGCTCTCTGGACGAAGTGCTACCGTGGCAGCATATAGATACAGGGGTCACTATGTCGTTTTTAAAGAGCGAGTATGATAATATGTGGCAGGAAAGGGCGACGCCTGACTGCCGTTATGCCGGGTGTAATACCTGTGGGCTGCACCGCTGGCACCCGGATTGTAGTAAGAAGGCTCAACGCTGATATGGAAATAGCGGATATGTAGTATAATTTACACTTGTGGAGGGGAACATGGAAAGCGTATCTTTACCATCTGAGGCAGTATACTGGCCATTTAAGAAGTACCTTGAGATGTACCGGAGGTCAATAGACGATCCGGAGCATTTCTGGGCAGAGGAAGCAAGGAAACTGGACTGGTTTAAGACGTGGGACACTGTCCTGGAGTGGGACCCACCTTATGCGCGCTGGTTTGTCGGCGGCAAGATTAATGCCTGTTACCAGTGTGTTGACAGACATGTGAAAACGTGGCGCCGTAGTAAGGTAGCTATATACTGGGAGGGGGAGCTAGGGGACAGCCAGGTCCTTAGCTATTCTACTCTGTACCGCTGGGTGAACAAGTTTGCTTCGGTGCTGAAGAATCTAGGTGTGAACAAAGGTGATAGGGTGGTCCTCTATTTACCCATGGTGCCGGAGCTACCCATATTCATGCTGGCCTGTGCGCGGATAGGGGCTGTCCATACTGTTGTCTTTTCTGGGTTCAGTGCCCAGGCGCTGGCAGACAGGATTAATGACACTCAGGCTAAGGTCTTAGTAACCGCTGATGCCGGTTTTAGGCGGGGTAAATACCTGGAGCTGAAAAACATAAGCGATGAGGCCTTGAATCTGGCACCTTCTATTGAAAAGGTTGTGGTGACCAGTCGGGGTGGTATACCTGTAAATATGAAACCGGGGCGTGACTTCTGGCTGCACGAACTGCTGGATGATGCAGTCTCATATGTACCGGCTGAACCTGTTGAGGCTACACATCCTCTCTATATACTTTACACTTCCGGTACCACGGGGAAGCCGAAGGGTATTGTACACAGCACCGGCGGTTACCTTGTGTTCACAAATTCCGGTTACAAGTGGGTATTCAACGTAAAGGAGGAGTCTGTCTACTGGTGCACCGCTGATGTTGGCTGGGTGACCGGGCATAGCTCCGTGGTCTATGGCCCTTTAAGCCATGGTGCCGCGATAGTACTTTATGAGGGAGCACCAGACTATCCTTCCGTTGACAGGTGGTGGGATATTGTAGAGAAGTACGGGGTCACCATTTTTTATACTTCGCCTACTGGTATCAGAATGCTGATGCGATATGGTGAGGATGTAGTTAAGAGACATGACCTTAGCAGTCTTGAACTGCTGGGTAGTGTGGGTGAGGCTATCAACCCTGAAGCATGGCACTGGTACTACCGTGTGGTCGGTGGTGAGAGGTGTCCCATAGTGGACACCTGGTGGCAAACGGAGACCGGCGGCACAATGATATCGCCGACTCCCGGCATAGAGCTTGTGCCGCTGAAGCCGGGCTCGGCGACCTTTCCGCTACCTGGAGTGGATGCTGATATAGTTGACGAAGGCGGCAGGTCTGTCCCCGCTGGAGAAAAGGGATATTTAGTGATAAAGTCCCCCTGGCCCGGCATGCTCATGGGCATCCATGGTGACCCTCAAAGATACAAAGACACCTATTGGTCGAAGTTCCCGGGCATGTTCTATACGGGCGATTATGCTATCAGGGACAAGGATGGCTACTTCTGGCTATTAGGTAGAGCCGACGAAGTGCTTAAGATAGCTGGGCACAGGATTGGCACCATAGAAATAGAAGATGCAGCGGTATCGCACGAGGCTGTGGTCGAGGCGGCAGTTACCAGTCGTCCAGACCCTATAAAAGGGGAGGGCATTGTTATCTTTGTCACACTGAGGCAAGGTTTTGAGCCATCGCCGGAGCTGAAAGATAAGCTGAAGCAGCATATACGCTCAACCCTTGGTCCTGTGGTTACCCCAGATGAAATTTATTTTGTCAGCAAGTTACCCAAGACCAGAAGCGGCAAAATTATGAGGCGCGTCCTCAAGGCGGTTGCCAGCGGTGCTAGCATTGGCGACCTGACCACTTTGGAGGATGAGGCATCTGTCGATGAGGTGAAAAAAGCTTTTGAAGAGCTTCAGAAAAAGTTCTAAGATACAGGAGCTGCGCTCCGGTGCTTTGGTTGCCTGTGTGCTCGTGGAAAACTTGTGAGCGGTGGGCTTTGCTGTACCGGCGTGGTTTCAACTTTTATATAACAGGCCTGTTTTGACTTTATTGACACAAACGGTTAAACTTTGTGTTTGTTTCGACGCACTTGATACCGCAAGTGTGATATTTGCTAAGACAAACTTTTGAGATATTAGTGAGAACGAGGGTTGAGCTATGAAACCGCTTGAATTAAAGGTGTCAAGAAGGGAAGTGATTGGCAAAAAGGTGCGCTTCTTACGGCGGGAGGGCATCATACCCGGCAATATCTACGGTCGCGGATTTGAGTCAGTGCCGGTACAGGTTGACGCCAAAGCGTTTAAGCAATTGCTTTCGCGTGCTGGCATGACGGACCTTGTCCTTTTAAAATTAGACAATTCGGATGAGCCATTGAGGGCCCTGATTCGCGATGTACAGCGTAATCCCATTACGGACGAGCTGCTGCATGTGGAGTTCTATCAGGTCAGGGCGACAGACAGGATCAAGGCCGAGGTGACTCTCGAATTTATTGGCGAAGCACCGGTGCTGAGCAAAGTGAAGGGTAGCACCTTACTTCACCTGGTGGACTCATTGCAAATCGAGGCTTTGCCAGATAACTTGCCTCACAGTCTTCAGGTTGACTTATCGGTTCTTGAAGACGTTGACCAGTCGATCTGTGTCCGGGATATACGGGTGGGGGAGGGAGTCACCATGCTCAACGATCCTGACCAGGTGGTGGTCAAGGTGGTCGAGGCTGCCAGGGTAGTGGAGGAAGTCCCGGTTTCTGTTGCGGAAGAGGCAGTGCCGGCTGAGGAGGAAGTAGAGGAGGGTGAGGAAGAAGCAAGCGATAAGGATTGACACCTTAAGGTCTGGTGTGTTAACTTTTGAACAAGGGCAGCGTAGCTCAGCGGAAGAGCAGGGGACTCATAAGCCCTTGGTCGCTGGTTCAAATCCAGCCGCTGCCATTTTGTATCTACGGATACCGATCTTGGTCGGCATTCCTTGGGCGAGGGTTGAAAGTAGGCGAAGCGAATTTGGGTAGAAGCATTCAGAAAGACCTGTCGCAGCGTTAATTTAAATTTGGTTGAGGGGCTGCTTTTGCTATTTGGCTTCCTTCGTCTTCTCTATCTCGGGCCTTAGGCTTTGTTTTCATCAAGGGCGCGGTAAAAAGCTTTCCAGAAAGGGTCAACAATGGGATGCTCCAGTTTTCTCTCTATCCCGTTTTCTACCACAATCATCCCCTCGGAAGGCTCTGTTAGTTCACCAGCGATTGAAGCGCAGATACCTTTTTGGGATAACGCCTCTACTATCTTTTGGGCTTTATGTTCTCGGCAGGCGATGATTAAGGTTCCCTCGCTAATAGAGCCGTAAGGGTCGATGCCAAAGTATTGGCATATCTCTTTCACACAACTCTCAAGCACAATTTGCTCCTTCTCTATCCTCACTCCCAGTCCGGCTGCCTGAGCTAGTTCGTATAAAGCCCCCCATATTCCACACTCGGTAGCATCATGCATAGCTGTAACTCCTTCTTCTCTTACTCCAACATTTATTGCGGTCATAGCGTCCTCAACCACTGACATCTTGTAAAAGACCTGTTCTGCTTTCCTAGCGAATTCGTCCCCCAACTTGTTCTTGATGAGTTTCGGGAACATAGTGGCAAAGATGCCTGTTGCTTCAATTGCCGGTCCTTTGGTGATGATTATCTTGTCTCCGGCCTTGGCAAACTTAGGAGCGACATATTCGTCTTTTTCACCAATGCCAACCACTGTAGTCCGCCTACCATGGGATAATAACAATTCTCGTAGCGAGCGGTATGCCCGGCGATTATCGAGATACCGAGCCGTTCGCATTCTCGATGTATTGTGGTCCATATTATCTCGAGTTGCCCCCTGGTCATTGACATGGGAAGGTTTAGATCGATGGATAGAAATCTGGGTTTCAGTCCGCAGGTTACAGAGTCAGAAAGAAGGATGTGGATAGCAAACCATGCAGCCCTTTCCCAGCCAAATTCCGGTACAATAAAGACAGGGTCACAAGTGAAGGAGACGGCCATGTTTCCAATTTCAACTATGCCTGTATCCACACCATGTTGTGGAGGCACTAGAATTTTGTCGCTTTTGGCCCCCAAACGTGGAAATATGATTTCATTAAAGATTTCGGCGGAGATTTTGCCAATTTCTGGCATTTCATTCATGTCTGCTCTCTCCTTGCTGCTTGTCGTTGACGGTAGTCTTCAATAGCAGATTTAAGCGCCTCTTCAGCCAAAACGGAACAGTGTATCTTGATCGGGGGCAGTCCACCCAAAGCTTCGGCGACAGCCAGTTTGGAGATTGTAAGTGCTTCGTTTATACTTTTACCCTTCACCATCTCAGTGATCATAGAACTTGTGGCAATGGCTGCTCCGCAGCCCAATGTCTTGAATTTAGCATCAATGATGGTGCCATCTTTTACCTTAATGTAGATTTCCATAATATCACCGCATACTGGATTGCCAGCACGGCCGGTGCCATCAGGATCGACAATGTCCCCCGCATTTCTCGGGTTCATGAAGTGGTCTATGACTTTTTCACTATACTGTTTCCAGGTGGCGGACATTTTCTTTTCTCTTGTCTTTCGCATTCACAATTTTAAAGGAAGGCGATATCGCTCTGAGCTTGGTTACAATTCGCGGCAGGACTTCTAGGACTCGATTTATCTCTTCCACGGTGGTCCATTTTCCCAGTGTAAATCTCAATGAGCCGTGTGCTTGCTCATGGGGGAGGCCCATTGCTAAGAGGACATGAGACGGTTCAAGACTTGAAGAGCTGCAAGCTGAGCCGGTAGAAGCGAGAATCCCTTCTAAGTCGAGATTCAGGAGCACGGATTCTCCTTCGACAAAACCGATGCTCACGTTGACATTGCCGGGCAACCTTTTTACTGGATGTCCGTTTAGACGAGTATGGTCAATTCGATCGAGTATACCCTGAATGAGTTGGTCGCGGAGTTTGGTCAGGCGCTTCGCCTCTTCGTCAATTTCTTGCCGGACAAGTTCTGCAGCTTTGCCAAAACCTACAATGCCGGGAACGTTTTCCGTACCTGCTCGTCGTCGCCGCTCTTGCTCGCCTCCGTGCATGAGCGAGGTCAACCTTATTCCCTTTCTGATGTAAAGTGCTCCAACGCCTTTGGGTCCGTACAGTTTGTGTGCCGATATGGACAACAAGTCTACACCGAGCTCGTCCACGTTTACAGGTATATGTCCTACTGTCTGTACTGCATCGGTATGAAAGTAGACCCCGGCTTCCCTAGCAATCCTGCTTATCTCAGTAATCGGTTCTATCGTCCCCACTTCGTTGTTGGCGTGCATCACAGAAACCAGAATGGTCTTGCGGGTGATTGCCCTTTTAACGTCATCAGGGTCAACCATTCCGTTTCCATCGACGGGGAGATAAGTTACATGGAACCGTGCTTTTTGTAAGAATTTGCAGGTCTCTATAACAGCGTGGTGTTCGATGGATGTGGTGATGATATGGTCTCACTTTTGTTGATTTGCTAGGGCTACGCCTGTTATCGCAAAATTATCGGACTCTGTTCCGCTGCTGGTGAAAACAATTTCTTCATCCTTGGCACCGATGAGCCGAGCTACAGCTTGTCTAGCTTTTTCGACGGCTTCTTTTGCCTCTTGCCCGTGTGAGTGGATGCTGGAGGGGTTGCCAAATTTTTCATTAAAGTATGGCAACATTGCCTCTATAACCTCCGGATAGGCAGGCGTAGTTGCTGCGTAGTCCAGATATATTTTTCTCACGATCTAACCCTCTACTATGTCTCCGACCACAGGGTCAACCCGAACTCCTATCTGCTCCACCCATGCGATTCCTGCGTCTATCTCATTCTCAGGGCCCTCCAATTCTAAGACCACCCAACCTTTATCTTCTGAAACATCAGCACGGCGGATGTTAGTTACAACCTGAAATTTGTGCGATAACCGATAAATAATGGGTTCCTTTATCAGGTCGCTAGGGAAAGTGAACATAACTTGTTTCTTAGCCATCAAATCCCTCCTATATCAATTGTTCGGAAACCGAGCACCTCCTCAAAAGACTCCACGGATGGCCAAACCGTGAATGGTTTTATAGGGTGAGTTATGGTCTCCTGGGTTCGTGGCCCGGCGCCGGTGATTACAGCTACCGTAAGGTGATGTTTTTCGATTACTCCGGCGCTAACTAGTTTTTTTAGTCCAGCAATGACTACACCGCCAGCGGCTTCAGCGAAGATGCCCTCGGTTTGAGCAAGTAGTAAAACGCCCTCAATAGCTTCATCGTCGGTAACGCTGACGGCGCCGCCTCCTGATCCTCTGGCGGTCATTAGCGCATAATAACCATCGGCAGGGTTTCCAATTGCTATAGATGAGACGATCGTATTTGCTTTCACAGGGTGCACATGGAGGTTGCCTGCTTCGAAAGCGTGTACGATTGGTGAGCTTCCTTGAGCTTGTAGCACAAACATATGAGTGTTTACCGGCCCTATCAGGTCTAACGTGGACAGTTCCTGCAGCCCTTTCCAGAGACGAGTGAATAAGAGCCCCGACCCTGCCGGTGCTAATATGCAATCCGGTGCCTGCCAGCCAAGTTGCTCACATATCTCGTAGCTGATGGTCTTGCTTCCCTCAGCATAATATGGTCTGAGGTTGACGTTGATGAAACCCCAGCTATATCTATGCGAGAGTTCGGCACAGAGGCGGTTGACATCATCATAGCTGCCGTCGACGGTGACGATAATTGGTTTGTAGACAGCTATACCTGTGAGTTTGCCCGCTTCTACGCCAGCGGGAACGAACACATAGGCTTTCATTTTCGCTTTGGCCGCGTAAGCAGCTACACTGGCAGCCAAGTTTCCTGTCGAAGCGCAGGCCACGGTATCAAAGTTCAATTCTTTAGCTTTATTCACAGCTACAGAAACAGCTCTGTCCTTAAAGGAATACGTTGGGTTGAGACAATCATTCTTGATATAAAGCTTTTCCAGCCCTATTTCCTCTCCTAGATTGTCGGCTTTAACCAGCGGAGTGAAACCAGTGCCGATGTCTGTTGCCTCTCCACTGTTGACGGGGAGTAGGTGACGGTAGCGCCAGATGGTTGTCGGTCCTCTGGCGATGGTGTCCCGGCTGATTACCTTCGAAATAGCTTTGTAATCGTAGCTGACTTCTAAGGGGCTGAGGCAAAAATCGCATATGTGTATTGCCTGAAGTGGGTATTCTCGACCGCATTTGCGACAACGCAGACCTATGGCGTATGTCATCTAATCCTCCTTATCCACTCCCTCGAGCGCCTGATGCAAATCTTCCAAAATATCCTCGATGTGTTCCAAGCCTACTGACAATCTGATAAGGTTGTCAGTAATGCCAACTTTGGTTCTGTGTTCCTGTGGCATCGAGGCATGGCTCATGGTGGCTGGATGTTCAGCAAGCGAGGCGACTCCTCCGAGTGATTCAGCAAGCGAAAAAACTCTGATCTGTCTAAGAAAACGGTTGACTGCCTTTACCCCTCCTTTTAGTTCGAACGAAACCACGCCGCCAAAGCCTTTCATTTGCTTTCGAGCAATGGCATGTCCGGAATGTGATTCGAGCCCTGGATAGAGGACACGATTTACAGAGCGGTGTTTTTGTAAATATTTAGCAACTTCGAAAGCATTCTCCTCATGTTTTCTCATGCGCAGTGGCAACGTGGCAATGCCGCGAAGCACTAGCCAGCAATCAAAGGGTGAGGCGCATGTCCCCATGGCATTAAGGAGAAATTGGATTTTCTGGGTTAATTCATCGGTACTTGTGACTACCGCGCCACCGACAACATCGCAGTGTCCGTTTAAATATTTGGTTGTGGAATGTACTACCAAGTCGATTCCATACTCTAAAGGTTTGAGGAAATAAGGAGTAGCAAAGGTATTGTCCATGACGGTGAGAATGCCTTTTTCCCTAGCGACGTCAGTCACCATCTCGAGGTCTACTATATTTAGTAGCGGGTTAGAAGGCGTCTCCACCCATATCATTCTAGTATTGGGCCTGATTGCTTCTTCTAAAGCACGTTTACTGTCCATCTTGATGAAAGTGAACTCTAAGCCAAAATGCTCCATCACGTTGCGAAAAAGCCTATAGGTGCCACCATAAACATCTTCACCAGCGATGATGTGGTCACCGGATTTAAGGAGATGCATAACTGTCGATTCAGCAGCCATTCCTGTAGCAAAGGCAAAGGCTGCTTTTCCGCCCTCCAGCTGTGCAATGGTATCCTCGAGGACTTTTCTGGTCGGGTTGGCTGTCCGAGAATAATCATAGCCTCGTGTTTTGCCCACGTCTTCGAACACAAAAGTTGATGTCTGATAAATAGGCACTGAGATTGCACCATAGGCTTTGTCCGGCCTTTCGCCGGAATGGATAGCTATTGTTTCGAATCTCATATTCCTGCCCCCTGGATAAATTCGTCAAGTACCATATCGTACTCTTGCCTATTTTCAGCAACTTCAATGTCGACCATTTGTTCCAGCCTTGTTAGTCGTTCCTCAAATTTGTTTTGTCGTTGTAAGAGCACCCTTACAATTTCCGACACGGGGTCGGGTAGTTTGCCATGCTCCAACATTTCTGGCGGAGTGTAACCATCCCTCACTATTCTCCCAGGGACTCCAACTACTGTAGTATCGGGAGGCACTGACTTCACCACCACTGACCCCGCACCGATTCTGGCGCCATCCCCGATGGTAATAGGCCCTAAGACCACCGCTCCCGAGCCGATGACTACATTGTTGCCCACTGTAGGGTGACGCTTTTCTTTTTTCAAGCTGGTGCCTCCGAGGACGACGCCCTGATACATGATGACATCGTCACCAATTTCAGCGGTTTCGCCGATGACAACCCCAGCACCGTGGTCTATAAAGAAACGCCTGCCTATTTTGGCCCCAGGGTGGATTTCTATGTTGGTGAGAAAGCGGTTTATATGCGAAACTAATCGCGCCGCAAAGCGGAGCCTGTGTTGCCACAGTGAGTGAGCGATGCGGTGAAGCCACAAGGCATGCAATCCTGGGTAGCAGAAGATAACCTCTAGCAGACTTCTTGCTGCCGGGTCTCTGGCAAAGATCGTTGCGATATCCTCCTTCAGTCGGTTGAACAAGCCTTTTCTCCTTACTTCATACGGTTGCCCTGTCGATCGCTGTTGGCGAGTAAGAAGCATGTGCCTATGCAGGCAAAACCAACTCCTGTAAGTATCATAAATGCACCTACCGCGGCAAAAGCCGTAATGATATTGAGCGCTAGGACTGCCATGTACAGATAATTCTCCATGTTAAGCGCCTGAGTATAAAGTAGGTGTTTTTGGTTCATGGGGTCATAGCGCCCACCGCTTAACAGCTCCTGATAGGTAGGTGCTATGTTGCGGCGGTGTTCTCTTATCAGGTCGGCAGCAGTCTGGGCTTCCTCTTTTGAATCTATGATCTCGCCCGCTTTTATAGCTTCTTCTGAAAGACCCAGGGTAACTTTTTCTTGTCTCATAGCCTGCTTTATCCACCTCTCCTCATCCTGCGATATCCATATGAAAGTCGTACCAATGAATATTGCCGCAGCAGCTATAATGAACAGGATAGTTATAAGATATCTATTTACTCGAGCCATTTTTCCTCCTTAAATGTTTGTTGAACTGTATTGTTCTTGGAACAGCCAGGTAGAGAGATAGCGCTCTCCTGTATCTGGCAGTATTACTACAATAAGTTTTCCTTTGTTCTCCGGTCTGGCTGCTACTTGGAGAGCTGCCCAAGTAGCAGCGCCAGACGAAATGCCAACTAGTATTCCCTCTTCTCTTGCCAGCCTTCTAGCTGTGGCTGCTGCATCCTCATCTTTCACCTGAATTATTTCGTCGATTAACTCAAGTTTTAGTACTTCGGGGATGAATCCGGCGCCAATGCCTTGGATCCTATGTCTTCCCGGCACGCCGCCCGAAAGTACAGGTGAGTTCGCTGGTTCAACAGCTATAGCCTTGAATGATGCCTTCCTTTTCTTCAGCACTTCAGCGACGCCAGTTATTGTGCCACCGGTGCCAACCCCGGCAACTAGTATGTCGACTCTTCCTTCGCTATCTCGCCATATCTCTTCAGCGGTGGTGAGACGATGTATTTCTGGGTTCGCTGGGTTTTTGAATTGTTGGAGCATGATGTAATTTGAGTTTTCAGCTACAAGCTGCTCGGCCTTTCGTACTGCTCCACTCATACCTTCGGCTCCAGGGGTAAGCACCAACTCAGCCCCCAGAATCGAGAGAAGCTGTCTTCTTTCCATAGACATGGTGTCGGGCATGGTGAGTATGAGCCGACGTCCCCTGGCAGCGCAGACGAATGCCAATGCAATGCCCGTATTGCCGCTTGTAGGTTCTACAATGACTGTATCTTTGTTCAACAGCCCCTTCTCCTCGGCATCAACGATCATGGACACGCCTATCCTGTCCTTCACACTGCCCAAAGGGTTGAACGATTCAAGCTTGGCCGCCACTTCTGCATTGAGACCTTTGGTTACACGATTGAGCCTTACCATAGGCGTGTTGCCAATGAGTTCAGTGATATCTTCGGCTATTCCTCTGGTCAGCTTCGGTATCTCGATTGTCTTGTATCTAAGCCTCTCCACTGCTTTAGATGCTCCTTTCAAGTCCTTACCCCCTTTTCATGGTTTCTTCATATTTGATAATCTCTCCATCCCTTAGATGTACTATTCTATGAGCTTTGTTTGCCAGTTCTTGATTATGTGTGGCTATGATGAAGGTAAGCCCATTCTGGTTCAAATGCTGGAATAACTTGTAAATAATTTCCGCGGTGGACGAATCTAGATTGCCTGTTGGCTCGTCCGCTAAGATAATGCTGGGCCTATTTATCAGCGCTCTGCCAATAGCTACCCGTTGCATTTCACCACCGCTCAGCTGATGCGGAAGATGGTCGCGCCTATCTTTTAGTCCCACAATTTCAATTATTTCGTCTACAAATGAAAAATTTTTCTTTTTACTGAAAAGGAGCGGCAGCATGATGTTCTCTTTCACAGTAAGGGTAGGAAGAAGATAGAACTGCTGAAATACGAACCCGATGTACTCTTGCCGTATTTTTGTGAGCTTGCTTTCCCGTAAACGATTGACTTCCATCCCGTTCAGCTTATAGACACCATCTGTTGGCCTGTCAAAACAACCCAATATATTTAAGAGCGTCGTTTTACCCGAGCCTGACGGACCGATCACCGCCAAAAACTCTCCCTTTGTTACACTGAGGGTGACATTTTTTAGAGCGAAGACTTTCTCATTGCCCCGGTGATAAATTTTGGTTAAATTGTTTGTGATTATAATATTGTTATTCATTTAAACCACTCCGAATCGATTCTAAGGGCGTGAGGCGCGCGGACTTGATCGCTGGGAATATTCCACAGACCAATCCGATGGCCGTGGAGAACAGGAGACATAAGCCGATTAACTGCCAGTGAAACGACATTATGTTGCCTGCTGGTGCGTAGGGGATTATGCTTTTAACAGATCCCTCTATCACGCTGGAGCTGAGAAGGGCTGCGGACAAGCCCAGTATGCCGCCTGTGGTAGAGACAAGCAGCGTTTCCGTTATGACCAGCTTACCTATATCCAGTCCTGAAGCACCGATAGCTTTAATCATGCCAAATTCCTTAACTCTTTCGTTGATAGAGGTGAGGGTTGTGTTCATGATCCCCACGGCGCTGATGAAAATAGCCACTATAGTTACCGAGAACAAAAGCGTTCGAGTTGACCCCACGATGTTCATTATGGTACCCATTAGCTGGTTTGTAGTCACCACTTGCAGGTCAGGGATTGCTTCCAGCTCTTTCGTTATAGTGGGTATCAGGGACACATCTTTTACTCTAATGGCTATGGCACTTAGTTGCCCTGTCTTTTGGAACAGCGTCTGTGCGGTTCTAAGAGGAATGAAGTGAAACTCATCGTCTTGGGTGTTGGTTTTCTCCAGAATTCCTACAATGGTGAACGGAACATCTGCCGGGCCGAACGGCAGCACATCGCCAACTTTCAGGCGCCCCTTTTCGGCAACAGTTCTGCCGATAACCATAACATTAACATCGTCATTAGAAAAAAAGTTTCCCTCCACTTTCCACCAGGGCTTGAGGAGACTCATTTCATCGGCATTGATGCCATAAACGATGTGTGGCATTCCGTTTTTATTAAATTGGTGCAAGAGCATAGGGCTAGCTATCTCTATACCTTGAACGTTTGCCACTAGTGCGAGATCTGTCTCTGAGAGGTATTTGGGAATGACACCGCCGTGGATAATGAGTGAAGCAGCCTCATAGGGGCAACCTTTAGGCACTGCCAAGATATGAATGCCTAGGTTGTCAAGTTCATTGTGAAGCCTTTTTTCATAGCCGGAGTTGAAGGAAAGTAAGCTGAACAAGGTAGCGATAGCGATGGCTATCCCCACAGCGGTAAGTATAGTCCGACTGCGCCGCCGCAACAGATTTTTTACTGCTAGTGTAAAGAAGTTCAATCGGTCCTCTTTATTTAAACTCGACCCTTTCGCTTACAAGATAGATATCACCATTTTTGTGAATTACTCGTCCATGAACTTTGACTATAGCCCCTCTTTTTTGAGGTATAGTTAGGTTGCTCGGTGATAGATCAACGTATATAGTCCCCGTGCCGTCGTTCAGGATAAACCAGCACCCAGCGTTGCACTGGGATACGATTTTTCCTTCGATAGTGACGCTTCTGTCTTTATATCTCTCAGGCCGGTTTAGTAGATCAACCACCCTTTCGATTTCGAGTTTTTCCTGTGCTGCCTTAGTGGCTTGCGATGACGGCAGAGTTTCTGGGCTTTTTATGTTGTCCTCATTGGACGTGCTAGCCTGCTGGTCGCTAGCAGGCATGCTGATTACTCTTGAGGTGCAACTTGAAGCGATTAGCCCAATGGTTATTAAAAAAATCACTATTATTTTCACTTGATTGTCCATTTCATCACCTACATTCTCATAATTTAGATTCTAGACCGGGCAATTTTTTCTATTGCTGTGATGACTGTGTTCATTTCCTCCTCGGTATTAAAAAACCCCGGGCTTAGTCGCACAGTACCATGGGGGAACGTACCTATGAGCTTATGTACGGAAGGAGCGCAGTGGAGACCAGTTCTAAGTTTAATATCAAATGCCTGATCAAGTATTGCACCTATTTCCGAAGGTGCGTAACCATCTATAGTCAGAGAGATTACTGGCGCCTGCTCCTCCCAATCTTTAGCTCGGTGAATGTGTACACCTTCTATCCGGGATAGCCCTTCTATTAGTTGGTGTACCAGTTTAAGCTCGTGCGTTCTGATATTGTCTATCCCTTGTTGTAAGATAAACTTCACCCCGGCTCCCAATCCGCAAATGCCCACGCTATTAACAGTACCGCTTTCATATTTATCAGGATAGATGTCGGGCTGTTCTTCTTGCTCTGAGTAAGAACCGGTTCCTCCTTCGCATAGAGTTTCCAGGCTTGTTCTTTTGCTGATATAGAGTCCGCCTGTTCCTGGTGGTCCAAATAGCCCCTTGTGACCGGGAAAGGCGAGAAGGTCTATATTGCTTGCTTGGACATCTATTTGATATAGCCCTGCAGTTTGAGCCGCATCGACCATGAAGGTAATATTGTGCCGTCTGACTACCTCTCCATATTTTTCTATAGGCTGAACTAGGCCAGTAACGTTAGAGCCATGGGTTACTACTATCAGGCGTGTATTTGGAGTCATGGCTTTCTCAATGTCCTCGGGTGAGATGCTACCATTTACTGAAGAAGGACGCAGACGCTCTACTTTTACTCCTTGACGCTCAAGTTTCGATAAAGGACGGAATAGGGAGTTATGCCCTATGCTATCTGTGATGACATGGTCACCCGGGCTAAGTAGCCCCTTAAGCCCGATGTTGATGGCATGCGTGCAGTTGAGGGTAAAAATTATTCTCTCAGGCCAAGGTATATTAAACAGGCGGGCCAAAAGCATCCTGGTTTCTTCTATTACCTGTGCGGCAGCAAAGGCCATGCTGTGGCTGCCACGGCCCGGGTTGCCGGCATTTTTTCTTAAGAAGTCATTCATAGCTGTGTACACGGCCTCAGGCTTGGGCCACGACGTAGATGCGTTGTCTACATATATCATTAAGTTAGCCTCCTATGTACTGGTTATAAAGTTTTAGTGCCAAGGCTTCGTCGCTGGTATTTTTAAATATTGCTCGCCCATCGGGGAAAACGACTATCTCGTAAGAGTTAAAATTGAAACGCAGCATAAATTCGTTGTATTTGACCTGCCCTACGGCGCTGAGCTTTTCGGCAATGTCGGGAAGGGATATCTTCCTAATGTTCGGGCTTAAGACTTCGACGGCTTTTCCACCGTCGCATAGGCGAGTAGCTTTGGCTTCATATTTACCTTCAAGATACTGATATTTGCCGGCACAGGCAAGGCAACTGCTACGGTAGTTAGCCTTGAGATGGTGTAAGGTTCCTTTCCAGACATCGATGGTTATCAGGTCTCGGTTAATCTCCTTAGAACCAGTGAGTATTTTTATTGCCTCTGTGAACTGAAGAGCACCGATAATATGCGATGTGGAGCTTATGGCTCCTGCGTTTTCCACGGTGTAAATCCGTTCGTGAGTCAGGGGGCTCCCGAAAACGCACTGGTAGCAAGGGGTAGCGTCGGGAATAATGTTCATTGTGGTCCCCCAGAAAGCTATTGCTTTTCCGTGCACCCAGGGAATTTTGTGCTTCTTACATGCGTCATTGATAAGAAAACTTGTCGGATTGTCATTTAAACCGCCTACGACAAGGTCTGCGTTGCTGATCAACTCCTCGACATTCGAAGGGTCCACATTAACAAGTATGCACTGTATCTCGATTGCTGAGTTTATTGTTTTAAGATGGCGTTCAGTAGCCATTGCTTTTGGCAATTGATTTTTCACATCTTCTTCATCGAAGAGGGCATGAGTGGTTAGGTCTCGATACTCAACGGAGTCCTTATCAATTAGCTTGATTTTGCCTATGCCTGCCCTTGCCAGTGCGGCTGCGGTTACTGTCCCAATAGCTCCACAACCTATAACAACCACAGCACTACGGCTCAGCTTTTTCTGTCCTGTTTCTCCTGCTTGCAGCGCGGCAATCTGTGCTATATACCTTTCATCCACCAAAGACCCTCCTTCAGCTTTCAAAATTTATATCTCATATGTAGTTGTAGTTGCGTGGAGCGTTTTAGCCTTCTGTGCCTCAACCAAGTTCTGCAATGTTTTGGACTCTAGTATATCGTCGATCGCCTTTTTCATTTCTAACCACACGTCCCGTGCTGCACATATATTTGAGCGGGGGCATACAGCAGGTTCGTCCACGCAGTCAACTGGAGTAACAGATCCTTCAAGCAAGTTGATGATTTGGCTGAGCTTTATTTCTTGCGGGGGCTTAACCAACCGGACGCCACCTTTGGTACCCCTGGAACTCTTGATCAAGCCACCAGCAATCAGGGGTGCAACCAAATGTTCCAAATAAAGCTGCGGAATCCCTTGATTCTGCGCTATTACCTTGATTGGTATAATCCTATCACCTTGGAGCGCTAGCTCTAGGAGTATTCTTACCCCATATCGCCCTCTGGTTGAAAGTTTCACGTTTTTCCTCCTTGGTAATGTTGACTAAAGTGACCAACATAGTATACAAATTCTCAAAGGGGTTGTCAAGATCCTGTACATATCTCGTAGATTGATGATACATGCTTTAATTTCAACTGCGCGTGCTTCACATCAAAGATAGCCTCAAACTTCGAACTACCGTCTATTTGAACGGGTATTTAGTGAAAGTTATCAAACTTATAGTTTTTTAGAAAGTGAGCTGCAATGATAGCAGTAGCGCTGGTATAAATTTCTACCCCATCTCCTAGTGAGGCAGTAAGCTAATGCAAGCGTTTAAGTCGGTGCGAGTTGTTTTGCAGAGTTTTCAGGTTGCGGGGGTCATGTCTTTTTATGGAAGGACAGTCTGGGGCTGATGCCGAGATGGCGGCAAGTTAGCAAGGCAATTTCTCTGCGGGAATAGTGGTAATCAAAACATCTTTTAATCTCTGTATAGCTACTTAAGAGATGCTCCCACTTGTTTTTGCTAGCTTAATAACTCCCGGTGCATTTACTATCACGTGATGACACTCTTACGGTGTCACTGATGTATTGTATCTGAGAACTGGGTCAGACGGTGCGCTGATTTAGTAATGTGGTTAGAGCATTTGCGGGATTACCCGCGGTCGGGGCACACTATACGAAATATATGAAATAATATATGAATAAAAATAAAAAATATCAAAGAATCTCGTTTGAATGCGTGTACATATTAACCTGTTGTTTGTACCCCTGTTTGGCCATAGGCATATGTTATGCGGAAAGTTCGTTGCTAAACTATTAGCAGTTCCGCCACCTGCTTTGCTGCAGGTCCTCTTCTGACAGGTACAGTCTCCCGTCATCAGTTGCGCGAATGATATTGGCGTTTCTCAGTATTTGTAGCGCGGTCATCTTATAGTCCTGTCCCCTGAGTAGCGTCTGGGCTAAACTTCTCTGTTTAAGCCCCAGTTCATCCATCGTCTTGGCGTCTTTGGGGCTCAGTGCCTTTTTCTGCCGGAAGAGCTGTATCAGTGCGGGAATAGCCCGGCGGAGTGAAAATTGCGGCAGAACGAAGAGGATAAACAGCAGCAATAAGAGTAGCAGTATCAGGATAATCGTGTCTCCAGTGCTCGTTGTACCCATGGTGTACCCCCTATTTACCTAATAACTATTTTTGGGTGAATTTGATCTGCCTGCCCAGATGGTCGGCAAATTCAATGGTCACATTATCTACAGACGGGTCATCGAGAGTCTGTATATCAAATTTGAAAATATATCCTGGTAATATCGGAGCTTGGTACACATAGAGTTCAGATTTTACTAATTTGTTCCCACTCCAGCAGTGCATGGTGCAGATGACTGTTCTCAGCGTTGCATTACTCATATTCTGTGCAGTACCTGTAAGGTAGATGAGCCTCCTTCCAAAGCCTTCGTCATAACCTTCGCCTTTGAATTCCCATTTCCTGCCCCATTCCAGTGAGTGCAGTTGCAAAGAAAAAGTGGACTTTGGTGCTGGTGTGGTAAACACGTTGTCAGGCGAGGCAACCTCGTTACCGGCTTTGTCTGTGGCTATGATTCGGAAATGGTACATGCTATTACTGTCGAGGCCATCGAGTACTATGGAATGGACAGTTTTTAGTTCCTCTGAGCTAGCGACATGGCTGTATTCCATGCTTTTGCCATATTCTAGCTTACAAGTAGTCGGTTCGTTGGTGGTCCAGCTTATGGTGACTGTGGACTCATTTTGTTGCGAACTGATGATATCCTTAATGACGGGTGGGATGGTATCCCTAGTTGGTTCCAGGACAGCAGGGCTGACATAAACGACCACCGCTTTGGTCACCGTGCCCCCTTTGTTGTTTGCAGTCAAAGTGTAGGCGAGCGTTTTCTGTGGTGAGACTGCAATGGTCCCTGTAGGAGGGACTACACCAATACCATGGTCGATATGTACTGCTGCGGCACCTTCTACCTGCCATCGCAGGACAACAGGCTCGCCGGCGGTAGTCTCGGACGGAGTGGCGGTAAATATCCGGATGACCGGGGGTGATGGACGGCAGGCGAAGGACGACAAGCTTACAAGCAGCACCGTAGCAATGACTGCCAATATTTGGAGGTTTACCAGATTTTTGCCAGCTGTATTTCTGCTATATGTCATGAATGTGCAGGCGCAGGACTTCGGGGGCTAAACAAAAGTGTCCTTCTGCTCGTTAAACAAAAAGAAAGACCAGTAATAAGAGGGGAAAACATATGACTATGAACAGGGAGATCGTTACCATTGTAGGTAGTTTCCTTTTCGTGTGCTTGTTGCTCTATGTTTTTACCTGCCATGTGCTTTAGGTCCTATTCTTGATCGGACCAGTCTCGCATCAGCCTCTTTATTCGCTCAGCCAACTTTGGGCTGTTTCTGAGGCGGTTTATGAATATAGGACAACCTTCAAGAAGCGAATTTTCAGCTGCTGTCACCAGGCTTGATAGCAGTTGTTGCATGCCTAGGGGGGTAGGCTGAGTGCCGACGAAGCCTGGTAAAGAGGACTCGAGCTGCCTTCTTAAGTCCTCGTCAGTGAACTTTATCGGCAGTACGCAGTGTTTGTACCAGGGGCAGGTCTTGCACTGGACTACTGCCTGTGCCTCATCAAGGATATCGCTCATTTGCAGCCACTATCGGTCGCTTTTGCAGTCGGGTGATACTTTTCACCAAGCCAAACCAGTTCATTAGTACTATCGTGGAATTGCCAGGTATAATCGTATTCTGGATTTATGGGGCAGGTCTTAGTGATAATCCAAGTACCCTTGCCGGCATATTCGGCGGTGAACTGGGGTTCAGCCTCCTCATACAGAGGAGTTGCTGGTCCTCAGCCATGTCTTTCTTCGCCCACCTGTAACTTGCACTGGGGGCTGAAGGCCCTAGCGATGGAGATTATCTCTTCCGCATCATGCTTAGGGATGTCTTCTACCAACCCGCAAGCAGTGCTTAGAAGCAGCGGTACAACACTGGCTACTACAGCCAAGAGACGATAGGACCCCAAGGCTTTTACTGTCATGTTTCTCCTTGTGTCAGGTTGATTATACAACATTTGTTGCATTAGAGGAACATCGTATTTTGTATCGGGACAGAATGGAGGCACTCAAAAGCGGGCAACAGAGACAAAAAGTACCCTGGTTAGTCTTCCGGTATTTTTTGAGTGGTAAAACTGTCCTCTGCGGTGGCAGTGTTACCGTCCGCGTCGGTGGACTTGACTCTAAAGTAGTACGTGGTGTTAGGTTCAAGTCCGGTCAGCTTCACCGCGTGGGAAACAACGCCGGTGGAGCCTTGGCCGGGAATATTAGTTTCCTCGGTTCTTTTTATATCTGTGGAAGTCACCCAGTATTCCACCTGGGTGCTCGCCAGTTTGTTGGTCTGCCACATGACATCTGCAGACGCTACCCCAATGTTTACGACCTTGACATCGCTGATTTCTAGTTTCCCACCTGCGCCACCAATGCCTCCTGTAGCTGATGACAGCAGCCCTTTAAGGGTCTCGTCCCAGCCAAACTGGACTATGCCGAAATACGCCAGTCCACCAAGGCCGAGAAGAAGGATGATGAGGAGCAAAACTAAGAAGGGTCTACTGGATGACGTTTGTTGTGCAGGCTGGGCTGGTGTCCAAGCTGGCTGTTGTCCCCAACCCTGTTGTGTGGGCTGTCCATAGGGCTGTTGCCAACTTGGCTGCGTGGGTTGTCCATAGGGTTGTTGTCCCCAACCTGGTGAAGGTGGGGCACCTGATTGTGCTCCCCACCCCGCGCTTTGCTCAATACCTGCGCTTAGTGGTGTGCCGCAATTGGGACAAAACTTGGTGGGGGGGCTGAGCGTAATTCTGCAGTAGGGACAGGAGACAGCAAGCTGGGCACCACAGTTGCCACAGAACCGTTGCCCCTGTGCTACCGGTGAACCACAGTTAGAACATCTTTGCATCATACTTGGTGTGCCAATATTTTTTGATTAGTTACCAAAGTTAACATATCCTGTTACACCGATTATACATCCAGAGATTGAGCTAAAGCAATAATTATTAGTCCACCTCTTTGGGTAAAAATAACAGTGTTTACGTGCGATGGCTGATGGACCATACGGTGTACCTTGTGACCCAAGTGTTCCCATTTCACAAAGTTTCTGTTTTTTAGTCCCCAACGACTGTGTAGCTTTTTCTTGAGACCTCTCTTCCATCGGAGTCGTAGAGCACAGCCGTGTTAGACACTCTGTTGTCCCATATATCGCCAGGGCCGAAGTAAAAGCTGAACCATAGCTGTTTAGTGCAGTACGGAGATTTTGTACCGAATTCCAGCCAGGCTTCACAGTCAGGATAGACCTTATTGGTGGTTACCAGGACAGCCTGTCCAGGGTGCAGAATGAAGTCTGCGGGAAAAGTAAATGTGGGGTAGCCTTTGGAAATATTCTTTAATGTCCAGCCACCCATTTTTTGTGCCGCCTCGCCTGAGTTTATTATAACGACGTACTCATCGGGCTCCACAACTTCGTAGCAAATGCAGTTTTCGGTATCGCGCGGATAGCGCGTACCCTTGTAGTGGATATAGCTTATCTCAACGGCGGGACAGGGGACTGCCGGCGAATTGTCTTGCACAATGATGGTCCAGCTCTTTAGGTTGTAGCCAAAGACCTTCAAAAAGAACTCATCATTATCTGTCATGACGGGGAAAATCATTTTCCCCTTGCTGTCGGATGTTACAGTCACCGTCTTCCATAAGGCATATGGCTGATTTTGGCGGAAGACATGTACGACAAGGCTGGCGTCTGGAGAAGGTTTGTGTTCAATGTCCCAGCTAAGACACCATTTGCTGCCTGATACCTGAAATGGCGGAGTGACCACGTTACCTTCACCGTTGAAGACCTGCACTGTGTGCCAAGTCTCGTTATCTGTAATATCGTTTGTCAGCGTTGCTGCAAAGGGCTTATTTTCTGTAGCAGGTACGGGTGTCAGCGGTGCCGATGTGCTAGTTGGCTTTGGATGGTATATGGAATGAGCAAAGGATGTGGTGGTGGCGACAACAAGCAACGCCGCCAGTACTATAAATAAAACGATTATATGTATATATACTTTCATAAGATCATTAATTACGTTTGTTCAAATTAATACGACTATATGTAGTGCCTTAATCTTACCGTAACACAATTTATTCATGTTGTCAATGCTGTAGATACTAGCAAATTTGCAGCTTTGTTGGTATGTGCTCAACCTACGCTATATTGATAGTTTGACAGGTTTTATTGGTTTTCCCCCATGTTTGGTCTGTTGTACTAGGAGTGAATGGTAGCAACCTAAGGTGCTGAAGGCACGAACTCAAAGATTTTGACCTCTGGGATCGTGCCTATTCCAGGAATTTGTATCATATCAGACTTAGAACTGTAGACTGGTTTATAGTTCTTGAGTCTTTCGAGGGGTACAGGAGTGAGGAATGGGTTATCGTTGACTATCCGGTAATTGCCGCCTTTCTGGCTGGCGATGAAAGCCTTAGCTTCCTGGTAGCTGGGGAACGAGCGTATGTCTGCGATCTCTTTATAATTGTGACCAGTTGGAGAGACCTTTTCCTGATAAGAAATTACTATCGATTTTTCAGGGGTTGAGCTGGCGCCGTCAAAGTTGTAGAGCCTTGCGGCCAATGAATAGTAGTATTCAGGATGGTAAAGAATTATAGGCCTAAGCCTACCTTTTTCAGCTATGTAATAAGTGTCATAGAAGTTTTCTACTGGGATATTAGCAAAAGCTGCGGCACCATGGAATTTTGTAGTAGCGGTGGCGAAGTCGATGACCACATATTTAGCACCAACTGCGGACATTACCTGGTTTGCTAAGGTCTCGTCCTGTGCGGTGAAGAAACGTGCTGCCTCTGTGGCGCCTTGCTGGAAGGGATTGGATATGGGTAAGCGGCGGCCTACCCGTGTGATAAGGTGTCCGTAGTCCCACCATGCCATGACCCCGTAGGCAGACTGCGGATAATGGAAATCTTTGCTGTACCGTGCGTAGTAGAAATCGGCATTGCCGAATGGTTCTGGGGTGTTGTCTTTCATCCAGTCAAGCGATTCCAGCCAGGCGTCGCTGTAGGCAAAAGCGGGTGCTGAGGCGACCTCTTTCGCCAGCAGGATGTTAGGCAGGAATGCAACTAGAAAAACGAGGATCACGCCCAGCACCATGTTTGCCAAGGTGCCTACAGAACGGGTTTTCGGTCTTTTCTTCTCCCGTTCTTTCTTCTTTTTTGGCTGCCCGGGCATGTTCCCCGTGGTGATGATGTCTTTGAAGCCGGCAAATTCGAGGACAGACCAGCATACATAAGCGGTGAGAAGGGCTATGTTGACGGAAAGATAGTAAGCGAAGCGACGTTGCCCCAGGGTGGCTGCCAATATCACAAGGCTCCAGACCACCAGTGCTAGTTTACCAGCATCGCCTCGTTTGATTACCTGATATAGTAACACGCCCAGGGACATCAGGCCAAGGAAGAAGCCGGTGGTGAAGTTGCCCCAGACTAGATAGAGCGAGAAATCGCCTTGGGGGAAAAGTATTGGCTGGACCTCAAGAATGGTCAGAGCAGCACCAGCCGGTGCAAAAACGATGCGGAAGTGTGTCAGCGCGTCTTTGAAGAATGACGGTACGACGGCATAAAGCACGGCTATACCGAGGAGCCCGATAAGGAGTAAGACCAGTGGGTAGTAGGCTGTTTTGGCCCTTCGGCTGGCCATAATGTGTGATAGACCAGCCATGACGAACAGCCCGACTATGGCTATAGCGAGAGATGGCAGGCATAGTGGTGAAGGGGAAGTCGGTGGAAGGGACGGATGGACTAACATAGCCACAGCGAATAATGGTATACCGACGACAGCGAGATAGCCGGTGCGTTCGCCTTTCAGGTGGTCAACGATGAACTGCGTTACGAAATAGACGAAAATGAGGAACACAAAAAGCAGCCCTCCCACCCAAGTGGCGAGGTAGAGCCATAGAAACAGGCCGGCAAGTAGACCGTAAATAAAAGGCTTGGTTGTGATTATTTTCAACGCCCGCTTAAGGTCCGTTATAGGTTCATTTTGCTTAGCTGATTTGATGGCCAGAATTATGAATAGCATGGTCGTAGTGGAGAGTACCACCTCGGCTATGTGGTGATCGGTGTAGCCAAGGATTGATCTTCCAAGAAATTCGCCAGGTAGTACCGATATGAGTCCTGCTGAAATGATACCCACCCAGCGGTTGAAGACCAGTTTGCCGATAAAATATACCGGGAGCACTGCCAAGGCTGCCAAAATAGCAGGTACATATATGCCGACCATATCCACCAGATGTTGAGTCGGTGTACCCAATCCAAGGAGCCAGGCGATACCACCGATGAGCCAATCAAAAAACGGCGGCCAGTTTATCACAGCGCCGTGGGGGTAAAATGTATAGGGGTCGAAGACTATCTTGTGGGGGAAGTTGTGGAGTAAGTTGTCCACCAGACGCATATGATAATAAGCATCGTTGCCGGAGAATTTCACCCAGCTGTCAGTAACGATTTTGCTATAAGGGGGGATGACGCGGAGACACAAGCTGGCAAAGAAGAATAGTGCTAGAAGTACTGGTGTGAGAAGTCTTTGTACTTGATTGTTTCCATCCACTGGTTTAGCTTGTCCAGATTATAACTTCGCTCGTTGTCTATTGCAACCGTTGTTCCTATAGATGTAGCTCTTATCAAAGGGTGCTACATACAAAATTATCCTAGATAATAAGTTTGTGGTGTAGAATTATCCTTCTTCAGCGACCTCGATAGTTATACAGCTATGTGCCAGGGCTCCGCCTGCCCGGAGCGCTGCAGCCACAAGCGCAGCCTCCACCAGTTCTTCTGTAGAAGCGCCTGCTCTCTTCGCCCTGCTTGTGTGTGCAGCTATACAATATGGGCACTGTGTGACATGGGCCACAGCCACGGCGATGAGCTCCTTAATTTTGGTGCTTAAAGCCCCCTCGGCGAAAACTTTGCTGTCGAAGTCCATAAATGCCCGCATGGCATCGGGCTTCAGTTCAAAGAGCCTCCTTAACTTTGCGGTGCTTTCTTTGTGGTAGTAGCAATCAGCCATCTCGTCCTCCTAATTTAATGTGGACTATCTAAACATCACGGTCTGTGTTTGGTTGTTATGGTTGCCAGACTGAAGTGTATCAGAAAGCGATGGGAGGAGGGAAGAGCATGCAGTTCTAAGTCTAAGGATTCTTGTTCGAAGTTAAATTTAATGCTCAGGCTATACCAGGTGGCAAGCTACCTGGTGCTCGTCGCCCACATTTTTCAGCTCTGGCTCTTTTTCCCTGCACTCAGCCTTTGCTAAGCGGCACCGCGTGTGGAAACGACAGCCACGTGGTGGAAAGAGAGGGCTGGGCACGTCGCCAACAAGCAAGATACGAGTCCGCTGTCGGTCTACTTCGGGACAGGGGATCGGGACTGCAGATAGTAGCGCCTGGGTGTACGGATGCAACGGCTTGTTGTACAGGTCTTCGCTCTCTGCAGACTCAACAATTTTTCCTAGGTACATGACCACGACGCGGTCGCTGATATATCTGACCACTGAAAGGTCGTGGGCTATAAAAAGGTAAGTGAGCCCGAGTTCCTCTCTAAGTTGCTTGAGCAACTTGATCACCTGCGCCTGTATTGAGACATCCAATGCTGAAACGGGCTCATCGCAGACGATGAACTTTGGCCTGGTTGCCAGGGCTCTGGCTATGCCGATGCGCTGTCTTTGCCCGCCGCTGAATTCGTGAGGATAACGGACAGCCATCCTTGGTTCCAGTTCGACGAGTTCCAGCAGTTCTGCGACCTTTTGTTTGTATTCTTTGTCCTGCGCTAGTCCGTGTACCAACAGAGGCTCACCTATGATATCACCGATGGTCATTCTGGGGTCCAGTGAAGCGTATGGATCTTGAAAGATGAGCTGCATATCGCGTCTCAGCCGCCGCAATTCCTCACCCTCTATGTTGGTGATGTCCTTACCCTGGAAGTAAATGTTACCAGCGGTGATATCGTAGAGCCGCAATATACAGCGGCCTACGGTTGTCTTGCCACAGCCGCTCTCACCCACAAGTCCTACTACCTCACCTTGTTTCACACCGAAACTGACGCCATCAACAGCTTTGATATCTGCGATTTTGCGTCTCATCACCCCGGCTAGCAACGGGAAATACTTCACCAGGTTTTTCACCTCTACTAGGTAGCCATCGGTCCTCACTGCTCACACTCCATTGCTGTTAGTTCCGGAATTTCCTTATGTCTGAAACAGGCCACCCAATGCTCATCTCCTATCTGTTCCAGCTCTGGTCTCTGCTCGGTGCATTTACTTATGGCGAATCTACAGCGTGGTGCAAAGGCACAGATGTTAGGTGATAGGCGGGTAAGGTCAGGTGGTAGCCCGGGGATAACATAGAGGGGACGTTGGCGGGGCAGGTCAAGCCGTGGTACTGAAGTGATCAGCCCTACGGTATAAGGGTGGTGGGGGTGACTATAGATGGTGTCTGTCAGCCCTGATTCGACAAGTCTTCCAGCGTACATCACATTTACGCGATCCGCATATCTGGCTACCAAGCCAAGGTTGTGGGTGATGAGGATTACAGACATGTGGAACTGCGACCTCAAATTATTCAAAAGCTCCATGAGCTGCGCTTGGACGGTCACATCTACGGATGTAGTCGGCTCATCGGCGATCAGGAGCACCGGGTTGCAGCTTAACGCCATGGCTATCATTATGCGCTGTTGCATGCCCCCGCTGAACTGGTAAGGGTAATCTTCCAGTCGTCTCTCGGCATCGGGAATGCCGACCAGTTTTAGCAATTTGCCCGCCTCTACCCTAGCCTCTTCTTTCGCCATGCCGCGATGGAGTTCCAGCGACTCAGCTATCTGTCGTCCCACAGTGAGCACTGGGTTCAGCGAGGTCATGGGTTCCTGGAATACCATAGCGATACGGTTGCCCCTGATAGACCTCATCTCCTCCTCACTTAACTTGAGCAGGTCTCTTCCCTCGAAGATGATCTCTCCGCCTACGATGATTCCTGGGGGATAAGGGATAAGGCGCATTATAGAGAGGGCGCTTACCGACTTGCCGCAGGCACTCTCGCCGACAAGGGCAACGAACTCTCCTTTCTTAACTGAATATGATAGCCCATCAACTGCCCTGAGGGTACCCTCTCTGATGTAGAAATAAGTCTTTAAATCTTTTACTTCAAGCAATTTTTCCACCATGTGAGTTCATTTCATTCATGTTGCCAAATTGCCCGAGAGCGTCCTTGGGATATATTTTCATGTAGTCGGGAATCAATGTAAAGACATCGCCGAAGTACTCCGGTTTGCACTTTACATTGTGGACGTACACCATCGTCGAAAGTTAGAGGCTCAACAGCCAGTGATGTGGTAAGGACACCGCCGTAAACCGGCTTCGCCTTTTCTACGGCTGCCTCCTCTTTGGCTCCTCTAGCACAGCTACTGCTTATCAGCCCTGCTATCAGCCCCAGAACTAGAAGAAATATTACGGCTGATCTTTTTGTTATTATTACAACCTCCTATTTCGCGCTAGTTGCTTAGCGGCTTTATTTCTAGATTTCACTACCGAGATTAACTTGTGCGAGTTATTTGCTATTTAGGTAGCTTTTTCAGGGCTACGTCATATCTCCCCAGCCCGCCTCTCAGCCGTGGGTCGAGCAGATCACGCAAGGCATCGCCAAGCATATTTATTCCATAGACAACAATAGCCAAGAAAAGCCCTGGCCATACGGCAAGGTGAGGTGCCATAAGCATGTAGCGGCGCCCTGCTTCGCTGAGCATACCACCCCAGCTTGGTGTAGGTGGCGGTATACCTAGACCCAGGAAGCTGATGGTAGCCTCGGTGAGGATGGCACCACCAACGGTAATTGTGAATAGCACTATTATCGGTGCCATCACATTGGGGAGCACATGTTTCCATAATACCCGCCCAGTGCTACAGCCAACAGCTCTAGCAGCTTCCAGATAGGTGTTGGCCTTGATGGCCATTACTGCGCCTCGTACTATTCGTGATTGCCCGATGCCGAAGGCGATACCAAGTACCACTATTACCGGCACCATCCCTGGCCCTGTGACGGCCATGATGGTGAGGATGAGGAACAATCCAGGGATGCACATCCAGGCATCCACGAACCGTTGGGCTATGATATCCACTTTGCCACCAACGTATCCGCAGATTATACCAATAAAGGTAGATATCACCGCTGCTATACCAGCAACGCTGAGCCCTACTACCGTTGAGATGCGTGCCCCGTAGATAATTCGGCTAAGAAGGTCTCTACCCAACTGGTCGCAACCCAACAGGTGGTCAGGTGACGGGGCGGCTAGACGGGGACCAACGTAGGTTTCATTGTATCCATACGGCGCCAGCATGTTTGCAAGCACGCCGACAAACAAGAGGAGCAGGACTATGGCACCGCCAACCGTACCCAAAGGCTTTTCTTTCAGCAACCGGATGAGTATATCTGCCCAGAAAGAGCGGACCCTTTCTTCTCTTATTGTTGGTGCCAGTTCAGCTTGGGCCATTACTTCTCCTTAGGTATATTGCACTCTCGGGTCTAGGTAAGCATAAGTAATATCAACCGCAAGGTTGCATAGCATGACGAATATAGCTACGACTAGGTTGATCGCTGAGATGATGGGATAGTCCCGCTGGAACAGGGCATCGACAAAGTACCTCCCGATGCCAGGGAGCCCGAAAATTGTTTCTATGATTACTGCTCCGCCTACCAGGATGGGCAACTGCATGCCTACAATGGTAACCACAGGTATAAGCGCATTCTTCAAGGCATGCCTTGAGATAACCACACCTTCTTTCAGTCCTTTTGCCCAGGCTGTCCTAATATAGTCTTGCCGCAGGACCTCCAGCATCATGGTGCGTGTCATCCTCATAGTGGTTCCTGACATTGCCATTCCCATCAGAGTGGCTGGAATAATGAACTGCTGCAGGTTACCTATAGGGTCTTCGATAAAGGGGATGTATTGTATGGCCGGTGTCCAACCAAACCACACCGACGGGTAAACAACGACGAGCGTTGCTAGCCAAAATGCTGGGACGCTGATGCAGAAGATGGCTAAGCTGCGCCCGATGTAATCGGTAGCCGTGTCCTGACGAATAGCGGACAGTATACCTATAGGGATTGCTATAAGCAGCGCAACGATTATTGCCAGGATACCCAGCTCGATTGACACAGGCAGCCTATTTAGCAGCTCCTCGCCAATGCTCCGTCCTGTCCATAACGACGTCCCCAAGTTGCCTGTAAGTATGCCACCTATCCACCGCCCATATTGGACATAAATGGGAACGTCCAACCCCAGACTATGCTTGATGGCCTGGATGGCTTCTTCCATATTTTCAGCTTCGCCAATTTGCGATGCCATTAATTCAATAACGCTGCCGGGGACAAATCGTACAGCACAAAAGACGATGATAGTGACGATGAGCAACGTGGGGATCAGCAGTAATAAACGCCTGATGATATAAGACCTCATGTCGCTTAGCTCCTGCCTGGGATCAGCCCCCTCGATTCGAAGCTGGTCACCACTTTAGCAAAAAAAATTGTCATTGTCAATATTCGTGTGTTACAGTTTAGTGAATTTAGTTTCGTTTGTTTGCCTTTCCAAGATTTTTTGCCATATAGTAAAGGCTAGAAAGGCACTCTCTAAAATTTTTTGTTTACAACGCCAGTTTTTAAGGCTAAAATAAATATGTTTTCGGGCGGTTAGCTCAGCGGTTAGAGCGCTTGCTTCACACGCAAGAGGTCACTGGTTCAAATCCAGTACTGCCCACCATAAGTGGACAAACAGACCACTGAAACTTTCAGCCGTCAGATAGCCGCACATAGTTACTCGGGCACTCGACTGTCAGAGTGTGTGTTATCAGCCCTATTGTTTTTCCTTGGTGTAGTGCTTTGGTGCGATATTTTGTCGGGTGGCGATGAGCAAGTTTAATGGCTCGTGGTGCTAGTTCCAGTGGCTCGTACATTTAAGGACGCTGTTGTCCAGAGAAGTGGTCAGCGCTCTGCTAGTTCTCTTCGGTAAAGGGCTACGAATATGCCTGCCAGGATAAAGGTGCCACCGATGACTTCGGTGAGAGACGGTGCTTCTTTCAGAATTAGCCAGGCCCAGATGGTTGCTGCTACCGGTTCGCCGAGTATGGCAATGGTCACAACCGTTGCAGATACAAAACGAAGTGACCAGTTAAGGGAAGAATGCCCCACTAGCTGGGGTACTATAGCCAGCAGAACGAACATCAGGTAGGTAGTTCCAGAATAACCAGAGAGGGGATAGCCCAGCGCAAGGGTTGCCAGTAGTAGCAGTAGGCCCGCTAAGCTATAAACGATGTAGATGTAGGTGAGAAGCCCCAATCTTTGTCTAAGTTTTCTGCCGGTAAGCAAGTAGCCAGCCATTGCTAGAGCACCAGAAAGTGCCAGCAGTCCGCCAAAGAAGGGGCTGGTACCGAGCCTCCAGTTACCATAAGCAACAAGTACACTGCCAGCAAGACAGATGCCGATGCCCAGAAATGTCCTACGGTACAATGGCTCGCCAAAGATAAAATGGGAAGCGATTGCCACGAAGATAGGGTTAATGGTGACTAAGACGACAGAAGTAGCCACAGATGTGTAGCTTAGCGAAGTCGTCCATGTTCCGAAGTGAAGTGCCAGGAAGGTGCCTGACAGTAGGCACATGAGTATGTCCTGCGTGGTGAAGTGGCGTAGCTCTTGTGTTAAGTACTTCCAGCCTGCTGGCAGCAGGATGAGAGAAGCTAGGCACAACCGATAGGTGGCAATTACCAGTGGTGGTGCCTGGGAGATTCGGACTAAAAGGGCAGCGAAGGAAACGGATACTACGCCTATCGCTAGGACGGCATAAGTCCTGGTCATACTGGCACTATATCATTAACCTTAGTTCGAAATCCAGCATTGCCACGCAGGTTGGATTGTGGTTACAGCCCGGGTCTCACCAAGAGGCAGGGATCTTGCTAGGGGCGCTGGTACCAACAGCAGTCCTTTGCTTTGCGCCCGCTGCCACAGGGGCATGGATCGTTACGTCCGACACCCTTCCAGCGGGCGAGCGCTGAGGCACGGAGTTGGGCCATGATAGCCTCTGGCCGTGCTCTTTTTCTCCGGAGTTCGATGACCTGCCTCAGCGGTTTTTCGGCATGGGCGAAGAACCGCTTTAGACCGCTGCAAAGATAGTTGAGCCCCGGTTCGCCATCGTGCGTGGTGAGAATTCGGTCTTTGGGGCAGCCGCCGTTGCACAGGCTGAGCCATGGACAGGAACGGCACTGTTTGGGAAGGCGGGCTCGCTTTTCTTCGCCGAAGCGGCGTTGGGTTGGAGAGTCAACCAGTTCGCCCAGGGACGAAGTGCTTAAATTACCGATGCGGTACTCGGGTGTAACGAAATGATCACAGGAGTACACGCTGCCGTCATGTTCAACGATGGGCACCCGCCCGCAAGTTGGTGCCATCCAGCATAGGGTAGCGACACCTCCAGACAGCACCAGCGATGTCTCAGCGAACAGTTGCACGTTTAGATTTCCCAGGTCGTGATAGAGCCATTCGTCAAATACCGTGCACAGAAAACGTCCATACGCTTCGCCTGACACCGATTCTGCTGTCACCTGCCCATCCGGCGTTCGCCGTACGATGGGTATGAACTGAATCCACCCGGTACCAAGGTTTCTGAGTGCCCGGTACACAGCTATAGGCTCCTGTGCCACCGCGGATGTCACTGTGCACAACAGGTCTGGCTGGATCCCATGCGCCTGGAGGCGGCGGAGAGCCGCCACTGCAAGTTCATAGGTACCGCGACCCAGGTGGTCCTTGCGATACATATCGTGTAGCCATTGTGTACCGTCTATGCTGAGACCGACGTCAAAGCGGGCTTCTGCCAGGAAGGCGCACCATTCATCGTCCAGAAGAATACCGTTGGTCTGCAGGTTGTTCCAGCAAGTCCATCCTTGCGGTAGATAACGCTTCTGCAGTTCCACTGCGGTGCGGTAAAAGTCGAGCCCTGCCAGCGTTGGTTCACCGCCGTGCCATACGAACTGGACTATGGGCCCCGGACTCGTTTCCATGTACTGACGGATAAATGCCTCGAGCGTTGCGTCTGACATCCGGAATTGGTGTGGATGAGAGTAGAGATGTCTGGTGTCTAGATAGTAACAGTAAGCGCATTCCAGATTGCACACCGGGCCCACCGGTTTAGCCATTACGACGAAAGGCTCACCACTACGTGTTGTCCGTCCCGGGACTTGCGGCGTCATATGGTCCTACTTTTCCTTTCATATCATATAAGCGTCCATATTCTGGTAGCGTGGAGTGGGGCCCTTTATTTTAATACCTTATAAATACTTTACCTAGTGTGCGGATAGAGTCTAACTCTAGCGGTTTACCCGCAAGTAGCAGTATCTCTCGCTGTGACAGGTTAGTCCCGTAAATGCTCTCCAAAAAACTCAAAGACTTTGTTCCATGCGTCCATTGCTTGCTTGGGTCGGTAATACTCAGTGTGGTAATACCAGAAACCGTGCCCTGCGCCATCGTAGCGGTAGAACTTATATTTTTTCCCATATTTTTTGAGTTCTTCTTCAAGCTGGTTTGCCTGTTCGGGTGTGGGGAACCAGTCATCGTTACCAAAAATACCGAGAAGTGGGCAACCCAGCCTCTCAGTATAATCAATGGGGGCGACGGGTTGAGCTGGTGTCAATTCTTCCTTTGAAGCGACCACGCGACCGCCCCAACAGTCGACTGCAGCATCAAGGCCTTGCACCAGGCACGCGGCCAAAAATGCGTGGCGACCGCCTGAGCATGTACCTATTACTCCGACCTTACCGTTGGAGTAAGGCAGGGACCTCAGGTATCTCACGGCGCCTTCGCAGTCCCCCATCACACTATCATCGGGGACACCGCCAGAAGCACGTACTTTTGCAGAGACCTCTTCTGGTGTTCCGTGTTCGAACCGACAAAAGATGTCGGGGCAGAGGGCGAGGTACCCATGTTGCGAGAACCTACGGGATGTCTCGCGATAAAACTCGTCCCACCCGGGCATGTGGGGAATTAAGATTACCCCGGGGAAGGGCCCTTTGCCGAGCGGTCGGGAGAAATAGGCGTGTATGAGGTCACCATTGTAACCTGTGATGGTGATGGTCTCTGCTATCATCCCCTCGTACTCATCAGTCCTTAACTGGTTCCACATACCTTCCCTCCTTTGATCTTACAATTCCGAACCATTACCCGGTGGATGCCTATTCTGCCTCCCATGCCGGTGTTAATACAAAGCGTCTTGATCTGAAATTGCTAATGAGAGAATATGAGGCCCGTCTTTTAGCTGCTAAAGTGGCTGCCCGGCTCGCTCGTTTTTTGATCTCTATATTATCCCATCCCAGAGTTTGCGCTCTTCCCCGAAAGGATCGTTTTCCACCTTACTTTCAATATTAAATAACATTGTGGCACGGTCTTTTTTGTCATAGGTAGGCCATTGGGGCAAGCCTTCGTGGTTCGGGTTACCGCTTCTGGCGAAGGCGACCCAGGCGCCGCTCATTGCTGCTGCCAGTTTGAAGCGTTCAGGCCTGTTTCCTACAAATAAGACCGATGGGTCGTTCATGTAGTTGAACACGAACGGTATCTCAAATGAGTGTGCCGACCTTAACCGTCCGCTGGCCACTTCACTTTCCCAGGTGAACAGGTACATGTAGACTGGGGCGGGACCGCCATCTATCTTTCGTTCAGCCAGCCGTATTGAGGCAACGCGCATCCGGTCGCTGCCAATCGCTGCCAGAATATCGTGTGGTGTTGCATCAGGGCGGGTGCGCTTGTACCCGGCTATCAACTCATCAGCCTTTCCCACAGCTACACTGTCGCTTAGACGTTGGGCAAGTGCTGCAATCACCCGCTCCCGCATTTGCTCTTCGGTGTACTTGCCAAACAAGGGATCGCGCATCATCATGAACAGCCATTCGTCCTTATTCGTCCCGATGATGAGAGGTACATTGGCGGCTGTGGGCGCTGCCACCGGGTCGAATGGATGCGCTGGGATAACTTTGCCATCAACCACCGGAGCCATGTCCCCGCCCATCCTGTCCGTGTCCTGTGAAAGCGACATCCATGCTGAATAGATAACATACGGCTTCAGCTCATGAAGCCAGTGTACCCGTTGCGGTGTCACATGGATGACTTCCAAGAATTCTCTGGCGCGCTTGGTGGCTTCTTCAGCGGTCTTTACCCGTAGCCCTGGTCCGCCCATCACGATAGCACGGTGGAACAACCCTTTCGCCGCCGGCATTGCCATCAGTGTGGACACCTTGGCACCGCCGCCCGACTGCCCGAAAATGGTAACGTTCCCTGGGTCGCCACCGAATTCAGCAATGTTGTCGCGCACCCATTTCAGCGCCTCTACCAGGTCAAGCATACCGCTGTTTCCTGAGGCAGCATATTGCTCACCGAGTATCTCACCGAGATGCAGGTAGCCGAAGATACCAAGTCGGTGGTTCACCGAAACCACAACAACATCGTGTGCCTTCGCCAGAAAATAACCGTTATAGAACGGGGCATGATTTGCCGATTCGGTGCGGAAACCACCGCCATGAATCCACACCAGCACCGGACGTTTACGGTTGTCCTTCAGCCCCCTCGTCCACACATTGAGCACCAAACAGTCCTCGCTCATAGATTCAACACCGGTAGCCCCCCAGAAGCCCATTCTGGTAACAGCCTCAGGAGGTTGCCAGCAGGAAGGTCCGTATTCGGTAGCCTCCTTCACTCCCTTCCACGGCTTCGGCGGCTGAGGTGGCATGAAGCGGTTTTTCCCGCCAGTTGACGCCCCGTAATGAATGCCCTTGAAAACATGAACGCCATCGTCGGTAATACCCTGGACTTTGCCATAAACGGTTTCAACAATCGGGTTAGCCATTGAACAACGCCTCCTCTGCATTTTTCTCAGGTGGGGGAAATTGGCTTATTACAGCACACCTTAACAGAGATTGTCAACGACAACCGCTGAGTAAAATCGGCATGGCCCTGAAATCGACCACCGTATGTTGTATAATCTTAAAACGGGCGGGGAGAGGTGTCCGAGTGGTTTATGGAGCCGCTCTCGAAAAGCGGTAGGTGATGAGCCTCGTGGGTTCGAATCCCACCCTCTCCGCCAGCATAGTATATGGAGAGGTGCTGGAGCGGTCTATCAGGCGCGCCTGGAGAGCGCGTGTCGCCTTACAGCGACCGTGGGTTCGAATCCCACCCTCTCCGCCAGCTATCAGGACCGGTCGCTCACACCGAGTATAGTGTGTCCAGATACCCGTCCAGCAGCTCAGCCACTACCTTCCTGTCAGGAATAGTAGCCGCCATGCCATATATGGGCGCCATGCCACCTTCTTGCTGAGGGTTCTTCTTCACATGCTCCACAGCAGCCCTGAGGTCCTGGATAAACCGTTCCGCTACCCCTGCCTGAGCATGCCTGAGGGTAACGCATATGTGCACGGCTGGCGGTCTTTGCAAAGGGTTAAGGCTCCAGCCGCGGCCGCTCATAAAGTCCATAACCCTGTAGATGTCCAGGGTGTCTGAACTGAAAGCAATATTCCACAGCGGCTCGCCTAGGATATGCAGCTCGGCTATACTGGAGATCCCCGCCTTTATCTCATCCGCTGCCTGCAGTATCCTTCTGGCGGCTTCAAGATAGCCGCTCTCCCCCATGCTGACCATCGCCGCCCAGCAGGCCGCTATCAGACCGCCAGGACGGCTGCCGGCAATGGTCGGTGAGACATAAAGCCCGCCGGACCAGTCGGTAACTTTGAAATACTGGAAGCGCCGCAGTTCCCACCCGCGATAAAGTATGACCGAGGTCCCCTTGGGGGCATAACCATATTTGTGGGTGTCCACCGAGACAGAGGTGACACCAGGTAACCTGAAGTCGAAAGGCGGCACCTTATAGCCCAGCCTCTCCGCCCAGGGGAGCAAGAAACCACCGAGACAGGCATCGGTGTGAAAGCCGGTCCCTCTCTCCCTGGCCAGCTCGGATAGTTCTTCAATGGGGTCAATGACCCCATGGGGAAAGCTGGGCGCAGAGCCAACCACCACCACTGTGTTGTCAGTGATCGCCTCCTTCATCGCCGCCACATCCGCCCTGAAATCGGTACCGACAGGGACACGCACAATTTTGATGCCGAAATACTGGGCTGCCTTATCAAAAGCGGCATGGGCGCTGGAAGGCAACACCATCTCCGGTGCCATGATACCACTTTTCTCCCTTGCCCAGTCGCGGTAAGTTTTCATGGCAAGCAGGATGCTCTCGGTGCCACCGGAGGTCACCGTGCCACATATCTCATCCTCGCCGGTGCTGCCCCCCAGCAACGTCCGCCCCCCAGCATGTTTGCCGTCATGGAAACGATCTCCGCCTCATATTTCACCGTGCTGGGCCAGAGATCGGCATGGAGAGGGTTGCTCTGGGAACTTATGGCATAGGCACGGCAGAGGAAATCGATGTACTCCTCATCCCCATGGTACACCGCCCCGGAGGCAAACCCCTTCTGCCATTTCGCCCTCTCTATAGCAGCCAGCTCTTCCATCTCCCTCAATATCTCTACCCTGCCACGCCCGACCTCAGGTAGACGGACATAAGTTGGTAGCTTACCTTTATACGGCTTGAGCCTGTTTTCCAGTTCCTCTACCATATTGCCACCTCCTCCTTCATCATTGGACAGACCTGTTGAACCTGTCCCTGTTCGGTCTTCGGTAAAAGCTACGCAGATTGCGGTACACCTGCTGGTAAGCCTGAAAAAGGGTGTCATAGATTTCCCGATTTTCCGCTTGTGGCTGGAAGATCCGTCCACCCTGACCACCTTCTTCAGAGATGCAAAATTGGGGTAGATGCCCAGCCCTACCCCAGCCACCAGCGCCGCCCCCCGCACCAGATTCCTGAGGGTTGGCCACCGCCTCGACCCTGCGTCCGGTAACATCTGCCAAAATCTGCATCCAGGGCCTGCTCCGGGCACCGCCACCGATCACCCGCAATACTGGTAGAGGAAACTTGAACCCCTCTTCCACAATGTCCACCAGCCATCTGACATTGTAAGCCACACCCTCATAGACAGCACGTAGCAAATCACTGCGCTTATGTTCCCCGCTCAGATTTAAAAAGGCAGCCCGGACATAGCAATCGTTTACCGGCGCCCGTTCGCCATAAATCCACGGGGTAAACAGCACGCAGTGCGCGCCCGGTGGCACCCCCGCCACCTCATCGTCCATAACAGCATAGACCCCGGGCACACCCAGCTCTGCCTTTTCCCTGCCATAGATTTCCTCAGCCAGCCACTGGAGACAGGCGCCGGCAGCCTCGGTCTCGGCAATGAGAAATGTTTTGTCCGGGTCCGCAGACTGGATCGTCGCTACACCGCTCTTCCCTGTTGGGGTGCGCTTTGTGGTCACCCCCACCCACCCCGATGTACCCAGACAGACATGTCCATCGCCCTCCTCCACAGCACCGGAACCGATAAGGGCACAGGGGGCATCCCCGGCACCGGCGATAACTGGCGTGCCCTCCAGTAGGCCGCACTCCCGGGCTGCGGTCGGGGTGAGGCTGCCGACTTTATCAACGGACCGGACCAGTGGTGGGAACTTCGCCGGGTCGAGTCCTATGTACTTGAACAGACTGCTCGCCAGACCTTTTTCTTCAAATCTATGCCAAAAACGGAGGCACCGCTCCACTCCATAGCTATGTTGCCCGTGCTGCGGTAGAACAAATACCCGGCAACATCCACAAAGCACGACATACTGTTATATACCTGGGGCTCCTTCTCCTTGAGCCAGAGCAATTTCGGCAGTCCGTCCTTCCCGTTCAGGGTGGCACCGGCGATCAGAGCAAACATCCTGGCGCCGGCAAACTTGCCCATTATCTTCTCCGCCTGCTCACCGGCACGGTTGTCGATCCAGATGATAGCCCGGCGCAGTACCTCCCCGGCTGCGCCCAAAGGCACGACATTGATCATCTGTGTGCTGAAAGTAACGCATAGCACGTCCTTCGGCGAAACACCAGTGGTCTCCAGAAGCCCTCTGGTGCCCCGCGTCACTGCCCGCCACCAGTCCTCAGGCTCCTGCTCTGCCCAGCCGGCCCTGGGGTAGAAAGTTTGATAAGGCTCAACCACCCTGCCACGGACATGCCCTTCAACATCCACCAGGACCGCTTTATCACCGCTCGTGCCCACATCATGGGCAACTATGTTCGCCCATGTCTCACCCCCAGACCATTATAGCCCAAAAACCAACGACCAGACATGGCGGTACAAACCTTCGCCACTCAAGACCACAGTTTTTCCGAAAAACCACCTTTTGTCCGTGTTGTCTTCCTGTGTTACAATGTGTCAGCTTCAAATGACAGCTAAGGAAGAGCTGAAATATTGGGTCAGTTTTTCCAGGATACCGGGCATCGGCCGGGTAAAGCTCGCCCGGTTGCTGGAATATTTCTCCAGCCTGGAAAATGCCTGGAAGGCGCCGGCGAAGGAGCTGGAAAAAGCCGGGCTGGACACCAGGTCTGCTGAAGCCGTTGCTCTCCTCAGACACAAAATAGACCCAGAAGCGGAGATGGAAAAATTGCAACAATACAGGGTGAAGGTGCTGACCTGCGAATCGCCTGAGTACCCATGGAGGCTCAAAGAGACCTACGATTGCCCTCCGGTGCTCTATGTGCGCGGTGAACTCCTCCCCGAGGACGAGGTCTGCCTGGCGGTGGTGGGCACCAGGAGGTCAACCATATACGGGCGCCAGGTGACCGAGGAAATAGTGGGCGACCTGGCACAAAACGGGATAACCATTGTCAGCGGGCTGGCTCGAGGCATCGATTCCATCGCCCATCGCGCCGCCCTCGAGGCTGGCGGCAGGACCATTGCCGTCTTCGGCTGTGGGCTGGACATTGTGTACCCGGCAGAGAACGCCCGTCTGGCCCGCGATATCATGGAACATGGCGCCCTGGTCAGTGAATATCCCCTGGGCACCAAGCCCAAAGCTGAAAATTTCCCCAGAAGGAACCGTATTATGAGCGGGATGAGCCTCGGCGTGCTGGTGGTGGAGGCAGGTGAAAGCAGCGGTGCTACGATAACTGCCGAACTGGCACTGGCACAGGACAGAGAGGTGTTCGCCATCCCCGGAAGCATCCTGTCACCCGCCAGCCGCGGCACCAACCGCCTTATCAAGGAAGGTGCCAAACTGGTGCAGGACTACATGGACATACTTGAGGAGCTGAACCTGACCATCATCCCCCGGCAGATAGAGATGAAGGAAATGCTCCCCACCAACGAGATGGAGTCCCGCCTGCTCAAGCAGATATCCCACGAGCCCATCCATATAGACGATATCTGTCGCGCCAGCGGGTTAGGGGCGGGAGTGGTCAGCAGCGTGCTGGCGATGATGGAGCTCAAGGGCATGGTGAAACAGGTCGGTGGCATGAACTACGTGCTGGCAAGAGGAGTGAGGGAAGGTAACTGATGAAGCTGGTCATCGTTGAATCACCAGCCAAGTCCAGGACAATAAGCAGGATGCTGGGCAGTGAATATACGGTGAAAGCATCCCTGGGGCATGTCCGTGACCTGCCAACAAAAGAGCTGGGCATAGATATCGCCAACGGATTTACCCCTAAGTACTTGATAATCCCGCAGAGGAAACAGGTGGTCAGCGAGCTCAAAAGGTCAGCCGAAGGAGCCTCAGCAGTTTATCTGGCAACCGACCCCGACCGCGAGGGGGAAGCCATCTCCTGGCACCTAGTCAAAGCCCTGAAACTGGACAATAACGGCAAGTCTGTATACCGGGTCGTCTTCCATGAGATAACTAAAGAGGCGGTTGAGGAGGCATTTCGGCAGCCCCGCTCCATCGATATGAACTTGGTCAACGCGCAGCAGGCACGCCGTCTCCTCGACCGGCTCGTCGGCTACATGCTAAGCCCGCTGCTGTGGCGAAAGGTGCAGAGAGGACTGTCCGCTGGCCGCGTCCAGTCAGCCGCCCTCCGGATGATCGTCGACCGCGAGCGAGAGATCCAGAACTTCGTCCCCATCGAGTACTGGCTGATAGAAGCTGAGCTGACCAAAATGCCAGCAGAGGATACCAGCCAAAGCTTCAGGGCTCTACTTGTAGGCTTCGCCGATGGCACCAAAATCGAAATACCCAACAGGGAAAAGGCTGAGGAACTCCAGTCCCAACTCAGAACTTCCAAATATTATGTCAAGTCACTGCAGGTAAAGGAGGTATTGCGACAGCCGGCGCCACCGTTCACCACCAGCACCTTACAGCAGGAGGCCTGGCGCAAGTTACGCTTCACTGCCCAGCGCACCATGGCCATTGCCCAGCAACTTTATGAGGGCATCCCCCTCGGCGATGAGGGTCCGGTGGGGCTGATCACCTATATGCGCACCGACTCCACCCATGTGGCTGCCAGTGCCCTGGCTGAGACCAGGCAGTTCATCAAGGAAAAGTTCGGTGCTCCATACTTGCCACCTCATGCGCGTACCTTCGAGAAGGCCAAAAAAACTAAATGGACCCAGGAGGCGCACGAGGCTATCAGACCTACCAGGGCCCACAGAGAGCCAGAGGCCGTCCGCCCATTCCTGACGCCAGACCAGTTCAGACTGTACGAGCTAATCTGGAAGAGGATGGTGGCAAGCCAGATGGCTGCAGCCGTTCTTGATATGGCTACACTGGATGTAGAGGCAAAGGCGGAGAACACAGACAGGAGTTACCTGTTCAGAACCACCAGCTACACAGTTAAGTTCCCCGGCTTTCTCACCCTGTACACCGAGGACAAGGACGAAGACACTGCGGAGGATACCATAGCCAGTCCCCTCCCCGGGCTCACGCCCGGTGACCCGCTCCGCTTGCTGGAGCTGATACCACAACAGTGCTTCACTCAGCCACCACCCCGCTACACCGAGGCCACCCTGATCAAAGCCCTGGAACAGAAGGGCATAGGCCGCCCCAGCACCTACGCCCCCATCATCGCCACCATCCAGGAACGCGGCTATGTCTACAAAGAGAACGGGCGGTTCCGTCCTGACGAGATCGGCATAGTGGTTAGTGACCTGCTCACCCAGCATTTCCCTAAAATAGTCGAGCTCGACTTCACGGCACGCATGGAAGAAGAGCTGGACGACGTCGCCCGGGGAAAAAAGCAGTGGCTATCGGTGGTGAAGGAGTTCTACGGGCCGTTTGAGAAGATGGTGACAGAGGCGCAGAAAAACATAAACAAAATCAAGGTGGTCAGACCCACAGAAGAGCTCTGCCCCGAGTGTGGCAGCCCGATGGTCGTCAGGATAGGACGCTACGGTAAGTTCCTCGCCTGCAGTCGCTACCCGGAGTGCAAAAAGACCATACCCTTCCTGGTGAGGACGAGCGTCACCTGTCCCAGGCCCGGTTGCAACGGCGAAATCGTGGAAAAGATAGGTAAAAAGAAACGCCGTTTCTATGCCTGCACAAAATATCCCGATTGCGACTTTACCCTCAACCGAAGACCACTACCACAGCGCTGCCCGGACTGTGGTAACATACTTACCACCTGGAGGAAAAATCTGGTAAAATGCATCGCCTGCGATTATAAGGGGGAGCTGGACGAAATAGAAAGAGTAGAGGTCAAAACATGAAAAAGGTGCTGGTGATCAATGGCCCGAACCTGAACTTACTGGGCAAAAGGGATACAAAGCTTTATGGGGTTAAGACGCTTCCGGAAATCGAGAGAAGGTTGAAGGCCGAGGGCAAGAAACTCGGCATTGAGGTGGTCTGCTTTCAGTCCAACAGCGAGGGCGCCATCATCGATTTCATCCAGCAAAACTACTTGGAAGCCGCCGGGATGATCATTAACCCCGGGGCTTTGACGCACTACAGTCTGGCGCTGCGCGATGTGCTTGCCGATGTAGCGCTCCCCTGCGTTGAGGTGCACCTGTCAAATATTTACGCCCGGGAGGAGTGGCGACAAAAATCGGTAACCGCCCCCGTGGTCACCGGGCAGATAAGCGGACTGGGCTGGCAGGGCTACCTGCTGGCACTACAATATCTGGCTAGTGTGCTTAAAGAAACAGGACGGTCATGAACCGACTGGCAAAGCTGCGTCAATCACTGGCAGACCTGGGACTGGATGCGCTCTTTATCGCGCACCCGGAAAACCGCCGTTATCTGTCCAATTTCCGCGGCTCCACCGGCTGGCTGATCATATCTCAGAAAAGCGCCTTGCTGGCTGTCGACTTCAGATATGTGGAACAGGCCCAGCAGGAAGCAACGGAATTTGAGGTAGTACACATCAAAGGCGAGCCCGCAAAATGGTTGCCAGAGCTGGCTGTCAATTTGGGTGCCAGGAAAATCGGCTTCGAGTCAAACTACCTCCCCTTCGCCACCTATCAAAAGTTGCGCACCGTGCTGAGAAATTGTGGCATCAAGCTCACACCCACGGACAACGTGGTGGAATCGCTACGTGCCATCAAAGACAAGGAGGAAATAGATAGCATCACCGCAGCAGCAGCGCTTGCTGACGCCGCCTTCGAACACGCTAGGTCCATCATCCGCCCCAACATCACTGAGAAGGAGGTTGCCTGGGAGGTGGAGAAATTCCTCCGCAATCAGGGGAGCGAGACCGTACCTTTCGATATCATCGTCGCCTCGGGCCCCAATTCAGCGCTACCGCATGCCCGCGCATCCGAGAAACGCATCCGAGAAAACGAGCCCATAGTCATCGACCTTGGGGCTCGCATCAATGGTTATTGCAGTGATTTGACCCGCACCATCGTCCTCGGCAGCGAGGACGGGGTATTCGCCAGAATCTACGACATCGTCCTCGGTGCACAGCTTACCGCTATTGCCACCATCACCGCTGGAATGACTGGCAACGAGGCAGACAATCTTGCCAGGACCATCATCGAACAGGCTGGCTATGGAGAAAAATTCGGGCACGGACTGGGGCACGGCGTCGGGCTCAACCCTCATGAGCTACCCCGTCTCTCCCCCGACTCGCCCGACGTGTTGCAGGACAACATGGTGTTTACCATTGAACCGGGGATATACATACCGGGCTGGGGTGGCATAAGGATCGAGGACACGGTAGTTATGCAAGGTGGCAAAGCCAGGCCGCTGTCGCGGTCTGCTAAAATAGCCAATACCACATCAGGAGGTCTGCTCACCAGATGATAGACGCCGGTGAACTGAAAAAAGGCATCACCATCGAGCTGGACGGGAACCTTTACCAGGTGCTCGACTACCAGCACATCAAAATGGGGCGCGGCTCGGCACAGGTCAGGCTCAAGCTACGCGACCTCCGCGCCGGCTACATAACGGAGCGTTCGTTCCAGGCCAGCGAAAAATTCAAACGGGCCTTCCTGGAACACCGCCCCGTCCAGTATATCTATAACGATGGGCACCTCTACTACTTTATGGACACAAAGACCTTCGAGCAGATACCGCTGGACAAGTCGATGCTCGGTGATGCTTTGAACTATCTAAAAGAAGACTTGAACCTGGAGATACTGACCCACCAAGGTAAAGCTGTTGGCATCGAACTACCGGTCGCAGTGGAGCTGAAGGTGGTGGAGACCGGGCCCGGGTTCAAAGGTGATACCGCCACCGCCGGCAGCAAGCCAGCCAAGCTGGAAACAGGCATCACCATCAAGGTGCCATTGTTTATCAACAACGGCGACGTGATCAAAGTCGACACCAGGACCGGGGAGTACCTGGAGAGGATAAGTTGAACCAGAGAATAAGGGCCGACCTCCATCTCCACACCTGCTATTCTATGGACTGCGCTATGCCCCTGGAGCAGATAATTGACCGTTGCCTCAAGGTGGGCATTAATTGCCTTGCCATCACCGACCACAATACCATCGAAGGTGCCCTGCATATGAGAGAAATTGCCCCATTCAAGGTGATCGTCGGAGAAGAGATCCTGACCTCCGGCGGTGAGCTCATCGGATTGTTCCTCAGCCACCATATTCCCAGCGGGCTTTCCCTGGAAGAAACAATAAGCCGCATCAAGTCGCAGGGGGGCCTGGTATGTATCCCGCACCCCTACGATACAGTGCGGCTGTCCGCCTCCAGAGACTCCCTTTTTGAAAGCCTCATGCCGCAGGTGGATATAGTCGAGGTCTTCAATGCCCGCAGCCTCTCGCCCACCAGCACCGATAAAGCCTGGCAGCTAGCTCACAAGTACGGCAAGCTAGCAAGTGCTGGCAGCGATGCCCATTCGCCACAGGAAATCGGCAATGCCTATATAGAGATGCCAGACTTCAACGATAAAGAGGGCTTCATCGCCTCACTGGAACAGGGAAAGATCAGCGGCAACAGGTCAAGCCCGATCGTCCACTTCCATAGCACCTGGGCAAGGCTGAAAAAACAATTATTCTAAGGCGCTGATGCTGGATCTGGGTTGGTTCTCCACGGGCAGGGATGAAGCAGCCAGACTGCTTCTCCAGACAGTATACCAGCATATCCAGAGCGGCAACATACCTGCCAGACTGTCATTCGTCTTCAGCAACCGTGAGCCCGGCGAGTCGGAGCAAAGCGACCTGTTCTTCAAACTGGTCGAAAGCTATGGCATCCCGCTAGTCTGCCTTTCATCGAAACAGTTCCAGAAAAAACTGGCTGACAAGATTGAGGGCACGGACCCGGAGACAGGACTTCCATTGTGGCGCCTGGAATACGACCGGCAGGTGATGAGACTACTTCAAGGCTTCAAGCCAGACCTCTGCGTCCTCGCAGGCTATATGCTCATTGTGGGCAATGAGATGTGCCGGCAGTACAATATGATCAACCTCCATCCGGCAAAACCGGGCGGTCCCAAGGGTACCTGGCAAGAGGTCATTTGGAAACTGATAGAAGACAAAGCCAAAGAGACCGGCGTAATGATGCATCTGGTGACACCACAATTGGACAGCGGCCCAGTGGTCACCTACTGCACCTTTCCCATCATAGGTGGGCAGTTCGACAGGCTGTGGCAAAAACTGGACAACCGCTCGGTGGCAGACATAACAAGGGAGGAGGGCGAACAAAATGAGCTCTTCCAGCTCATACGCCAGCACGGCGTTGCCAGAGAGCTGCCTCTGATAGTAACCACACTGAAGGCACTTGCCGAAAAAAAGATCGCGATCAAAGACGGTGCTGTGTTGGACGATCAAGGTAGACAGATAGCCGGATATGACCTTACTGCGGAAGTAAACAGGATGGTGCAGCAAAATGAAGTTCATCGCCTTTGACCTGGAAGGACCTCTGGCAGTTCAGGACAACGCCTACGAGCTGATGAAGCTCTTCCCAGGTGGCGACAAGATCTTTGAAATAATCAGTCGCTATGATGACCTGCTCACACTGGAAGCCAGACCGGGCTATGAACCGGGTGATACCCTAGCCCTCATCGCCCCCTTTTTGATCTATCACGGGATAACAGAGGACGATGTCTCGGCGCTGGCTAGAGAGGCAACCCTGGTCAACGGGGCAGCCAGGCTTGTCTTCCTGCTCAATACCGCCGGTTGGAGGGTGTTCTGCATCAGTACCAGCTATCAGCAATATGCCCGACATATTGCCCACAGGCTTAACATCTTCTCCCAGAACGTTGCTTGTACCCCATTCCCGATCGATGAACTACGGCGGATTGTGTCCAGAGACGATTTCCGCCATATTGAACACCTCGAGACTGAGCTATTGGCCCAGCAGTCGATAGACGATGCCTGGATAAAAGACCGACTCGACCGCTTCTACTGGCAGGACATCCAGAAGACGAGCCTGGAACGAATAATGGAGAGGGTAAAGCCCGTGGGTGGCGCGCGAAAGGTACAGGCATTAAAACAGTTTGCCGAGACTCACAAACAGCCGCTCTCCGCCTGGGTGGTGGTGGGCGATAGCATCACCGATTTCAAAATACTACAGGCCGTAGACCAGGCAGGGGGTTTGGCTATAGCCTTCAACGCCAACCAGTACGCACTACCCTATGCCACCATGGGACTGGCATCAACCCACCTCGATGACCTGTGGACGGTGCTGGAGACCTGGGCAAAAGGAAAACGCCCGGCGGTGGAAAAGCTGGTCAGAGAAAGAGAGAAAATCGGCGGCTCTGACAACAGGAACCACTTCCACTGGTTGTCCGGGAGGGAGGACATCGCTACCCCCCTTGAGGTCCATCAGAAAATTAGACGGCTGGTCAGACAGGAGGCAGCCAACTTGGGGTGAACGTTGATTGAGACCAACGAGATCGCGGTAATTGGCTTCGGTGCCATGAACCTCGACTATATCTGTCGTGTGGCCGAAACCGTCGCTGACGGCGAAGCTATGGTGACGGATTTCATCCCCGCCCCCGGTGGCTCCGCAGCCAATACCATCTACGGACTTGCCAAGCTCGGCATTAGCACCGGCTTCATCGGTGCTGTGGGCAATGACGCCGAAGGCAGAAAGCTCATCCGCGACCTCAAAGCCGTCGGTACGGATATAAGCCACATTCACATTAAGAAGGCAGCGAAAACAGGCCTGGCATTTTGCTTCAGCGATAAGAAGGGAAGGCGCGCCATATACCTTCTGCCCGGGGCTAACAGCCTGCTCGACAGCCAGGATATTGATACGGACTACCTGAACAGTCCACAAATAGCCCACTTCTCTTCGTTCGCCGAAGATAGGCAGCTCTACCTGCAGTTAGAGGCGGCAAGCAACCTGACAGGCCGGACAAAGCTCAGCTTCGCGCCGGGCATGCTCTACGCCTCAAAGGGCCTGAGGGTGCTTTTACCTTTGCTGGAGCGCTCGCGCATCGTCTTTCTGAACCGCGAGGAAATAGAATTGCTTACAGGGAAAGACTTCAAAACAGGGGCTGAAAAACTTGTCCAGCTGGGCAGCGATATAGTGGTGGTCACCCTAGGCAGAGGCATCCCCCTTGGCAACGGCAAAAAATTAATCAGCTATATCTGCACCCGGCAGGCGGAACACCAGGTAACCAGTGCAGACGAGACGCTGGAGAATATCGAAACTACAGGGGCTGGAGACGCCTTTGCCTCCGGGTTCCTTTTCGGTATGTTGAGAAATAAAAACCTGAATGAATGCGGTCTGCTGGGTGATATCGTAGCACGCTTCGTAATCTCAGCACCCGGGGGCAGAAGGGGATTTCCCACCCCAGAGCAGTTATCACGGGCTTTCTTTAAACGCGCCGGCTACCCGCTTGCAGATTGAACCCCGCGCTCACTTCTTTGCCAGTTGCTTGTCGCCCGGTCTCCGTAGGATTTCGTCGATGATGCCATACTCTACAGCCTGCTCCGCACCCAGGTAGAAGTCGCGGTCAGTATCATGGGCAATTTTCTCTATCGGCTGACCTGTATGCTTGGCCAATATGCTGCGGATCAGGTCCTGCAGCCGCATGATCTCCTTGGCAGCTATCGCTATATCTGCTGCCGCGCCTTGAGCACCACCTAACGCCTGGTGCATATGAATAGTGGCGTGGGGCAAAGCATACCGCTTTCCCTTTGCCCCGGCGCAAAGGATCAACGTCCCCATGCTTGCCGCCATCCCCACACAGATGGTCGATACATCTGGACGGATCAACTGCATGGTATCATAAATGGCCAAGCCAGCACTGACGATACCACCGGGACAATTGATGTACAGGTTTATGTCCTTGTCGGGATCTTCGTGCTCCAGATAGAGCAATTGGGCAATGATAAGGTTCGCCACCTGATCGTTAATCGGCGTGCCCAAGAATACAATGCGCTCCTTGAGGAGCAGTGAATATATATCGAAGGCCCGTTCCCCGCGGGCGCTAGTCTCGATGACCATCGGTATGATGCTCTGAAACCTTTCCATCATCTGTCACACCTCCTTAAAGTAACTCAACCTGCCTTCACCACCAGTCGCTCCAGCAAAATGTCCATGGTCTTACGTCGTTTAAGGAACCGCCGCACCGATTCCTTCCTATCGTCAGAGTTGAAAGCCTCTCTCACCCTCTCAGCTCCCTCTCCGGCATTTGCCACCATCCGCTCTATCTCTTCCTCGACCTCCGAATCGGTCACTTCAACCTTTTCAGCTTCCACAACTTCATCCAAGACCAGTGAGCGCACCAGCCGCTGTGTCGCATCGGCACGCAGCTCCTCCCTATGGTCGGCCATCGTCTTACCCAGCGCCCTCAGGTACCTTTCCAGCCCGGTGACCCCTTCAGCAAAATGTCTGGCTTCGTCTACAAGCAGACGGTCGATCTCCGCCTCCACCAGGACCGGCGGGTACTCCACCTGGCCAACTTTCACAAGCGCGTCCATTATCCTTTTCTCCGCATCCAGACGCGCCATCAATTCCTTCCTGGCCCTGATGGCATCCGCTATCCTGGTCCGCAGCGAGGCTAGATTGTCACTGCCCACCATTCTGGCAAACTCGTCGTCCAACCCTGGTAACTTTTTCTCCTTTACGTCTTTGATGGTCACCCGGAACACATGCTCCTTGCCGGCAAGCTCCGCAACCTCATAATCAGCAGGATATGACAGGGTGACCTCCTTTTCCTCGCCCTTGCTTATACCAACCAGACTTTCAGCAAACCCCGGCAGGGGCAGCCGCGAGCCCGCCCGCACCTCATAGACCAGGTCCTGACGGAGCGGTATCGATTTCCCCTCCCGCACCTCCTGCACGTCCAGCGTCACCTCATCGCCTATGGCCACCGGGCGTTCCACTGGGGACAACACGGCATGCTCCTCACGGAGCTGTTCCAGCACTGCGTCTATCTCAGCATCAGTGACCTCGACCGGTTGGGTCTCGATTTTGATCTGATTGTAATCGCCGAGCCTTACCGTTGGCTTGAGCGGCACCACCGCCTTGAATATCAGCGGCTCGGTCTGGACTATTTCGAACGATGGTTCGGCAATGGGCTCGATCTCCTGACTTTCCACAGCCTCAGCATAAACCTCGGGTATGAGGTCCTCCAGTGCCTCGCGGAACAGTGCCTCCTTACCCACATAGCGCACCAGCACCTCCTTTGGCACCTTGCCCTTACGGAACCCGGGTACCGATACCCGCTTGGCCAGGCGCTGATAAGCCCTATCAAGGTACTTGTCCACCTCACCGGTCTCCATTTCGATGTTCAGCAGCACCTGGCTGTTCTGCATTGGTTCAGTAGACACTTTCATTCCGACGACGTCTCCTTCGGGTTAATAAATTATACCAGTTTATCTGGAATTGCGCTCAAGCTGCTATTTCGCGGCATCATCCAGCTTCACCATAAGGTGAAGCTCGTCAAGCTGAGACTGCGCTACCGGAGATGGTGAGCCGCTCATCACATCGACAGCGCTCTGGTTCTTGGGGAAAGCTATGACCTCCCGTATGTTGTCAGCCCTGGCCAACAACATCACCAGGCGGTCGATGCCCGGGGCAATGCCACCATGCGGTGGCGCCCCATAATCAAACGCCTCGAGGAGGTGCCCGAAACGCTCCTGGATCTCATCATCTTTGTAGCCCAGCAGGCGGAACATCTTCTCCTGGAGAGGCCTGGTATGTATCCTGATGCTGCCACTGGAAAGTTCGTAGCCGTTACACACGATATCATAGTGACGGGCGCGCACTTTCGCCGGCTCCGTATCCAACAGGGGTATGTCCTCCTCGCGCGGTGCAGTGAAGGGATGGTGCATCGGCTCCCAGTGCCCAAGTTCCTCGTTCCACTCCAGCAACGGGTAATCAATTACAAACAGGAATGCCAGCAGGTCAGGCGCAGCCAGATTCAGCCGGCGTCCCATCTCCCTCCTGAGCTCGTCCAGTACCTTGTTCGTCACCTTCGGTTCATCTGCCACGATAATGACCAGGTCCCCAGGTCTTGCCTCGCACTTACGCAGAATAGCCCTCAGCTCACCCTCGCTCAAATGCTTGCTCGCCACGGACCTGACCTTTTCTGGTGACAACTGTTCAACGGCCTCATCAGCAGGCAAGGCTAAAGTTATCAGCCCTTTAGCCCCGTAGGAACGGGCGAGCTGTGTCAGCTCCTCTATTTGCTTACCTGAATAGCCGGCGCAACCGGGCAGACAGATGGCCTTTACCGTGCCACCACTTTTGACGGTGGAACGAAACACGGAAAAAGAAGATTCGGCCACTATAGCTGAAATGTCCTTTAGCTCCAGCCCGAAACGAATATCAGGCTTATCGGTACCATAGCGCTCCATCACCTCGGCATAAGAAAGGCGCGGGAACGGCTTTATCACCCTCACGTCTGGCTTCACCGTCTCCACCAGGGAGGTGAACATCTCCTCAAGCAATTGCAATATATCTTCTTCGTCTATAAAGCTCATCTCAATGTCAAGCTGGGTAAACTCCGGCTGCCTGTCAGCCCGCAGGTCCTCGTCCCGAAAACAGCGCGCTATCTGATAATACTTTTCAAAACCGGCCACCATAAGTAGCTGCTTTAGCTGCTGTGGCGACTGAGGCAAAGCGTAGAACCTGCCCGGATACAGGCGGCTGGGCACCAAATAGTCCCGTGCCCCCTCGGGGGTGCTCTTTATCAATATCGGCGTCTCAATCTCAACAAAGCCCCTGGCATCAAGGAAATCGCGGATGAACTTCACCACCCTGTGACGAAGTATAATATTCTCCTTCACCCTCGGGCGCCGCAGATAAAGGTACCGATACTTCAGGTTCAAGTTCTCATCTATGGGTACATCCTCATTTATGTAAAACGGTGGCGTTTTTGCGGTGTTCAACACCCTGGCTTGCTCGGAGATCACCTCTATCTCCCCGGTTGGTAGCTTTGGGTTCTCCGTGCCCTTAGGACGCAAGGCTACCTTGCCACTCACCTGAACAACATACTCATTACGAAATTCGCTGGCCACCTGATGGGCCTCCTCTGAAACCTCGGGGTTGAACACCACCTGGACAATCCCCTCTTTGTCTCTCAGGTCAATGAATATTAGACCGCCGTGGTCACGGCGCCGGTGTACCCAGCCGGCAAGTGATACCGTCTGACCGGCATGCCCTCTCCTCAACTCACCACAGCTATGACTTTTTAGCAACAGTGACCTCCTTAGCGGCGAAATTATAGCCCACAGTAGCTTTTCAATTCAATTTGGCTGCCGGAGAAGACGGTGGCCAATTACCCTCGGGTGACGGCACGCCCCTGCCTATCTAACCCCTCATGCCCTTATCACGGCCATGGCCCGTGCTCAGCCACTTTTGCTTCTGGGCTATCCTCAGCTCCTCGTCTGTAGTCCGGTAGCTGGCAAGGAACTCCCTCTTGAATTCATCGAAGGTATCTTCCTTTATGGCTTCCCTTATCTTCTCCATCAACCTCATCATGAAACGCACATTATGGATGGTGGCCAACCGATAAACCAGCAGCTCGTCACAGCGAAAGAGATGGTGTAGATAAGCTGTTGTGAAATTACGGCAGGTGTAACAATCGCACTCAGGGTCCACTGGCGACTCATCATCCCTGAAGCTGGCCCTGGTGATATTTTGCCTACCACTGGCAGTAAACAGCGCCCCATTCCGGGCGACCCGTGTGGGCAATGCACTGTCGAAAAGGTCTATGCCACCGCTAACCCCCTCTATTACGTCCTCGGGCGAGCCTACACCCATGAGGTAACGCGGTTTGTCCGCAGGCAGCAACGGCACCGTTTCGGCCACCACCGACCACATTACCGACTTCGGCTCACCCAGGCTGAGCCCCCCAATGGCATATCCATCGAAGTCAAGCGAGACGATATCCCTGGCTGCCCGCTGCCGCAGCTCGGGGAAAAGCCCACCCTGGACGATGCCGAAAAGCATCTGCCCCGGCTTTTTATGGCTTCTTTTGGAGGACACAGCCCAGCAATATGTCCGTCGTACTGCCTCAACTATCTCTTCGGTACTGGCGCTGGACGGCGGGCAGTGGTCCAGAGGCATGATGATATCAGCACCCATTCTCTCCTGAAGCTCAATAACAGTCTCAGGAGTAAACCGGTGCTCGCTGCCATCGATGTGCGAGCGAAAAACTACACCTGCGTCGTCCAGCCGGCAGAGCCTCGCCATGCTGAACACCTGATAACCACCGCTATCGGTGAGTATCGGACCTCCCCATCTCATAAATTTGTGCAGCCCACCCGATCTCTCGATGACGTCCACCCCGGGTCTAAGATACAGGTGGTACACATTTGCCAGCACCATGCTCACCTTGACATCGCGGAGGTCATCGGAAGTAAGCGTCTTCACCGTGCCTCGGCTGCCCACAGGCAAAAACGCCGGCGTATTCACCACTCCGTGGGCCGTGCTGATCTCGCCCAATCGCGCCCCTGTGGCGCCGCAGGTCTTCGCCACTCTGAAATTAGTCACCTTTCAGAACAACCAGGCGTCAAGAGCTACAGCTAAGAATACGATTCCCAGGTAAGGATAGGCAGACAATTTATAAAGCCGCCAGGCGGACTTCGCCGTCGTCGAAAACAGCAGGTTGCCACTGGCAACGACCATGGCCAGGCCAAAAACGCCTGCCACCACTAAATACAGCAAATGGAGGCCTGTGAAATAGAGCAGGACTGAAATCACGCACAGGAGTAACGCTAAACCAAATAACGTTTTCACCACATTTCTCACCGACCAGCTTAGCGGAAAATAGTTCAAGCCGGCGCCCAGATAGTCCTCCCGATTGGCTATCATCACGCTCCACACATGCAGCGGCACCCACACCACCACCAAAAGACAGAGAAGCAAGATCTGAAGGTCAAAGGCGGGCTTAACCGCCAGCCAGCCAATGAGCACCGGACTGCAACTGGCCACCATGCCCAGGAAAGTACAGGAAACCGTCTTCCTCCATACAGAAGAAGCCACGGCACCTGTGGCGCCGAAGACAAAGCACAGTGGGTGCAAAAACCATGCCAGTACCAGACCAGCAAGGATAAGTCCCAAAACTAGAGGCAATACCTTCTGTGGGGGGGCGATACGTCCTGAAGGCAGGGCGCGATGGGCAGTCCTCACCATGCGCGCGTCTACTTCCCTATCCAGATAGTTGGTAAGCCCATTACAGCCAGCGCTCCCCAGAGCAATGGCCAGTAAGATCAATGCCAGCCTCCCAGCCGCTATCTCCCCACCGGCAGCTAGGACTGCTGCACACCCACCGATGAAAGTCAAAAGGAAGGTGGCACCCGGCTTCAGTACCTCAATGTAGTCAGTAATTCTCCACGCATATGTCAGGCTGGCTCTCAATTTCCGATCACCTCATCAAGGGCACCGATAACTATGTCTTCTGGTACATCGCTGCGCACCACTGCCGTACCCATACCCTCGAGCAACACCCACCGGATAGCTTTGTTGCGCACCTTCTTGTCCAGCTCCATCGCTCTGGTGATATCAGACATTGCCACTTCAGAGCACTGTGTTGGTAGGCCAAACCTCTCCAGTAACAATCTCTGCCGCCTCAGCGTCTCCCGGTCTATCAGCCCGAGCCTCAGGCTTATCCCGGCTGCCACCATCATGCCGATAGCCACTGCCTCACCATGGAGGAAACGCTCGTATCCGGTGGCTGCCTCCAGGGCATGGCCCACAGTATGTCCGTAATTCAGGATCACCCGCTTTCCCTCTTCCTTTTCATCCTCGCTGACCACTTGCGCCTTGATCGAGGCACTCCAGGCGACAGCCCGGCGGAGGACGGCAGGTTCCAGTACCACTAACCGCTCCGCTTGATCCTCAAGGAACTGTACCAAATCGGCTTCAGCGATCAAGCCGTGCTTGATCACCTCCGTCCAGCCTGATACCAGCTCGCGCCTGGGCAACGTGCCCAGCGTCTCCAGGTCAGCCAGTACCAGCCTCGGCTGGTGAAAAGAGCCGATCAGGTTCTTGCCCATGGTATGGTTCACCGCTACCTTACCGCCGATGCTGGCATCGACCATAGCCATCAAGGTCGTCGGCACCTGTACCCAAGGTAGTCCTCTCAAGTACGTTGCCGCCACAAATCCCGCTAGGTCACCAGCCACACCACCTCCAAGTGCCACGACGACATCCTTCCTTTCTATCCTCCGCTCCACCAGAAAGTCGTATATTTTTACCGCCTGCTCAATGCTCTTGGTAGCCTCGCCAGGGGTGACGGTATACCAGTGCACGGCGAAACCCGCATTACCTAGACTGTCACAGACCTTCGACCCATAAAGGCTGAACACAGACTCGTCAGCTATGATAACCGCTGCGCCAGACAAGTCGACTTGTCTCATCTTCGTCCCGAGTTGCCCCAGCATTCCGGAGCCCACAAATACCGGATAATGCGCCGTCTCGGTTACCACTACACATGCCACATCTCCCCCATCTTCATATGCTGGGAGACTGCGGTCACTTCTGACAGACTTCCAAGCGTTTATCACTTCAAGGCTGACCTCCAGTGTATTAAGCCTATCAGTGTCCACCGTCCGGTCGGCAACCGCGTAGAGAGGCTGTCGCGATTGTTTAAGCTCCCTGATGCGCTCCAGAGGATTGTCACCAGCAAGCAAGGGGCGCACCACAGGACTGGACGACTCCAGTCCCTGAGTCAACAAACGCTGGTGAATGGTCTCGGGCGAGGCTTCCAGACAGATGACCACACTGCATTCCCGAAGGAGCTTCCGGTTTTCGGCGTCGATGATTATGCCGCCGCCGGTGGCAATGACCTCGTTCCTGGCAACTTTGCATATATTCTGCAGCACCTCACGTTCTAGCCGTCGAAATTCCCTTTCGCCGTCGCGCTCGAATATCTCCGGGATGCTCTTACCGGCTAGCTTGACCACCTCTTCATCGGTGTCCACATAACCCCACCCCAGCAGCTCGGCGACCTTTCTAGCCACCGAAGACTTGCCGGTACCTGAGAAACCTATCAGGGCGATGTTGCTACCGCTTTGAGGACTGTTCATGAGCACCAGAAGAGAGCGAAGACATGTAGTTCCTATAGTTCTCTAGCGTTTCGTTCAAGCCGTCGCCACCAAATTTTTCCAGCATCGCATCCGCCAGAACGATAGCCAGCATGGCTTCCCCAACCACGCCAGCCGCCGGCACCACGCAGACATCGCTGCGCTCATAGTGGGCTTTAGTCGCCTTACCAGTACGCAAGTCCACCGTCGGCAAAGGCTTACCAAGGGTGGCGATGGGTTTGACCACCGCCCTGACAATGATCGGCTCCCCGTTGCTTATGCCGCCCTCGATACCGCCAGCAAAGTTGGTGGGGCGATGCCAGGGGTAAGCCCCTTTTTTACCAGAGGCGGGTTCGATGACATCGTGTGCCTGCGAGCCTGGGACATCAGCGAGAGAAAAGCCAGCCCCTATTGCAACGCCTTTGACCGCATTTATGCTCATGATCGCTGCAGCGATGCGGGCATCGAGACGCCGATCCCACTGCACATAGCTCCCCAACCCGATGGGGACACCCTCTGCTACAACCTCAAAGATGCCGCCCACCGTATCGCCTTCAGTCCTAGCTTTATCAATAGCCGCCAGCATCGCCTTTTCCGCCGCAGCATCGGCACAGCGCACCGCAGAACTTTCCACTTTTCTCCAGTCTATACGGCCGTCAATTTTAGCTCCATGCCCACCGATATTTACTGTATGACTGTGAATAACGATGCCGAACTCCTCAAGGAACCTGCGGGCAATTGCACCTACTGCCACCCGCGCTGCCGTCTCTCTGGCACTAGCCCTTTCCAGCACATTCCTGATATCGCCAAACCCGTACTTGACCACGCCAGCCAGGTCAGCGTGTCCCGGCCTAGGCGCAGTCAAAGGCGGCACCTCAGCCTCCACGGGCGAAATGCTCATGACTTCCTGCCACTCCTGCCAGACACGGTTCGTCAGCATGAGCCCTATCGGGCTCCCGATAGTATAGCCGTGACGCACACCCGAGATTATCTTGGCTTCATCAGCCTCCAGTTTCATCCGCTCGCTGCGACCGTACCCGCCCTGCCGCCTCCTCAGGTCACGGCGGATATACTCTTCCGAGAGCGGCAGACCAGCTACCATGCCCTCTATGATCGCCAGCAGTCCCTGCCCGTGTGACTCGCCAGCAGTTAAAAAGCGAAGCTTCACCATGCACTCATCCTTTTTAGACTACCTGTATTCAGGTTGTGGATATGGGTTGCTCAAAATCTTTTCCACCACTACAGCTTCCGCCCCCAGCAGCCGTGCCCTGAACAGGTCAACCAACCCCGTCCCACCCAGCTCCAGGAGAGACTCCAGAAGGGATGGCACACGGGGCTTATAATACACGACCTCTGGCTCTTTTACACCAGCAAGTTCTGCTGCCACTTTTATCGCCATATCGAGCCCGCCGAGCCTGTCCACCAGACCCAGTGCCTTCGCCTGCTCCCCGGTGTAGAGCTGCCCAGTGGCCAACTGCCGTACTCTCTCTTTATCCATACGCCTACCTTCCGCCACAACATTGATGAACTGCTCATAAAGCTGATCGGTGATTTGCTGCATAAGCTCCTTTTCCTCTGGAGTGAGTTCCCTGAGACCAGCATACATATCTTTATGCTTCCCCGCCTTGAACACCTGCATCCTGATTCCAAGTTTATCATAAAGCCCCGCTACATTTGGCACTTGCGCAATCACTCCAATGCTCCCCGTCAACGTTCCGGGCAATGCCACGATCCTGTCAGCTTTCGCAGATATATAATACCCGCCGGAAGCCACTATATCACCCAAGCTGACCACCAACGGTTTTTCCAGTCCGTCCAGTATGTTAAGTATCTCCTGACAGGCAGCAACGCTACCGCCCGGGCTTTCTATTTGCAACACCACTGCCTTGACGCTCACGTCTTTCTGTGCCCGTTCAAGCTGCTGCCGTACTATTGCCGGAGTTATCACCTTCCCACCAAAGAACATCCCGCCAGCCTCGTACTGGATCGGTCCGCTCAGCGAGATCACTGCCACCTTCTCCTGTGCCATAGTACAACCACCCAGCGGTACCAAAACCAGCAGGACAAACACAGCCAGTAAGACCAAACCATTTCTCATAGACCTAACCTCCTTTCTCAGCAAGCGCCCTTTGGGCGGCTTGGAACATCACCTGAATCGGTGGCTCTTTCCCGGTCCACAACCTGAAAGCCGCAGCTCCCTGATATACCAGCATGCTTAGTCCGTCTATAGTTCTCGCCCCTGCTCTCCTGGCAACCTTAAGCAAAGGGGTCTCACGAGGATTATACACCAAGTCGTAAATAAGGACATCATCGCAGAGCATCTCCTCAGTAAGAGGTGATTTTCCTTCGTCCGGCGTATGTCTCATGCCCAGTGTGGTGCAGTTCACCACGAGCTGACACCTCCTTACCGCTCCTTCTAACCAGCTTCCCTCCCAGGGCAGCGCGACTACCTGCGCAACAAGACCCGTCTCGCGCACATATCTAACTAAATCTCCCACCAACCTTTCGGCGCGTACTTTGGTCCGGTTAGCCACCATGAGCACGGACACACCCTGGCGCACCAGGGCGAAGCTCACAGCCCTCGCCGCCCCTCCCGCTCCCAGCACCAACACCACCCTACTCCGAGGCTCAAACCCGACTCCATGTAAAGTGGCCAGAAAGCCGTCCGCGTCTGTGTTATAGCCCACCAGAGCGCCGCCCTCATTGACTATGGTATTCACAGCACCGATAACACGCGCTAGATCATCGAGCCTGTCCATAAGAGGCACCACTTTCTCTTTGTAGGGAACGGTGACATTCGCTCCTAGGCTTTGCGGACCACGTAAATCCTTCACCACCGAGAACAGCAATTGTTCCTCTATTTCCCGGAGTTCATAGCGGATGTCAAGTCCCCAGTAGTCTAAAGCCGCTTGCTGAAGCTCGGGAGATACTGAATGCTTTAGCGGACAGCCGATGAGATAAATGAACTTCGTCACTCCTCTCCGCTTCTCAGGCTGTCTAGGTATCCCTGCAATATAAAGGCCGCGGCTGCAGCATCGCGTATTGAATGTTTGCGCTCCCTCTTTACACCCGCCTCAGAAAGCAGGCGGTCAGCGGCGGCGGTGGAGAGTCTCTCATCCTGCATTTTGATATCAACCTGGAGCTTCTGAGAGAGCTTCTGTACAAAAGCGTACACCTTCTCTGCTTGCGTACCAATGCCACCATCGAGTGAATAAGGGAGCCCCACCACCACACAGCCCACCCCATAGTCGTCGACCAGCTTACAAATGTCATCAATAGCTTTGCTGTCGCTCTGCCTGGCAATGGTTGTCAGCGGGCTAGCCAGCAGGCCCTCAGAATCGCTCATAGCCACGCCGATCCTTTTATCACCGACATCCAGACCCATTATCCGCATCTCGTTATCAACCCGTTCCGGATGAGACCAGTCTTTTCACCAGCCCCAGGGCCTCATCCAATTTGCTGGCATCCTTGCCACCTGCTTGCGCCATCCCGGGCTTGCCACCGCCACCACCCCCGGTAACCCCAGCTACTCTGGATACGATCTCACCAGCATGCAGTCCCCGAGATATTAAGTCGCTGGTCACCATAGCCACAAACCCAGGCTTGCCATCGTATACCGTGCCCAAGACGATCACCGCGCTCTTAAGGCGCGCCTTAAGAAGATCTCCCATTTCCCGCAACGCTTGAAAAGAAGCCGAAGGTACTCTGGCGGCAACCACCGTTATCCCATCCACCTGCTCAGCCTTCGAAAGCAAGCTCTCAGCCATCAACCGAGCGAGTTCCTTCTCCAGTCCCATAGCCCGTTTGCGTTCTGCAGCCAGGTCGGCAAGCAGGGCTTCCGCCTTTGCAGGTAGTTCCAGAGGCAAACTTTTGAACATCCCGGCAGTGCTTCCCAGCGCGTCCAGACAGCGCCCGATAAACTCCTCAGCCCCCCGTCCGCTCAGGGCTTCGATCCGCCTCAGTCCAGTGCCAATGCTGCTTTCCGAAGTGATTAGGAAAAACCCCAGCTCGCCGGTGGACTTGACATGGGTGCCTCCGCAAAGCTCGGCACTTATTGGAGGTTCGCCTATCTCTATGACACGCACCTCCTCGCCATACTTTTCAGTAAACAGTGCAATGACGCCTTCCTGTATCGCCTGCTGGTAAAGTGCCACTTTATACCTCACCGGCAGGTCTTGCCGTATTTTCTCGTTAACCACATGCTGGATTCGGGTAAGCTCTTCCTTGCTCAACGGCACCAGTTGAGAAAAGTCAAAACGAAGTCCATCAGGAGCCACCAGCGACCCTCTCTGGGAGAGGTGACTCCCCAGCACACTTCTCAAGGCAAAGTGGAGCAAATGCGTAGCGGTGTGGTTCCGGGCGATGTCAAGGCGCCGCTCCGCATCCACACTGGCCTCTACAGTGTCCCCCACCTTTATCACGCCCTTGGAGACATTTCCTAGGTGCACTATCGCCCCCTCACCAAGCCTGCCAAAGGGTGACCACACGGTGTTGACAACTTCTATTTCCCCACCAGTGCCCACGATCTTACCGGTATCACCCACCTGCCCTCCCATCTCACCATAAAACGGCGTCTGCTCAAGCACAACTGCTACTTTACTGCCCTCTTTAGCCTCGGAAATCAGAATGCCGGACTCAGCATCAAGGATGTAGTCCACCTTCGACTTAGCAGCTAGTTGCTCGTATCCCAGAAACTTCGTGGGCACGGGGATGATGGTCGCTTCCTCTCTCGAAGTCGCCTTGTCGCTGGAAAAAACAAACTTCTGACTCGCCCTAGCTCTCTCCCGTTGCTTCGCCATCTCAGCCTCAAAACCCTGGATATCGACCTCAAGGCCTTGCGCACGAGCAATCTCAGTGGTAAGCTCCACCGGGAATCCATATGTATCCCAGAATTTGAACACGTCTTCCCCGGGGATGAGTTTTCTCCCCTTCTTCAAAGCATTCTGGATGGCTTCATCGACCAAGTTTATCCCAGCGTCCAGGGTACCTTCGAACTTTTCCTCCTCCACCCTTACCACCTCCTCGATCAGTCTCCTGCTGCCCACCAGTTCCGGGTAGATACCACCCATCCTTTCTATCACAGCCTCAGCCATTTCGCCGAAGAACGGCTCATCTATACCCAGCTTCCTGCCAAAGAAACAGGCCCGCCGTAGTATGCGCCGGAGGACATATCCTCTGCCCTCATTCGAGGGCAATACACCATCGGCAATGAGAAAGGCGACGCCACGACTGTGCTCGCATACGATGCGGACCGCCCTGTCGGTAGCTTCGTCCTTGCCATAGCTCACCCCTGCTATCTGGCATGCTTTTTCACGGAGCGGCAGAAAAAGGTCTGTGTCATACACGGACGACACACCCTGCATAACAGCGCTTATCCGCTCCATTCCCATTCCGGTATCAATGTTGGGCCTTGGCAGTCGGGTGCGCCTACCATCAGAGCTCTGGTCGTACTCAGTGAATACCAGATTCCACACCTCGCAAAAACGACCACAATCGCACCCAGGGCTACAGTCAACTCGTCCACAACCGACTCCGACACCGAAGTCATAATGGATTTCGCTGCAAGGACCGCACGGTCCCGAATCGCCAGCCGGGCCCCAGAAGTTGTCCTCCTCGCCCAGACGCACTATTTTCTCCGCCGGAAACCCCACTTCCCGCCAGTAGTGGAAAGCCTCATCATCATCCAGGTATATGGTGACCCACAGGCGCTCAGGGTCTATCTTCATTCGCTCCGTGACGAACTCCCACGCCCAGCGAATAGCTTCCTTCTTGAAGTAATCGCCAACGCTGAAATTCCCCAGCATCTCGAAAAAAGTCAGGTGCTTGGCATCCCCCACCGAGTTGATATCGGTGGTGCGAAAACACTTCTGACACGAAGCTAGACGCGGGCTAGGGGGCACCGCCAGTCCCAAAAAGTAAGGCTTTATCTGCACCATCCCTGCCGTGGTGAACAGCAGGGTGGGGTCACCGTATGGTATCAGAGAAGAACTGGGGATAACCAGGTGCCCTTTCTCTTCAAAGAAGTCCAGAAATGCCTTCCTGATCTCTTCGCTTTTCATCTGCTTTGCCATCTTCTGGATTTTAAAGTACTCCACCACCGCTGTCAACGCAGCTATCGGAAACTCTCATGTTTTTCAGCAATTGTGCTAAAATTCAGTAGAATATCATGCCGATCTACGAGTACTGGTGCTATAACTGTCAGAAAAGGGTATCTCTCCTGCAGATAGCGTCGTCCCAGACGATGCCGCTATGCCCGCAGTGTGGCAGCTCCGACCTGCACCGACTTTTCTCCACTTTCGCTGTACGCAAGACATACCGGGACATTTACGAAGATATACTTTCGGACACCCGCCTCACCCGGGGTATGCTAGCAAACGACCCCAGGGCTCTGGCAGAATGGAACAAGAGGATCAGCCGGGATGAACCGGTGGCCCCCGAATACCAGGAAATGCTGGAGAGAATGGAACGTGGAGAGATGCCAGATATGAAGCAACATGCCGGCAGTGGGACAGAAAAACAGGACATCGAGGGGTGAAGGACATCATGCCCATCTATGAGTACCTTTGCCCTGCCTGTGGCAAGAAAAGCAGCTTCCTTTTGAAAAGCTACACAGCCGCCTTCCAGCCAAACTGCAGCCATTGTGGCAACAAAGAGCTCAGCCGTGTCCTGTCGACTTTCGCCTACCACAGGTCCTTCAATACCCAGGAGGAAAGCAGCCAGCACGGCCGTCCTGGACCAGACTACTACAAAGACCCACGTAACATAGGCAGATGGGTAGAAAAGAAGTTCAAGGATATGGGTATGGAACTACCAAGCCAGCTCAAACAAAAGATCGAAGCCGCTAGGGAAGGCGTATTGCCAGAACCGCTAAAGGACCTTCAGAGTGCTTCACCAGATGCTGCGTATCATTGACGCTAACTGCAACCGCATCGGCGAGGGGCTGCGCGTCCTTGAAGATATAGCCCGCTTCATCTTAAACGATCAGTCCCTGACCCAGCAGCTCAAGGCCCTGCGCCACGACTTAATCAAGGAGCTGACCCGTTTTGGTAGCGGCCTTATTGCTGCCAGAGACACGGATACAGACGTGGGCATTACTACCCAAACATCATTACAAGGCGACCTGGCATCGCTTGTAGCAGCCAACGCGAAGCGAGTCGAGGAGGCACTGAGGGTCACCGAGGAGATGGCAAAACTGCCCGAGGTCAGCGGACAGTTAGATTTCAGGACCTTTGAAAAGGCCCGTTTCACCGTTTATGCTCTGGAGAAAGAACTCCTGTCTAGATTACTCCGCCGCGACAAACTCTCCCGCCTTAAAGGGCTGTATATCGTCGTCGATGCCGAAACGCTGGGCTATAAAGACGAAACGAAAGTCGTCGCCCAGGCTATCAGCGGCGGTACCAGTGTTATCCAGCTCCGGGATAAGAAACGCAATAAGCGAGAACTTCTTCACCTTGCCCGGGAAATAGCCGAGCTGTGCCATAGCTCCAACGTCCTCTTCATAGTCAATGACCACCTCGACATCGCGCTGGCGGTGGAATGCGATGGGCTACATATCGGACAGGATGACCTGCCCATACCCCTGGTAAGACGAGTGCTGCAGGTGGAGAAACTCATCGGCGTCTCCACGCGCACCGTTGATCAAGCCTTAAAAGCACAGGCACAGGGGGCTGACTACATCGCGGTCGGCTCAATATACACCTCGCCGACCAAACCAGACGCCGAGGTGATAGGACCGACACAACTGCGTAAAATAAGACAGGTAGTTTCCCTGCCTATAGTTGCCATCGGTGGCATCAACCGAGAAAATATTAGAGAGGTGATGGCAACAGGGGTGGAAGCAGCAGCGGTGGTCAGCGCAGTCATCAGGCAACAAAACATAGAACAGGCAACACGCCTGCTGGTGAAAGAAATTGAAGCCACAAAAAGCCACCCGGAACCTTGAGACCATAGCCGAGCAAGCACACGCTCTATTCACAGCAAAGGATGCTGCCAGAGAAGAGGCCCTGCGTCTCTGCCGTGAAATAATTCGTCACAGCGCCCTAACAATCCGCTCCATACATCGTCACGATGAACAGGGAGCGCAGAGAAATCTAGCTGCAGCCAGAAGTCTGCTTCAGGAACTTGAGCACAAGATCAGCAAACATGCTGACCTGGCACAGACTGGCTTCGTACACGATGCTCAAAAAGAGCTGGCAGAGGCTACCATAGTTCTAGCCATCATCAGCCAGCAACCGCTGCCCGATCCGGATGAACTGGGAGTAAGTTACCCCGCCTATTTCAATGGTCTGGGAGAAGCAGTGGGCGAACTCAGGCGCTATCTCCTCGACCAGCTCAGACAGAACGATTTCTCCAGATGTGAGGAACTGCTGGAGGTGATGGAAGATATCTACCACACCTTGATGACCATGGACTTTCCTGATGCCATCACCTGGGGACTGAGACGGGTAACAGACAACGTCCGTGGCATTTTAGAGAAGACCCGCGGCGATCTCACCCTTGCCCTCCGCCAGAAGGAGTTGGAAAACAAGCTGGGAAACTTCGGCGGCAGCCTGTAAAAGCGCATCGAAATTATATAGCATAGGGCTCAGGTCAGTCTTTTGGCTGACCTGAGCCCCTTTTACCGGAGCAAAAAATCGCTGCGCTATGCCCTCTCGATTATCGTAGCAATACCCTGCCCCAGACCAACGCACATAGTGAGCAGCCCGTACTTTACGTCGTTCTGCTCCATGCCGTTGACCGCGGTGGTCAATAGTTTGACACCAGACTCTCCCAGCGGATGGCCCAAGGCAATAGCACCACCATGCGGGTTGATCCTGGGATCGTTCCACGGTATGCCCATTTCCTTAGCCCAGGCGATGACCACCGAAGCAAAAGCCTCATTGACCTCAAACCAGCCAATGTCTGACAGCTTCATACCAGACCGCTTAAGCACTTTCTGGGTGGCAGGGATAGGGCCGGTCAACTGATAGGGACCGGGATTAACTCCCAGCACACATATGCGGTCAGCCTTCAAATAGGCGCGCGGCTTCAATCCGAGCTGTTTAGCTTTTTCCACGCTCATCAACAGGGCAGCGGCAGCGCCATCGCTTATCGGAGCCGAATTGGCTGCCGTCACTCTACCCTCAGTGATGCCCATAAAGGGCGGTGGGATAAACGCCGGCGGCAGGGTCTTCATCTTCTCGCGGTCAAGATCAAACCTGATCGTCTCATCGATCTCCACGGTCTTGATCGTCCCGTCTTCCGTCTTTACCGGTATAGGAACGATCTCGTTCTTGAATTTCCCTTCCTTGGTCGCCTTTATTGCCTTCTCCTGACTCCAGTAGCCAAAGTCGTCCAGCACCTCCCTCGAGATGTCCCACTTGCGGGCAATAGCTTCTGCCGACTGTCCCATATTACAGGCACCGCCATGCTTGCTAAAAGCATCTATCAGCCCCTGGACCATATAATCGGGCGGCACCGGTGCCCCGGTGGCAGACTGTGTTGGCGGTGGCTGCACTTCTTTCCTCACCTGCCAATCCCGGGACATAGACTCGACTCCACAAGCTATTGTGATATCGGAATAACCAACCATTATCTCCATAGCGGCAAAATGCAAGGCAGTGTGTGAGCCAGCGCACTGCCTGTTCACCTGGCAGCCAGCTACCTCGGGGGGAAACCCTGCAGCCAGGGCAGCGGTCCTTCCAGAATTATGCGGACGGTCAGAGGTACCACAGACGATATCTTCCACTATACCAGGGTCGATGCCGGTGCGTTTTACCAATGCTTGCAGACAGTGTGCCAGAAGCTCATCAGGCATTACCCGGCAAATATCCGAATATCTCCGCTGAGTACGAATACCAACTGGTGACCTAACCACGTCGATGACGGCTACTGTATCGCGCATTTTGACCTCCTTGTTTGAATTTGATTTCGTCGCAAAACAGAGCACGCCTGACCCTGTTTCGCGGAAAAAGTACAGTTAAGTTTATACTAGCATTGCCTAGTTGTCAAACAAACATTAGACAATATAACTCGCCCGGAGTTTTTGGGACGGTGACAAAAACTAAGGAAAGGTTTATATGCCACTAAGGTGCTGGAGGAATAGAGCCACTTGACAACACCCAGGATATGGGCTACCATAGGGACTAACTTTTTGCTGCAAACTTAACCAAGGGCAAAGCGTGTCCCTTGTGGAACCGGATGCTGGAGAAATAGCAAGGGCGCCCTTAAGAATAGGTTAAGAATCGGTAAGTGTAATTTGCCCAGCATCTCTAAAAATAACAAGCGGGGGAATTCGCTATGCTGGCTACGCTTGGCACGGTGCTCCTTTATACCTTCTTGCTAGGTTCCCTCTACCTCCTGGTCTCTCTCGGTTTCTCCTTGATCACTGGCGTGCTCAAAATATTCCACTTCGGCTACGGTTACCTCTTTATCGGCGCTATCTACTTCACCTGGATGTTCATGGACGTTTTTCACTTGCCCCTTGGCTGGGCAATACTCGCCATGTTTGCCCTTCAAGCTGTAATAGCCTATGTCCTTTATAGGTTCATCCTTGTGCCATTCAGATTCAAGCAGGACGAGGAATTTATGTTTGTGATGACAGTCATCTTCATTGCGCTTATCCTCCAGCTAGGCGCTGATGTCTTCTATCCCATATACAAAGGGGTTTACCTAGAAACCACCGTCATCCCGGGCACTTCTCAAATTGGTCCCATAACGGTGTCCAATCAGCTCCTTTTTGCTGCCGGTGTGGGAATCGTGATGACGCTGCTGTTTGTCCTCTTCTTTACCAGGACAAAGATGGGGCTGGCTGTGCGCGCTATATCCTACGATGTGTATTCCAGCCGGATACTGGGGATAAACGTGGAGCAGCTTTTTATGATCGTGTTTATCATGACCATAATCCCGCCGATCGTTGCCATCCTTACAGTGGCACCCATCTGGGCTATAGACTCCAGCATAGGGCAGGCCTATTTGGGTATCGCCATCCTGATATCCGTGCTCGGTGGTCTGGGGAACCTCAAAGGCACCATCATAGCCAGCTACATAATTGCCTTCTGTCACTCACTCGTTTCCTTTGCCATCGGTGAACCGCGACTTATGAGTTTATCAGCGTTGATCGTCGTCTTCATCGTGCTGATTTTGAGGCCAGAAGGCATAATTAAGACCAAGAGCGTCTGGTGAGGTGAACTGACATGAGTATCATTGAATGGGAACGCGATAGAGTAGTCCTTCGCCTCTTCGGTGTCAAATGGGACTGGGCTATTGAACCCAGGTACTGGCGCCCCCATATTATCGGCATCGGTATTCTTTTCCTAACGCCGGTGATCTTGTATTTCGTCTATCCACCGCTGCTGGCAACATTCATCGAGGGCAGCCTGCTTCCCTGTATCGTCCTGCCGGTGATATTGATGTTAATCGGCACAGGGAGATTCAACTTCGGTCCCCAGTTCTTCGTCGGTGTCGGCGGCTTTACCGCAGGGCTATTAAGCATCCATTTTGGGCTCGGACCTTGGGTCACTTTGCTAGCCGCTGCCGCCGCCGGGCTATTAACCGGACTAATTTTCAGCCCACTCACACTCCTCGCCGGCGGTATCTACTTCGCTCTGCTGACGATGCTACTGCCTTTGATATTCCTCGAGATTACCTTCGTCTTCGAAATCTTCAAAGGTGACACCGGGCTTTCCGGTATACCGTTTCTGGTGAACTTCCCCAATTTCATGCTGAACCAGCTCCTCTACGCCTTCATAGCGCTAGCCCTTATGCTCATATACCTGGCAATCACCGACAGAGTCCTGAGGTCACGCTACGCCCTGCAGATGGCAGCCATTAACGACGATGAGGAAGTGGCCAACGGTCTGGGGGTAAACATAAATCGCATCAAGATAATCTCCTTCATCGGACCGGCAGTAATGATCTCCATTGTGGGCTGGTTCTACGCCCACTACTTCGGCGCTTTTTCCAGCATAACATACTTGCCCATAACCTTCATGATGAAGGTGTTCATGGCACTGGTTATCGGCGGTCGTGGCGCCTGGGCGATCGTCCTCGGTGGCTATGTGGTGACCCTGATAGAGGTACTATTAATCCGCTTCGCCGGCGACCTCTCACCGATACTGTTCCCGATCACCATGCTGGCATTGCTACTCATATTCCGCGAGGAGGGGATCTTCGGCCTCTACCGCAAGAGACATTATCGGGACTACAAACCGCGTTTCAAAATCACAAAGTAAGAGGACAGATAAATGGCTAAAGAGCTACTCAAAGTCACCGATGTCTACAAAAGTTTTGGTGGTCTTACCGCGGTGAATGGTGTGAGCTTTTCTATCTATGAGGGGGAGACGGTGGGGCTCATGGGCCCCAACGGTGCTGGCAAGACGACGCTCATCAATCTGATATCTGGCACTCTTCCCGTAGACTCGGGCAAAATCGAGTTTGCCGGCACTGACATCACCAGACTGCCACCGTGGAAAAGATGTAAACTGGGGCTCGCCCGCACTTATCAGATTCCGAGACCTTTCCCCGGGCTGTTAACCTCAGCCAACATCGTGGTCGGCGCCGTTTGCGGAAAAGATATGACAGAGCGGAGCCTCATGGATGCTGCCGCAGAGGCAATGCACTATCTGGAGATAGTCGGTCTATTCCACAAAAGAAATATCAAGGCTGAGGAGCTTTCGCTTTACGAGCTCAGGCTGCTGGAGCTGGCACGAGCTCTTGCCACCACGCCAAAGCTAATACTCCTTGATGAGGTTGTGGCCGGGTTGAACCCAGCCGAGGCTGATGAGGCAGTAAAGCTTATTGAACGCATAAAAGACTACTTTGGCGTTACCGTGCTCTGGATCGAGCACGTCATGGCAGTGCTGATGAAAGCCGCCAGCCGCGTCATCGTCCTGCATTACGGTCAGAAAATAGCCGAGGGTTCCCCGCAGGAGGTGGCACGTAACCCGCAGGTGATAGAAGCATATCTGGGAGAAGAGGTCAATGTTTGAAATAGAGAATCTCAATGTATTCCACGGACTCATTCCCGTCCTGCATGATGTAAGCCTTGAGGTCAAAGAGGGCGAAATGGTCGCCCTGCTGGGCTCAAACGGTGCCGGCAAGACAACGCTGGTAAATACCATCTCCGGAATCTACAAAGCATCATCGGGCAGCATTATATTTCAGGGTGAGCACATCGAGAACAAGCCGCCTCACTATATCGTAAAACTCGGCATTATCCAGGTCCCCGAAGGCAGAAGGATACTTCCATACCTTACGGTGGAAGAAAATCTTTACCTGGGTGCTTATACCAACGAGGCCTGGCAGAAAAGAAAACAGTCTATTGAAAGGGTTTATGCCCTGTTCCCGGTACTCAAAGAGAGACGGAAGGTGCTCGCTGGCAGCCTTAGCGGCGGTGAACAGCAGATGCTGGTGATAGGCAGGGGACTTATGGCAATGCCAAAATTTATGATGTTCGATGAGCCGTCGCTGGGCCTGGCGCCCAAGCTCCTCTCCGAAGTCTACAAAACGCTGGCAAAGCTCCGTGACGAAAAAATCACCATCCTCCTCTCAGAGCAGAATGTCCGCCAGGCTTTAGCCATCACCCACCGAGGATATGTGCTCGAAAACGGCAGAATAATACTCAGCGGCGATAGCAAAGAGTTGCTACAGAACGAGACAGTCAAGAAAGCTTACTTAGGAGTATAACTATGGAAGAATACTTCCGCTTCGCCAAGGAACTGTTCGACCCTGCTAAAGCTAAAAATAAACCTCAGCCCCTTAAAGGCATCAGAGTTCTCGACTTCACTCATTTCATTTACGGGCCAACATGCACCGGCATACTGGCACGCTATGGCGCCGAGGTCATCAAAATCGAGGAGCCCGGCAGCGGCGATATGCTCAGGCTGGGGGCCTGGTGGGGGAAATACTGGAAACACACCAACCCGCTGTCACACTCCCTACACCTGAACAAGTATTTCGTCACCATAAACTTAAAAAAACCAGAGGGCAAGGAGCTCGTTTACAGACTGGCAGAAAAAGCTGACGTCGCAGTGGAAAACCTTGCAGCCGGCACCGCCGAGGCCTGGGGTGTAGGTTATACCCAGCTACGCGAGGTCAAGCCCGATATCATCTACCTGAGCTGCTCTACATACGGCCAGTACGGTCCGCTGCGCTTCTTCCCCGGCTGGGACTTACTAGCTCAAGCCGCTGCCGGCACCATCACTATAACCGGTTATCCGGGCACAGACAAATATTACAAATTGCCCGACTATCTGGGAGACTTCTACCCGGGGACGCTGGGTGCCTTGGTAATACTCATCGCACTGTACTATCGAAAGAAAACGGGCAAAGGTCAATACATAGACCTGGCTCAGGTGGAGACTATGACTAGGCTGCTGCCGCATTTCACCTACTTCAGCATAACCGGGCAGGAGCTGGAACGCACTGGCAATATTGACCCGACCATGTCACCCGCCTTCATCCATAAGACACGTGACGGTAAATTCGTTGCCCTAGCAGCAGGCACTGACGACCAGTTCAAAGCGCTTTGCACCGCAATAGGGCGAAACGACCTGCCCGCTAAGTACCCCACCCAGCTGGAAAGGTTGAAGCCGGAGAATGCACAGGAATTGAACAGACTTACCCAAGAATGGGTAAGCCAAAGGAATGCCCGTGAGATTGTGGACCTGGCAAAAAAGCATGGCTTCCCGGCGGCTGAGGTGGTAGACGACTATCAAATAACACACGAGGAGTGGCGCAGGGAGAGAGGGAGCGTCGAAACCTTTTACGACGAGATGTACCGCGAGTTCCTTCTACCCGGACCACAGGCGTTGCTCAGCAAAAGCCCGGCCAAAGTTAACTGGCTCTGCCGTCCAGTTGGCTATCATAACCGCTATGTGCTGAAGGGATGGCTGGGGCTGTCAGACGAGGAATTTGAAGAGCTGGAGAAAAAGAAAGTGATCGGGTACTGGGATGACAGACCTGGAGCTAAACCCCCGATTTACTACGATATCACCACCGATCAGATGTTCAACTATCAGGGTGACGGAGGAGACAAAGCATGACAACTAAACAACCCAAAGAACAGGTCCTTATTCGATATGGTGGTGTTGCCGCTGCAAAAAAGGAGCGTGAACATCTCCTCGCCAGTATGATGAGCCCTGAGGGCAAACCGGAGGCGCTGGAAGGTGTGGTGGTGATCGACGCTAGTTATACTAACTTTGCCGGCATCGTAGCCGCTAGCTTCTTTGCCGAATTTGGCGCGGAGGTCATTAAGGTGGAGCCGCCCGAAGGGGACCCAGCACGTAAGATGACGCCCTTCGGGGTTACCGTAAACGGCGTTGGTATCCCCTTCCTTATGGAGGCCAGAAATAAACGCTACTGCACCATCGACTTGCACACCGAAGAGGGCCGAAAGGACTTCGCCAAGCTGGCGAAGAAAGCAGACATCATCATCGAGAGCTTTCCTGCTGGACAGATGGACTCCTGGGGCATCGGCTACCGTCAACTCAGCCAGCTCAACCCGCGGCTGATCTATATTGCCATCACCCCATACGGTCAGTATGGTAAAAGGGCTGAGGAATTCGCCCAGGTGCCAGATGCCGATATCACAGCACAAGCTGCGTCGGGACTCGCGTCAATCATTGGCGACCCAGAGACCGGTGAGGAGCCTTACAACTGGCCCACCCGGGCTGGCGCCTGGATGGCATGGTACATGGCAGGTACACAAGCTGCCATCGGTGGCACCCTGGCATTGCTGTTCCGTGAAGTAAGCGGCGAAGGACAGATGGTGGACATCGCTACCGCAGACAGCTATGCCACGCTGGCCCAGTACCCGGTTATCGCTGGTAACACCTGGCGTAAAGCCCGCCCCCGTTTGGGTCGCTACGACTTCTCCATGTGTCCTTACGGCATATTCAAGACTAAGGACGGCTTCGTGGCTATAGCCGCAGGCAGAGATAACGATTTCAGGGCTCTATTAAAGATCCTAGACCTGTTTAAGAGAGAAGTAGAGGAGGAGTTCAAGACCATCTCTGACCGCATCACCGACGACCTGCGCCGTATTGATAAGCTTACAGCACACCTTGAGGGTGCTACCACCAAACTCACCTCGGATGAGCTAGTTGGCAAAACAATCAATTATAGTCTCAAAGCAATACGTTCCAAACTCAGCGGCGGTGGCATACCCTTCGTGATGAAGGTGGAAAGCCCTTCCACCACCATGAAGAACCTGCACTGGTACTTCCGCAAATCATTTCAGCAATTTGACGACCCGAAGCTAGGAAAATTCGTCCTGCCAGTAAACTTCGCCAAGATGTCAGAAACGCCGCCGAGAGTCAAGTGGGTCTCCTGCGAAATCGGTAAGGACAACGACTACGTCCGCCAGAAATACCTTTCAGAGTAAGACCACCGTTACAAACTACCACTAAAAAATTAGGGGGCTCTCAAATTGAGAGCCCCCGTTAGTGCTCTTAAGACCCCGCTATTTGCTGAAAGTAAGCTCAACCGGGGGTACCGTAACCACGCCCTTGCTGGTAAGCATGTCAAAGGCAACCTTTACCACATAGTCTGCGGGGCCAGCAGGCGCAGCCTCCCATGCCTTATCTATCACCGCCTGAAGCGCAGCGAATGACGGTTTCTTACCGCCGATGAGCTTATATACCTGCGTTGCCGCTGCAGCCGCCGAGGCAGGGTCGACACCAGGTGTGACATAGTTGGGCACAAAAAGCCCTTCATACCAAGAGACAAAGAAAGGTAGATTTAAATCAACTTTGCCCTTTGCTGGTATGTATATCTCCGGCAAGCCTATCTTCTCATATACTTTGGTATCCTTGTCCTTGTCTTTGACGTATACAGAGTAAGTGAACGAACTCAAGGCAACGGGGGCGCTGTTTGGGTTTTCCACCGTAAAGGATACTTCGCCCACATAGACCTCGCTTCCCAGCCAAAGGTCAGAAATGTAGTTCAGCTTCACAGTGCAGGGGGACTTGGCACTGCCAGCACACCCTGTCATCACCAGCAGCCCTGAGATTATCAGGGCTACCGCCAAAACATAGATACGCATCATCTTTTTCATACTTTCCTCCTTCTATAAAGCCTCACACATATACCCGCATCACTTCCAGCCGGCTTCTTTCCTCAGCTGCGCCGGGGGCTTGTATTTTTCGGGCTGGGCGTAATTACCTCTGTAATCAGGGGGTGGAGTGCCGTTGCCTGTACCCAGTATTGCCACATTGTCCGGGCCCTGGAACTGCCCAAAGATCGTCCATCTGTCAACCCAGTTCCTTTGCTTGTACAAGGGATGGGCCTCCCTGGGGTTGTTGGGGTCAGCTAGGATGCCGGAGTGGAAGAATGGCGCTACCCTAGTAGAACACTGCCCTGACAGGGTCGAAATTACATACCCGCCGACCTTTGTGCCCTGACCATAATGTCGGTCTTTCTCAGTAAGCACCGTCTGCTCCATCACCGGTATCAGCTTTTCAGGGTCCAGGCTCTGCGCCTTGTTAACCACCTCCCAGAGGAACCAGATGTCGCCATAAGCCAACTGAACATTACCCTGGATGGGCAGCCCGCGTCTCTTAACTTCCTTCACCCAGGCAATGTAGTCAGGTCCTTGAGGGAGTTCAAACTCCACAAAAGGAGTGATTACACCCAGACACTTGCCTCCAGTAGCCTGCCAGAAGAAGTATGATTGCGACGTGCCGCCGAAGAGCACCACCGGGATATCTTTTGCTGTCGACTCCGCCCACTGCTTAGTAAAGACATCGGTGTCGGTGAACCAGCTGCTGATAAAGAAGATAACCTCTGCCCCGCTGTTAAAAATAGCCTCGAGAATAGGCAAATAACTACCAGCCCTGGGGCGAACCGGCTTGGAGTAAACCGTCTCTATGCCATATTCCTTAGCATAGTCCTCCAGCTTGGGCAAGCCCTTGTCTGGTAAGCCGTTGCGCCACGCCATTGTCCAGGCTAGGTCTTCCCATAACCAGGCGACCTTTTTGGCTTTTAAGACCTCCTTGAAAAAGATGAAATAGGTGGGGAATACCATACCACAGTAGAAACTGTCCTCTGGTACATAGTCGCGGAAGAGGAACTTGTAAGTATCATACTGCTCAACTATAGGCAAGGTTATCTCCCTGCCCATAGGCCCCTGAGCGATCATTAAATGTGGCTGCTGCTTATATAGCGCCGCCGACTTGGGCATGATTGCCAAGTTCATCTCCGTCCTGCCCTCCACATAATACACCAGGGCCTTGTGGCCCAGCACCATTCTGGTGGCGGCAGCCACTGCCAGTGCGGTCTCACCCTTGCTGTCCTCAGTGACGAACCTCATCGGCCTGCCCAGAAGTCCGCCAGCGGCATTCACCTCATCTATTGCCCACTTCATAGCATCCATCGCTGGTTTTATAGCTGCAGAAGAGACCTGACCAATGTAGCCGATTACCACCGGCTCCTTTCCCGTGGGTGCCGCCCCTCCTGGCGCACAGCCAGCAATGGTAAGTGCCAAGATAAGAACCACACCGAGAAATGCAAATACTACACGCCTACTCATAAAAGCACCTCCCGCTGATTTTTGTGTCCTAGTATAGCACCTTCTCATCATGTGTCAATACCCCGACAGATTCACCAGCCGAAACTTTTTAGTCGCCACAACATGCCGACAACGGCCATAGAAAGTCGCCCAGGACTAAGCAACCCCTGCTAACTCTGGCAATTTTGTCCTGGCAAAGTTATAATAAGCGCACAACACACAAAGGAGGCGGAGATGGCTGTGTATCTCATGCTCACCACCCTCACCGGCGAGGGGCGAAGAAAGATAGAAGAATACCCAGAGTGGCTCAAGGAGCTGAACAAGGAGGTCGAATATCTCGGGGTGAAGATAATCGCCCAGTATGGGCTACTGGGACCCTATGATTTTGTCAACATTATCGAGGCGCCGAGCGACGAAGTGGCAGCCAAGGTGGCAATACACCTCAGTGCCAGGGGCGGGCTGCAGACCTTGACCCTCACCGCCATACCACTGGAAAGCCTCATCTCCACGCTCAAAAAAAAGCCCGAGCCGTTATGACGAAGGCACTTACAGAAAGGAGAACCGATGACCGAACAACCTAAGGTACTTCTCAGCATCGAGGATCAGATAGCCGTTATTACACTCAATAGGCCCGAGGTTAGAAACGCCATAAACGGAGAGGTCTTACAGTGCTTGAAAGAGGCACTGGAGCGGATACTCGCTGAGACGGGGGTGCGCGTTGTCATAGTCACCGGCGCTGGCGACCGCGCTTTCTCATCCGGACTGGACCTCAAAGCTGCAGCTTCAGGGCAGGGGTTCATGCCGTGGGGCAATGTGCGCTCTGATTTCGATGCCCTCCAGTTCGGCGGGCAGATATATAGTATGATAGAAAACCTGCCGGTGCCAGTCATAGCTGCTATCAATGGTTATTGCCTGGGCATCGGCATGGAACTCGCCCTGGCCTGTGATATCAGATTGGCTTCTGAGAACGCCATATTCAGCCTGCCCGAGGTGCAAATGGGCACCATTCCGGATACCGGCGGTACCCAACGCCTCACCAAGATCGTCGGTCCCGGTAAGGCTAAAGAACTCATATTCACCGGCCGCCGTATAGACGCCGCCGAAGCCCTCAGAATTGGACTTGTGGAACATGTTTACCCTCAGAACCGGCTTATGGAAGAGGCAAGGAAACTGGCACAAGAGATAGCCGCTATCTCACCACAGTTAATTCAGGGGGCAAAGAGGGCTATAAACGTGGCGGTGTCCTATCCGTTGGAGCTGGGCTTAAACTATGAAATAGCCACCGCCATCGCCACCCGGCAGGACATCAGACAGGGCTCAGCATCGCTTCTGGAAAAATCGAAGTCCTGAAAAGCCGCCGACGGTGATTTGACCACCTCCAGGGTTACAAATTGCGGGAAAGGTTATTCGAACTCGTCCCGGGATAAGGATACTAGCACAATAGCCGGTATGCCCAGGATCCACGAGGGAAAGAAGGCGGCGATAGAAGCCGCGAGGGCAAGTCCCCAGTTCTTCCTCTGCAATGCGTGGACACCGCCCACAATGGCCAGAATAGCAACAATAATTAGTGGCACTGCCATCCCTATAAGAAGTGGCGGCAACATCATAGGCATGCGCGGTACAAACCTCATCACCAGCCCTCCAGCAAGCATGATGCAGAACCACACGATGGCTATGCTGCCGCTTACTATGTCCAGAATCCCAGCCACCGTTGGCATCCATGTCCTCTTCATTGTGCACCCCCTCGCTTCGACTTCCCTAACACTGGTCCTCAAGCTGGCACTAAATTACCACAACAAAAGCTGCCTGTCTAGTATGCTGGTAATACGACCAAAAATGTTTGACTTACATTGCCTTCTGCATTATCATTATTGGCAGTTTTTAAGTTCTCCCCGTGCCAGCGTAGCTCAGTGGTAGAGCAGCGGTTTCGTAAACCGCCGGTCGTCAGTTCGAGCCTGACCGCTGGCTCCATTTTTAGTTTAAGGTGGAAACAATGAAACGACTCCTTTCAGGAAACGAGGCATTGGCGCTGGGCGCCTACCATGCCGGTGTCAAGGTTGCAGCCGCTTACCCCGGGACCCCGAGCAGTGAAATACTGGAGACCCTCGCTACATTCAAAGACATACATGCGGAGTGGTCCACCAATGAAAAAGTGGCCCTCGAAGTGGCCATCGGGGCATCCTACGCCGGCGTCAGGGCTATGGCATCAATGAAACAGGTGGGGCTAAACGTCGCCAGCGACCCCTTCATGGCAGCAGCCACTATAGGGGTGGTGGGCGGGCTGGTAATAGTCTCCGCCGATGACCCCGGCATACATAGCTCACAAGGTGAACAGGACAACCGCCATTATGCCCGCATGGCTAAGGTGCCCATGCTGGAACCTGCAGATAGCCAAGAGGCATACCACTTCATCGCCATCGCTTTCGACTTCAGTGAGGAATTCGACACGCCAGTGCTTTTACGCACCACCACCCGCATCTCCCACGCCAAATCAGTGGTGAATGTCAATCGCACTCGAAAAGAGCCCGCATCGGCCAGCTTTAAACACAATGTACAGAAATTCGTCATGTTGCCAGTCCACGCCCGCCTCAGACGACCGCTCATGGAGGAACGACTGGTCAAACTCAAGGCGTACGCCGACGCCTTCCCTTATAACCAAGTCTTCTGGGGCAGCAGCCGCCTGGGAATAGTCAGCAGCGGGGTTGCCTATCATTATGCTAGAGAGGTATTCCCCGATGCCTCCTTTCTCAAATTGGGGATGACTTATCCACTCCCGGAAAAACTCCTCCGCGAGTTTGCCTCCACCGTGGAACGGCTGATAGTGATCGAGGAGCTTGACCCCTTCCTCGAGGAGAATCTACTGGCACTGGGCATAAAAGTGCAGGGTAAGGAGTTCATCCCCAGATTTGGTGAGCTCAACCCTGAAGCGGTTGAAAAAGCAGCTTATCGAGCGGGCTGGCTAGAGCCCACCACCGGGGACCAAAAACTGGAGCCCCTCACTGGACTAGCACCGAGACCACCGGTGTTCTGCCCTGGCTGCCCTCATACTGGCATCTTCTTCGTCCTCAACACCATTGGGCAGCGCTCGAGACTGCTCGACAATAAGGGTACATCTGAAAAAGAAAGTAGTCTGATAATCACCGGCGATATCGGTTGCTATACGTTGGCAACCTACCCGCCGTTGCAGGCTATGGATACCACTGCCTGCATGGGGGCTGGAATTGGACAGGCACTGGGTATGGAGAAAGCCGGAGTGGCAGCTCCTGTAGTAGCGGTCATCGGCGACTCTACGTTCCTTCATTCGGGCATCACCGGCGTGGTCAACGCAGTCTATAACCAGAGTAAAGGTACCATCATCATCCTTGACAACAGGACAACTGCCATGACCGGCCACCAAGACCACCCCGGCACCGGCATCTCAGCACAGGGCAAGGAGACCCAGGCGGTGGACCTAGAACAACTTGTGCGCGGTATCGGCATTGAGGACGTTAAAGTGGTCAATGCCTTTGATGTAAAAGCGCTGAGGGCTGCCGTCAGAAAGGCAATTAATAGCCCCCAGCTTTCGGTGATCATCGTCCGCGGCGGCTGCTCGGTACGCCTCAAGACGCGCTCCGGTCAGCGCACCATCGACATAGAGAAATGTGACTATTGCGGCGTCTGTCTACGGCTGGGCTGCCCGGCAATACAAAAGCTCGGTGAAAGACTGTACATCGATGTTCCCTTCTGCGCTGGCGATGCCTGCACCCTGTGCGAACAGCTCTGTCCTAAAAAGGCGATAGTTCTGGCAAAACCCTCATCGAAGGAGACGGCATGAAGAAATACGATTTTCTCGTGGTAGGCATCGGCGGGCAAGGCATCGTACTCGCTAGCGACATACTCGGCGAAGTAGCCATGTCCGCCGGTTATGATGTCAAGAAGACCGACACCCTGGGCATGGCACAGCGCGGCGGTAGCGTGGTCAGCCACGTCCGCATAGCTGAGCAAGTATGGTCACCTCTAATAAAGCAGGGCACAACGGACATCCTGGTCGCCTTTGAAAAGCTAGAGGCCCTGCGCTGGTGCCACTACCTCCGCCCCGACGGCATCGCCATAATTAACAACCAGGCAACACCGCCGCTTTCAGTGAGCTTAGGACTGAACCGTTACCCCGAAGACAACGAAATAATACATACCTTCAAGAAACTGACGGACAAAGTTCACGTGATCGAAGGGACCAAGACAGCAACAGAAATGGGGGATGTTAGAGTACTAAACATGTTTATGCTCGGCTGCATTTCCCGCCTGCTGCCCATTAAGCCCCGTCTCTGGAAAGAATGTATAGCGCAACGTATACCGGAAAAAGCACTGGAACTGAACCTAGCTGCCTTCGATAAAGGTAGGGAGGAGATTTCCCATGTCAATTTCGGATAAGGTACGCACCCGTATGCGAGAGGGCTCGTGGATAAGGAGGATGTTCGAGGAGGGCGTCGAGCTTAAGAAACGCTACGGTGAGGACAGGGTGTTCGATCTCTCACTGGGCAATCCGGTGATGGAACCACCACCCGAATTCCACAGGGAACTGAAGAGACTGGTGGAAAACCCGTCACCGGGAATGCACCGCTACATGGAAAATGCCGGCTACCTCGAGACCAGGATGGCCGTGGCCCACCAGCTTTCCCTGGAAACAGGACTGAAATTCTCCCCCGACCACATCATCATGACCTGTGGCGCTGCTGGGGGCTTAAACGTGATCTTAAAGACTATCTTGAACCCGGGTGAAGAAGTTGTCCTGTTTGCTCCCTACTTCGTGGAGTTCACCAACTACATCGATAACCACGGTGGTATCGCCAAAATATTACCTACAGATGAAAACTTCATCCCCAGGCTTGATGTCCTAGAGCAGGCCCTTGGCCCCGGGACTAAGGCAGTCCTCATAAATTCACCCAACAACCCAACAGGCGTCGTCTACTTAGAAGGCTTTCTTCGCAAACTTGGTGAGCTGCTGCAAATGAAGAAAGCGCAGCTAAACAAGACGATCTATCTTATCAGCGACGAAGCCTATCGAAAGATTATCTACGATGGCTTGCGTTACCCCCCAGTATTTCAATACTACCACAACAGTATCTGCGTCACCTCTCACTCCAAAGACCTCGCTCTCCCCGGCGAACGCATTGGCTACATCGCCGTCCACCCGGAGTGTGAAGAGGTCGAGGAACTCACAGCCGGACTCATCTTCAGCAACCGCATACTAGGCTTTGTGAACGCACCGGCGCTAATGCAGCATGCTGTGCGCCACCTGCAAAATGTGACCGTGTCCATAGCCGAATATCAGAAAAAGCGCGATTTTCTTTATTCCAGCCTGAGAGGAATGGGGTATTCCGTGGTAAGACCACAGGGTGCTTTCTATCTGTTCCCCAAATCACCTGTAGAAGATGACATCGCTTTCGTCAACGAGCTCAGAGAACATAATGTGCTAGTGGTGCCAGGGGCCGGGTTTGGCACACCGGGATATTTCCGTATCTCCTACTGTGTCGAGGATAGGGTCCTGGAAGGCGCCATGAAAGGCTTTTCCATAATGGCAAAGAAATACGGGCTTATTTAAGCGGGGGGCAACAAAAATGGAACAGAGGGAGATACAGCCAGCAGAAAAAAACGTGGCGGTGTTAAAGGCAAAGGCGGAGACAGAGCCTATCACCGGATTTTTAGGGACAAGACTCGTAGAGCTGTCTCCAGGCTATGCAAAGGTGGCCTTGAAAATGAAGTCAGAATATGTCAACTTTAACGGGGTTGTCTTCGGTGGTATCATTGCCTGTCTGGCAGACCAGGCATTTGCTTATGCCACCAACTCGGTCCATACCCCAAATGTAGCCACTCAGTTCAACATTCACTTCATAGCCAGCGCCACAGCATCTGATGAGCTCACCGCTGAATGTCGGGTGGTCAAGGCAGGAAGGCGGGTCTGCATCTCAGAGATGACAGTAACCAACCAGAATGGTAAACTTATAGCTAGAGCGTCGGGGACTACCATCCCACTATCTTGAGCCTCAAGGCGATTTTTTTCAGTCAGTCCCTGTCGAGACTTGTCCTGTGTTTCTTAATTTTAGGAGAAAGGTATGTTTCACAAGGTACTCGTAGCCAACCGCGGCGAGATTGCGGTCAGGATAATACGGACATGCAAGGAGATGGGCATCCGCACGGTGGCGGTATACTCCGATGCCGATGCCAACGCCCTGCATGTGAAACTAGCTGACGAGGCCTATCCCATCGGTCCCGCCGAGGCTATCCATAGTTATCTGCACATGAAGAAAATACTGGAGATCGCCAAACACAGCGGCGCTGATGCCCTCCACCCGGGCTACGGCTTTTTGGCTGAGAACCCCGAATTCGCTGAAATGTGCGAACAACTCGGCATCGTTTTTATCGGTCCCCCCAGCCAGAGTATGTCCAAAGTTAAGCCAAAGCACCGGGCACGACAATTAATGAGACTGCTCAATATCCCGCCCGTGCCGGGCTCGGACGAGCCGCTCCATGAGTCTAGCGAAAAAGCTCTGGCACAGGCAGAGGAAATTGCCCAGGAAATAGGCTACCCGGTCATCATCAAACCATCAGGCGGTGGCGGCGGCATCGGTATGACCGTAGCTAACAATAGAGAAGAGCTAAGAGAAGGCATAAAGTCTGTAGTAGAACGTGGCAAAAAGGTCTTTGGTGTCTCCGGTTTTTATGTGGAAAGGTTCTTCTCCGGGGTGAAGCACATCGAGGTCCAGGTGCTTGCCGACAAATATGGCCATGTCATCCACCTCGGCGAGAGGGACTGCTCGGTCCAGCGGAGGTTCCAGAAATTGATCGAAGAGGCGCCCTGCCCCATACTTTCCCCACACCTGCGGATGAAGATGTACGTCGCCGCCCTTGATGTCGCCGTTGCTCTGGAATACATCAATGCCCTGACAGTAGAATTCCTCTACGTACCGACCACACAGCAGTTCTACTTCAATGAGGTAAACTCCCGCCTTCAGGTAGAACACTGCGTCACCGAGCTAGCGCTGGGCATAGACATCGTCAGAGAGCAGATAAACATCGCCGCCGGCGAACCTTTGAGCATCAGCCAGGACGATATCGTGTTTCAGGTCTGCGCTCTGGAATGCCGTATCACCGCAGAAGACTCAATACGCAACTTCTTTCCCTCGCCGGGCACCATCACCGCATTGCGACTCCCCCACGGTCACGGCTTGAGAATAGACGAGGGAATATATGAGGGCTGCGAAATCACCCCTTACTATGATTCCCTGCTACTGAAACTTATGGCACGTGGTAAGACCAGAGAGGAGACGATAGCCCGAATGAAACGCGGGCTCAATGAGTTAAAAATTGAAGGCGTGACCACCACTATCCCGCTGTACGAGGTGATTCTCGACGACGAGGTATTTAAGTCCGGTGAGTATACCACGGATTTCATCGTTAAGCGGAATATCATCCGTAAGCTTGAAGAACGGGCCAAGATCCTGCAAAAGCTTAACACCTCTTGAGTTGGTTACACAGGTCCATAAATAGGACACAGCCACAAGAGACACTCCGATGGGGACTATTGACACACCACAGGTGCCATGGTACTATTTAGGCAATTAGCTAGAGTGACTGGAGTGCAGATGTTGGCATTTTCGGACTCTATCGGTTTCTTTAGCTTTAGCTTTTTCTTTAGCCCCTCCGGCAGGAGTCCCGGGAGAACAGGAACATAGCGCTATCTGGCAAGAAAATACCAAAAAGCCTCCCGGGAAGGGAGGCTTTAAATTTTGCTAATCAGGCAAAAATGGGCACACAGATGACCGAGAGTGGACTAGAGGCGGCAGAAACGATACCACAGCTTGTGTGGAGGAACTGCCAGACATGGCGAAATAAGCCAGCGGTGTGCGTTAAGCACCGTGGTTTCTGGAAGCGCTACACCTGGCAGGAATACTACGAAAAGGTCAAGTACTTCTCACTGGGCTTGATCAGCCTTGGCTTCCAACCTGGCGACGTCCTCTGTATCATTGGCGATAACGAGCCAGAATGGTTCTGGGCAGAGTTCGCTGCGCAGGCCGCCGGCGGCATCGCCACCGGCATGTTTGTCGACTCCATCCCTTCAGAAGTGAAATATATCGCCTCACATTCCGGTGCCAAGTTTGCGGTGGTCAATGACCAAGAACAGACGGACAAATTCCTTGAAATCAAGAACGAGCTACCGCTGCTCCAGAAGGTTATCTACTGGGACCCCAAGGGCTTGAAAAGCTATGACGACCCCATCTTGATGAGCTTCGATGAGGTGCTGACACTGGGCAAGGAGTATGAAAACAGCCACCCGGATCTGTTCGAGCAGAACGTCAAAAAAGGCAAGGGCGAGGACAAAGCCTTTATCTACTATACCTCCGGGACAACCGGCCTGCCCAAAGGTGCTGTGCTGACCCACAAAGCGTTGATCAACACCGCCAAAGGCTTTCTCAGTCGGTTCCCATTGACCGAGGAAGATGACCTGGTGTCCAATTTCCCACCAGCCTGGGTGGGCGATAGCTTCTTCGCTACCATCCCCCACCTGCTTACCGGGGCTAGGCTCAATTTCCCCGAGGAACCGGAGACCGTGGCTGAGGACACCAGAGAGGTTGGTCCCGACTTCGTCATCTACGGTCCCAGGCAATGGGAAAGCATAGTTAGCAGTGTACAGGTAAAGATAACAGACGCCGGGCCATTGAAACGGTTCATCTACAATCTGTTCATGCCGGTTGGTTATAAGATAGCCGACCTGAACTTCAAGGACGAGAGGCCGGGCATCTTCTGGAAGACGCTTCACCTCATTGCCGATGCCGTGCTCTTGCGTCCACTCAAGGACAAGCTGGGACTCAGCCACGCTAGGTTCGGCGTCACTGGCAGCTCAGTACTCAGTCTGGACAGCTTCCGTTTTATCCACGCCATCGGCCTGGAGCTCAGACAGAGCTATGCCAGCACCGAAGCTGGCTTCATCTCTTGCCATGGGAGCAGGGAAATAGACTTCCAGAGCGTGGGCCGCCCGGCACCGGGTGTGGAGGTCAGGTTGACTGACGAAGGTGAGCTCTGGGTGAGAAGCGAATGCATTTTCAGCGGTTACCATCAGGACCCGGAAAAAACAGCCGCCGTACTGGTGAACGGCTGGTGCCGTACCGGGGACGCGGTGCATATCAACGAAGAGGGACACCTTATCTTCCTTGACAGGCTGGAGCACATGGGCGAACTGGCCTCCGGGGTGCGCTATGCGCCGCAGTACATCGAGGGCAGGCTCAGGTTCAGCCCATATATAAAGGACGCCATGGTGGTCGGTGGCAGGGACAAGGAGTATGTCTGCGCCATAATAAACATCGATTTCGCTATGGTGGGCAAGTGGGCGGAACGCCATGGCATCCCTTACACCACCTTCGTTGACCTCTCCCAGAAAAAGGAGGTCGCCGACCTGATTCAGCAGGACCTCAGCCGCGTAAACAGCTATCTGCCAGAGAGCGCCAGGGTCAAGAAATTCGTGCTGCTGCACAAAGAGTTTGACCCCGACGAGGCTGAGTTGACCAGGACAAGAAAACTACGACGGGAATTCATGGAACAGAGATATAAGGAGCTTATCGATGCCATGTATAATGGCGCCGATAGCGTCGCTGTAGAAGCTTCGGTGACTTACCGCGATGGCAGGAAGGGCATAGTGAGCACCTCAGTGCAGGTAAGGAGCTTGTGAAATGGCAGAGTTGCTCCAGTACACCATCACTGGAATAGCGGTAGGGATGGTGTATGCACTTATCGCGCTGGGCTTTGCTCTCATCTGGAAGTCCAGCAGCATAGCCAATCTGGCACTGGGGCAACTGGTGCTGATTTCCTCGTGGTTCACCTACGGCATGCTCGTCCAGGCCAAATTCCCCTACTGGCTCGGCTTTCCACTGACGGTCCTATTTGCTATATTCCTCGGCTGGCTAATCGAGCGACTTACCCTCCGTCCGCTGATCGCACAACCAATCCTGTCACTGATAACGGTGACGCTGGGCATAGCTTACTTCCTCGAAGGTGTGGTCACCTTCGTTTGGCCTATGAGCGTAGCGGCACTGCCCCGCCTCTTTCCCCAGGAGCCGGTCCGCCTCGGTCCGGCGGTAGTATCACAAGAGTACATCTGGGCAGCACTGGTATCCCTGCTCCTGTTCGGTCTCTTATCGCTGTTCTTCAAATATCACAAGATGGGCATAGCTATGAGAGCTACCGCCGACGACCAGCTTGCCGTCCAGGCCTGTGGCGTGCCGGTGACCAGCGTGTTTTCCACATCATGGATGTTCGCCTGCGTGGTAGCTGCCATCGGCGGCGTGCTCATCTCCTGCATCGGCGGCATAACCTATGGGCTGGTAGAGACAGGGCTGAAATCGTTCTCGGTGGTAATCCTCGGTGGGCTCGACTCTTTCGTCGGCTGCATAGTTGCCGGTCCTATTATAGGTCTCTGCGAGAACTTAGGTGGTGGCTACCTGACACCGCTTATCGGCCCCGGCATTAAAGACATAATTCCGTTCATAATTATCATCATCGTCATGGTGTTCAAGCCATACGGACTGTTCGGTGAGAAAAGGATAGAGAGGATATAGGATGGATCTGCCCTGCGGTACCCGTAACTTCGACTATACCAGTGATACGGCAGTGCTACGCACCAAGACACACTGGCTGCTACTCTTTTTGCTCCTGGCCTTTGTGTTCACGGCGCCACTATACTGGAGCAATTATTGGCTGAGCATAGCCAACCTTATCGGCATCACCATCATCGCCATCACCGGCTTGAATATCCTCATAGGTTATTGCGGGCAGCTTTCCATCGGGCACGCCGGCTTTATGGCTGTAGGCGCCTATACCACTGCAGTCCTCACCTCCAAGCTTGGCATCCCCTTTGTGGCGAGCTTACTCTGCGCCGGGCTTATGGCTGGATGCATCGGCATTATATTTGGCCTGCCCTCAGTACGCGTCAAAGGCTTCTACCTGGCCATTACCACCATAGCAGCACAATTCATTATTATCTGGGTGATCAACCACTGGACCAGCGTCACCGGGGGTTTCGTCGGCATCAAGGTGGCACCTGCCTCCATCGCCGGCTTCACCTTCAATAGCGAGCCACGGCAGTTCTATTTGATCATGACCATTACAGCGCTGGTCATCTTCTTTGCCAAAAATCTGGCCAGAGGCAGAGTAGGTAGGGCATTCATCGCCATCAGGGACAATGACCTCGCCGCCGAGGTAATGGGCATCAACCTCACTTACTACAAACTGCTCGCCTTCTTCATTGGCTGCTTCCTTGCTGGCATAGCCGGTGCTTTATTCGCCCACTGGTCACGCTTCCTAAATGCTGAACACTTCACCCTTGCCGACTCCATACTCTATATCGGTATGGTCATCATCGGTGGACTGGGCACCACCATTGGCCCCATCTTCGGCGCCATACTCATCAGGCTCCTGCAGCAAGGTATAATGTATATCAGCCCCGTCCTAGAGAGCGCCTTCCCTGCACTCCCTGCCGGCTTCACCACCGGCATTGGCCCCATGGTATTCGGTCTGGTGATCATCCTGTTCTTGATACTCGAACCGAGGGGCATCGCCCACCGCTGGACTTTGTTTAAGGCCGCCTATCGTTTGTGGCCATTCTCATATTAATGCCAACTAAGGAGGTGAAGTAATACGGATATCAGGCGATACTAAAACAAAAATGCAGGACAATTCAAAAACACGATGAGGAGGTGTTATTGTAATCATGAAAAGATTGGTGCTAATTGGAGCCATAGTCTGCCTGGTATCGCTGGTACTGCTAGCGCCACTGGCCGGCTGTGCCCCGAAACCGAAGGCTGAGCCGACTAAAACGCTGAAGGTGGGCATGATGACGCCCACCACCGGTGTCGCCGCAGAGAAAGGCAGGGTGATGGGACATGCCAACCTTGATGCCATCGGGTACATCAACAAGGAGCTCGGCGGCGTCGCCGGGCATCCTATAGAGGTGCTCTGGCTTGACAGTGCCTATGATGCCGCTAAAGTGGTCACCATAGTCAAGAGGTTCATGGACGAAGGCTGCCTGCTGTTCACCACCGCCTCGTCCAAGGAGATGTCCGCCGCCATGGAGATAGCCAATGAGGCTGGCTTCCCCGGCATCGCCTGTTTCAGCTCACCAGTGCTTTACCGTCCGCCAAAACATATTTACGGCCAGACGCCAGACTATGGCGATGACGCCTTAGCGTTCGCCAATTTTTACCTGAAGAATATCTGGAAGGGAAAGAGCGGGAGACCTAAATTCGCCCTCCATCTGCTTAACAACCCCACAGGGTACGGCGCCAGAGACGCCTTCAAAGCTAAAGCCAATGAGATGGGGATTGAAATCGTCTCTATCGATGAACATGCCGCCACCACAACGTCAGAGATGGAGTCGTTAACACGCATCAAGGCGAAGAACCCGGATGTGTTATTCATCTCCAGCACACCCGCCCCTACCGCCGTGATCATTAAGAACGCTTACGAACTGGGTATGTACCCCGGCATTACCATCGGTTGCGCCCATGCTAGCTTCACCAAAGCCCTTATCGACATCGCCGGCGCCAAGGTCGTCGAAGGTGTCTACGGCACATTCCCCACGGTGCTCTGGGGAGAGGATGTTCCCGGTATGGCCAAGATGACCGAATATTGTAAAAAGCTGCATCCCGAAGACTATGGCAACATGGACTACATAACCGCTTGGGCACAGAGCCTCATCGTCGCCGAAATCCTGAGGCTGGCGGTTAAGAATGCCGGCTACGATGCCCTGGCCAAAGGCAATCCCCGGTCCTGGCAGATAGTGGAAACACAGGGGTTCCACAAACTCAAGAACTACAACGTGGAAGGACTCCAGGGCCCGGTGAGCTATACTCCTGGGGACAACCGCCTCACCAAATATAACAGGATCTACCAGATAGTCAACGGGCAGATAGCCAACCCGAGTAAATGGATCGAGGCGCCGCTCATAGAGTATGAAAAATACGAATGGTTCGGTAAATAAATAGACAAGGGGCCTCCGCACAGGCGGAGGCCCCTACCCCAAAAGACGATGCTTAAGTTGAACAACGTTGAAGTCACCTACCTTAATGTAATAAAGGTGCTCCACGGCGTGTCACTCACCGTGGAGGACTGTTCTGTGGTGGCACTCCTCGGCGCCAACGGCGCCGGCAAGACAACTACCTTAAAAGCCATCTCTGGATTGCTCCGTGCCGAAGAAGGAGAAGTGGTAGACGGCTCTATTGAATGGGACGGCGAACGGATAGAGAAAAAGAGCGCCATGGAGATAGGCAAATTAGGCATCGTCCAGGCACTGGAAGGAAGACGCGTTTTTGGTCATCTTACCACCGAGGAAAACCTGCTGGTGGGGGCCTATAATCGCAAAGACCGACACGGCATCAAAGAAGACCTCGATATGGTGTACAATTACTTTCCCAGACTGAAACAGCTCCGCCACAACATCGCTGGTTACCTCTCCGGCGGCGAACAGCAGATGTTGGTCATCGGCAGGGCAATGATGTCTGCCCCAAAGCTGATGATGCTCGACGAGCCTTCTCTGGGGCTGGCACCTATCCTGGTCGGCGAGATTTACGATATCATCAAACGCTTTAACGAGGAAAGAAAGACCTCCATCCTGCTGGTGGAACAAAACGTCAGGATCGCCCTAAGCATCGCACACTATGGCTACGTGATGGAGAACGGGCGCATCGTCCTCGATGGCACTGCCGACTTCCTGAGGAACAACGAGGACGTAAAAGAATTCTATATGGGACTCTCAGCCCTGGGTACCAAGAAGAGCTACCGCATGGTGAAGCACTACAAGAGAAGGAAGCGGTGGCTGTAACTTCAAACGATCATCCGATAACAAGCTCGCCCTGGCAACAAAGACAAGCCCTACTCTTCCTTCCCGAGATAAGCGGAGATGACGTGAGGGTTGACCCTGATCTCTTCGGGCGGTCCCTCAGCAATTTTGCGGCCAAAATCGAGCACAATGATCCTGTCAGCCAGGTCCATGACCACGCCCATATCATGCTCCACCAAAACAATGCACTTCACCCCGTCCCTCAATACCGGCGTGTCGGGATAGCACTCACCCTGACCCTCAAAGATATCAATGATGAACCTGGCAATATCCTCTTTTTCCTCCGTATTCATCCCTGCCATTGGCTCATCCAGCAGCAGCACCTTCGGCTGCAGCGCCAGTGCCCTCCCCAGTTCCACCCGCTTCCTCATCCCATAGGGCAATGTGCCCACCACCTTCTTCCTCACCGGCTCTATCTCCAAGAAGTCGATGATATCCTCAACCACCCTCCGATGCTCTATCTCCTCCCTTCGCGCCCAGCCAAAGTACAGTGAACTGCTAAGCACATTCTGCTTCATCAATACATGCCGTGCAGCCATCAGATTGTCCAGCGTGGTCAGCCCGGTGAACAGTTCGATGTTCTGGAACGTCCTGGCTATACCTAGCCTGGCAATCCGGTCAGGACGGAGACGCGTTATCCTCTTGCCTTCAAAGTAGATCTCGCCTTCCTGAGGTTTATAAAAGCCGTTTATACAGTTGAGCACACAGGTCTTACCAGCGCCATTAGGACCGATGATAGCCAGTATCTCTCCTTCGCGAATATCAAGACTGACATCTATGAGTGCCCTGACACCACCGAAGGAAAGGGAGATATGTTCTACTCGCAGTTTGACCGTTCTTGCCGTATCCACCGAAGGCACTGCAGAACTCAGTCTAGTTGTGTCCAACCTTCCTGCTCCAGGTAATCATTGTACAGAACCTCCATATTATAGTCGCCCCAGTACCACAATTCAAATTGCTTTTCCCTATAATTTTACGTACAATTATGTCCGGTGCAGACTAGACCGTTCTACTGGGCAAGGTAATGAGCAAGTTTATTGATGTCCTCCAGCAGACCCTCCGTGGCTCCGCTCCGCCGATCGGTTTCAGGAAGACCGCAGAGATAGAGGGGCCACCTATAGTAATAGCGGTCAACCTGACCGACCTCAGCCGCAAGGAGCTAAAGCAATTGGAGCACAAAAACATCGATGCCGGTGTGCTAGGCACACAGGGACTTGATGCTGCCACCTTCGAACAATGCAAACATCTACTCCATGAGACCCCCTTAGGGCTGATAATAGCGGGTGACAGCAATATCGATGTCAGCACCCTCGTCGACCTGGGCTGCGACTTCTTGGTCTGCGACCTGAAGACGCCTTATGAGCTCATCAACCAACAGAAAGCGGGTAAAATAGTCCTCGTCGAATCCGCTCTGGAATCTGGCCTTGCTAGAAGTATAAACGGCATTCCAGTGGATGCGGTGCTCGTTGACACACCAGAGTCCCGCCTTAATCTGGAACATGTCCTCGTCTGCCACCGTTTCGCTTCCATCATTAGCAAGCCGCTGTTAGTAACGATCAGGGCACCGCTAACTGCCGACGCACTTGAAAGCCTGCACCAAGCTGGCGTAAACGGCATTTTTCTAGACACCGGGTTCCCGATGGAGGCTATTTCCGACCTCAAAAAGGCGGTGGACTCCCTGCCCCGGATACCGCGAAAGAGACCTCCTGCCATCCCCTTACTGCCCAGGCCCACCCCAAGAACCCAACCGGAAATAGAAGAAGAGGAGGAAGAGGACTAATCTCAATTTGATTACCGAGAGCTTTGGTCTGTTCCTGCTTTCAGCGGCCGGCATTTCGCTTTCCGGCGTCATGTTGCCCGGCCCCCTCACCGCAGCCACCATAACCAAGGGCTACCACAACGGCAATGCCGGTATTTTCATCGCACTGGGACATGCTGTGGTAGAGGTCCCCCTGATGGCAGCCATTTACCTCGGCTTTGCCCGCTTCTTCGTCTACCCACAGGTCAAAACAGCCATCGGTCTGGCAGGCGGCTTAATGTTGATAGTCATGGGACTTATGGTGGTACGCAACCTGAGGAGGTCGCACAACAACCCCGTAGACCTTCCCTACAACTCACTGGTCACCGGGATAGTCATGACCGGTGCCAATCCCTACTTCTTCGTCTGGTGGGCTACCATCGGCATCGCCCTTATAGCCACTGCCGCCAGCTTCGGTCTCATCGGTCTGCTTATCTTTGCGGTGGTGCACTGGTCCTGCGACCTTGCCTGGTCAGAGTTCATCTCCATAAGCGTCTTCAGGACCAAGCATCTGTGGACACGGAAAGTGGAGATAATAGTATTCAGTATCTGTGCCTCTGTGCTTATCGGCTTTGGTATCTGGTTCTGTATTTCAGTCTTTAGCTGAACCCCCAATCACCTGCTACACAACCCCTGCATCGACTGGAAATACTTGCCCTCGGTCTTGATCACCGGTGCCACCACCATCTTCACCTTATGCATGTCCTTGATGGTAAGGGCACCGCACACGCCCATGCAGGTACGGATGGCCCCGACAAAGTTCTCCGTCCCGTCGGTCACCGAGGTGGGACCGAACAGCAGCCGCTTCAAAGGACCGCGCATGCCGGCCCTTATCCGCGTCCCCCTGGGCAGCGTGGGGTGTGAATGTGACATGCCCCAATGGTAGCCTTTGCCCGGTGCCTCCTCCGCCTGCGCCATCACCGAGCCTAACATCACCGCATCCGCACCGGAAGCGAAGGCTTTGCACACATCAGCCCCGGTGCGCATGCCGCCATCGGTTATCACCACCACATACCTACCAGTCTCTTTGAAATATGTTTCCCTGGCTGCTGCACAGTCCATAGTGGCCGTCACCTGCGGCACGCCTACGCCCAGTACTTCCCTGGTGGTGCAGGCAGCCCCAGGGCCAACCCCCACCAATATCCCGTCTATCCCGGTGCGCATCAGTTCCAGCGCCGCACTATAGGTCACACAGTTGCCCACTATTACCGGCATCTTCACCATTTCGCACAGCTCGGAAAAGATGAGCCCGCGGTAGCTCTTGGAGATATGCCGGGCGGTGGTCACCGTGGACTGCACCACCAGTATATCAGCCCCAGCCTCTTTGGCAAGAGGCGCCAGCCGCTTGGTATTGGCTGGAATAACCGAAACGGCGCACACCGCGTTGGCCCTCTTTATCGCCTGGATCCGCTCGCCAATAAGGTTCTCCTTTATCGGCTCAGCATATATTCTCTGCAATAACGGGGTCACCTCTTCATCTGACGCCTGTACAATGCGCGCCAGCACCTCTTCAGGCCTCTCATACCGTGTCTGTATCCCATCGAGATTGAGCACAGCCAACCCGCCCAAGCTATGCATCAGCACAGCGAAATTGGTGTCCACAACGGCGTCCATGGCTGCCGCCAGTATCGGGATGGAGAAGGTAAACTTACCGATGGTAAACTCGATGTTAGTCTGGTCAGGATTTATGGTCACATCACCAGGGAGAATGGCAACCTCGTCAAAGCCGTAAGCTCTTTCCATCTCTTTAAATCTGACTCCAGCCACTGATACCTCCCCGGATTATTGTCGAGACTATAACAAAGGTCAGCCACCAAAGTCAAGAAAGAACACCGAGCTGCTCAAGTTTGCTTTTCCGTTCCTCTATGTGTACAATGCAATGCGGTCTCGGTTGCCTTAAATAAACTATCCTGACAACCCCGGAGGTCAGAAATGGGCAAACTTCTTTGGACACCCTCAGAGGAGTGCAAGCGCCAGGCAAATATAACTAAATACATCCAGTTCGTAAACAGGCGCTATAACAAAAACTTCCGCTCCTACCAAGAGCTATACCACTGGTCAGTGAGCGAAATACCGGAGTTCTGGGCTTCGGTATGGGACTTCGTGGACATTAAGGCTTCGCGGAAATATGAGACCGTGGTTGACGATATCCATAAAATGCCCGGGGCCAAGTGGTTCATCGGGGCAAGGCTCAACTTTGCGGAAAATCTGCTGAGGTATCAGGACAAGCGCACTGCCTTCATATTCAAAGGCGAGACGCAGGTATCAAGACAGATGAGCTATGCGCAGCTTTACGACACCGTGGCACGTTTGGCAACCTCGCTACGCAATATCGGAGTACGTCCAGGAGACAGAGTAGCTGCCTACATGCCCAACATGATAGAGACAGCAGTGGCTATGCTCGCCAGCACGAGCCTCGGCGCCATCTGGTCATCCTGTGCCACTGATATCGGTCCTCAAGCCGCCATAGACCGTCTGGGGCAGATCCAGCCCAGGGTATTGTTCACCGTCGACGGCTATTATTACAAAGGGAAACGCTTCAGCACCATCGACAACGCCGCTGAGATCGCTAAGTCTATACCTTCCATCGAGAAAGTTGTCGTTGCTCAGTACGGCGAACAAAGGCCAGATATCAGCCCCATTCGCGATTCGGTACACTGGGCAGAGTTTCTATCCCAGGGGAAAACGCCGGAGCTAAAGTTCGAACAGCTACCGCCAGACCACCCCGTCTACATCATGTTCTCCTCAGGCACCACGGACAAGCCCAAGTGCCTGGTTCAAGGGGCTGCTGGCATCCTCATCAACCATCTGAAGGAGCTGATAATCCATACCGACCTTAAACGGGAGGATGTCCACCTATTTATCACTACCTGTAGCTGGATGATGTGGAACTGGATGCTGAGTTCGCTTGCTACCGGCAACACGCTGATACTGTACGACGGCAACCCCAACCACCCCGACCCCGGTACCATGTGGAAGATCATCCAGGAGGAAAAGGTGACCATGTTTGGCTGCAGCGCCAGCTACCTCAACTACCTCAGGAACGAAGGGGTCAGGCCGGGCAAAGATTATGACCTATCCTCGTTAAAAGAGATCTGGCAGACAGGTTCGGCACTCTCCGCCGAAGGGTTTGAATATGTGTACAGGGAGATAAAGAAGGACCTCCATTTTAATTCTAGCTCTGGTGGCACAGATATAAACGGCTGTTTCTTCACCGGCAGTCCCATCCAGCCGGTATACGCCGGCGAACTCCAGGGGCCTGCTCTTGGGATGAAGGTGAAAGCATATGATGAGAAAGGAAACCCGGTGATTGACCGCATGGGTGAGCTTGTCTGTGAAGCTGCAGCCCCACCCATGCCTCTATACTTCTGGAACGACCCCGACAGTAGGAAGTACCGCGAGGCCTACTTCGAGGTCTTCCCCGGCGTGTGGCGACACGGCGATTATATCCTCATCCACAGCAACACCGGTGGCGTCACCTTTTATGGCCGCTCCGACTCGGTACTAAAGCCTTCCGGTGTACGCATAGGCACCGCAGAAATATACAATGTGGTCGAGGCATTGCCGGAGATAGCAGATAGCCTGGCAATAGGACAGAGCTGGATGGATGACCAGCGCATCATCCTCTTCGTCAAAATGAACGAGGGAAGCCACCTGACACCGGAGCTGGAGAATAAGATCAGACAGCGCCTCCGCGAGCTGGCATCCCCCAGACACGTGCCTGCTAGAATCATCGAGGTGCCCGATATCCCCTACACACTCAACATGAAGAAGGTGGAAAGCGCTGTGACCAACATACTCCACGGGAGACCCGTCCTGAACAGGGATGCCCTAGCCAATCCGGAGTCACTCGACTTCTACGAAAAAGTTAAGGACCAGCTAGCCAGGGAGTAATAGTGGCATCGCCAAATGCAGTGTCACCTAACTCTATCATTTGAGTCGCTTTGCGGGACTGGGCTATAATTAACTTCAAAAGTGCCATCTCTGTATGTCGTCGCCACACCGATCGGTAACTTGGAAGATATCTCTTTGCGCGCCTTGCGCGTATTGAAGGAGGTAAGTCTGATCGCTGCTGAGGACACGCGCACTACACGCCGCCTGCTCAGCGCCTACAACATCAAGACGCCTTTGACCAGCTACCACGAACACAACGAGAAATCGAAGCTGTCCTATCTTCTGGAATGCCTTAAGGAAAAAGATATAGCCCTGGTCTCGGAGGCAGGCATGCCCGGCCTGAGCGACCCTGGGTACGAACTCATCACCGCCGCAATCGAGCACAACATAGCGGTGGTGCCCATACCCGGTGCCTCAGCCCTGACCACCGCTCTGGTGGTCTCGGGACTGCCGACCGCCCGCTTCCTTTACCTTGGCTTTTTGCCGGCAAGACGAGGAGAAAGACAGCGCCTTCTCCGCTCTGTGGCAGACGAGCCTTATACCCTGGTCGCCTTTGAAGCGCCGCACCGCCTCACCTCCTGCCTTAAAGACCTCAAAGAAATCCTCGGTGACAGACGGCTGGCTGTCTGCCGCGAGCTCACCAAGGTCCACGAGGAGGTGTTCCGCGGCAGGATTAGCGAGGCAATTGACCATTTTGTCCAACCTAGAGGCGAGTTCACGTTGGTCATCGCCGGCGAGGAGCCGACGCCACCAGAGCCGGACCTTAACGTTGAGCAACAGCTACAGATGCTCTATCACCAGGGCATTGGCGCCAGGGAGGCAATATCCAGGGTATCCCGAGCAACTGGAATACGCAGAAAAAAGCTCTATCAGCTTTGGCTAAGAATTTCCGGAGGATCTAAACAATGATACGCGGCTGCATCGTTATCGGCGAACTTGAGTGCGATGGTTGCCAGCGCACCATGGAGCACGGTGAACAGTACCTGCTAATCGAGGAGGACAGGAAAAAGACACGCCTCTGCGTCCACTGTGCCCTGAAAAAAGGCTGTGCTAAGTATATAAAGGAAAAAGGCGAAAAGACCCTCACCTTTTTCCAATAATCGCTTGCTCCGTGGTACAATGTGCATTGACCTATTCCAGGACTGAGAGGCAATAATTGGCAGAACACATTTTTATCGGCGTCGCCTGGCCTTATGCGAACGGTTCCTTGCATCTGGGACACATCGCCGGCGCCTATCTGCCCGCCGATATTTTCGCCCGCTACCATCGCCTCAAGGGCAACAGCGTCCTCATGGTCTCGGGGAGCGACCAGCATGGCACACCTATCACCCTCCGTGCCGAGCAGGAGGGAAAAACGCCCCAGGAAATCGTTTCTCGGTACCACAGTGAGTTCCTTGACTGCTGGAAAAAGTTGGGTATATCCTGGGACCTGTTCACCACCACCGGGACAGAGAACCACACTCGCGTCGTCCACGACATTTTTCTAAAGCTGCTGGACAGAGGGTATATCTACAGGTCTACCATGCCTCAGGCGTACTGCCCGAGCTGTCGTCGCTTTCTCCCCGACCGCTATGTTGAGGGCACTTGTCCCTACTGCAAGTCCCCCCAAGCCCGCGGTGACCAGTGCGACGAATGCGGGCGGACGATGAATCCCGCCGACCTCCTGGATATGCGCTGCCGCCTCTGTGCCTCCACCCCCCGCTGGGAAATCTCGGAGCACTTTTTCTTCCGTCTCAGCGCCTTTGAGGACAGCCTCAAGGCATGGGTGAAGGCACAGTCCCACTGGCGACAAAATGTGCTCAATTTCACTTTAGGCATGCTTGAGACCGGCTTGAAGGACCGCGCCATTACCCGGGACATAGACTGGGGGGTGAGCGTGCCCCAGCCCGGCTTTGAGCTCAAGCGAATATACGTCTGGTTCGAGGCGGTGATCGGCTATCTTTCCGCCAGCAAGGAATGGGCGCAGAAACGGGGAGACCCCACCGCCTGGGAAGCTTTCTGGAAAGGCGATGCCAGGGGCTACTACTTCATCGGCAAGGACAATATCCCCTTCCATACGCTCATCTGGCCCGCCATGCTCATGGGCTATGGTGACCTCAACTTGCCCTATGATGTGCCCGCCAACGAGTTCCTTACCATTGAGGGTAAAAAGCTGTCTACCAGCCGCAACTGGGCAGTGTGGCTGCCTGACTATTTGCAGCGCTATGACTCCGACCCCCTCCGCTATCTCCTCTCGGTTAACATGCCCGAGACCGGCGATACCGACTTCTCCTGGCGGGAATTCCTCCGCCGCAATAATGACGAACTTGTAGCCACCTATGGCAACCTGGCACACAGAGTGCTCACTTTCACCCAGCGAAACTACGCCGGCATAGTTCCCGACCCCGGCGAGCTGGACGGTCAGAGCCAGGAACTGGTAGCCAAGGCGCGGATGACCCTGGAGGAAATGGACAGATTGCTTGGCGGCTGCCACTTCAGAGAGGCGATAAAAACAGCCATGTCTCTGGCACAGGAGGTAAACCGCTATCTTGACGATAAATCGCCTTGGAAAAAGGTGAATAAGTCCAGAACCGAAGCTGCCACTGCTATATACACGGCACTGGTAGCGCTGTCAGCACTGAAGACCGCCCTCTATCCCTTCCTGCCCTTCAGTTCATCCAGGCTACACAGATTCCTGGGCTTCAACAACGACATCGAAGCAACCGGCTGGAGGCTGGAAATGCCCCCCTCGGGCAAGGAACTGCCCCCACCAGAGCCACTTTTCCGTAAGCTCGATGAGTCCATCTTGGAGGAAGAGGGCAAACGCCTGGGCACACCGGAGCCACGATGAACCTGACGGACATCTACAAGCCCATACAGGCAGACCTGAAAAGGGTCGAGCAGGACTTAAAGGAGATAGCCAGTACCGCCTCCCCACCCCTCTCAGAACTGCTAACATATACTTTGCAAAATGGCGGCAAAAGGATCCGTCCGGCGCTTACTTTGCTCGCTGGCAAATTTGGACGGTACGATTCTTCACGCTTGGTGCTCATGGCGACCGCCATCGAACTACTCCATACCGCTACCCTCGTCCACGACGACATCGTGGACAAATCAGCACTGCGTCGGGGTAAGCCTACCGTCAGCCGCACCTGGGGTGCAAACAGGGCACTGCTCCTCGGTGACTATCTCTTCGCCCGTGCCGGCAGATTGGCTGCCACCACCGGCAACCTCAGGGTGGTGGAGCTGTTCTCCGAGACGCTGATGACCATCTCCGCTGGCGAGCTGAAACAGACCAGCGTCATCTTCGACCCAGGCAAGGCCCGGGAGATATATTTCGACTGGATACGTTCCAAGACGGCTTGCCTCTTCGCCGCCGCTACCGAGTCGGGTGCCATTCTGGCACAGGCGCCGGAAAGCACCATCACCACACTTAGAGAATACGGTATAAACTTCGGCATTGCCTTCCAGATCATAGATGACGTGCTCGACTTCATGGGCGAAGAGGCAGAACTGGGCAAACCGGTGGGTTCCGACCTCAGCGAGGGCATCGCCACCCTGCCCACCATCCTTTTCATAGAGTCCCATCCGGACGACCATGTGGTGACAGACATGGTAACCAGGAAAGGTGTGGAGTCTGCCGCCGCAGCACTGGAGATGGTGCGCAACTCAACAGCCATCAAGGAGTGCCTTGAAATCGCAACAGACTATGCCGCTAGGGCATGTCAGGCAATAGAACAGCTCCCCCGGATCCCGGCAAGGCAGTCACTGATGAATTTGGCGCAGTACGTCATCAAAAGGAGTAAATGAACCTTCCAGACAAAGGGGAATAAACCGCCAGGTACAGGACTAGGAGCCTGGCGCCGGTACCGTTTCCTTCTCCGCCTCAGAGGACAGCGGTCTATTGAGCAAGGCTTCGAACTCGGCCTCCTCCAGCGTCTCCTTGGCGAGGAGCTGTTCCGCCACCAGCTTCAATCTCTCTTTGTTCTCGCTCAGAATCCTTTTGGCACTTTCATAAGCATCTGATACCAGACTGTGCACCTCTTCATCTATCAGCTCTGCCACCTTCTCGCTATAGTTCCGCTGCTCATGTATCTCCCGCCCCAAGAAGATGAGCTCCTCGCGCTTGCCGAAAGTACGTGGCCCCAGCTTCTGGCTCATCCCAAATTCGGTGACCATCTTCCTTGCCAGATTGGTCGCCTGCTCCAGATCATTCTGGGCACCGGTAGAGACCTCTCCAAATATGATTTCCTCCGCTGCCCGCCCGGCTAAAGTCACCACCAGCCTGTCCCTGAACTGCGAGTAGGTCCACAGGTGACGGTCTTCAGTGGGCAAGAAGCGCGTCCAGCCACCCATCATTCCCCTCGCCACGATGGATATCTTATGTACCGGGTCGGCATTGGGCAGCATCTTCGCTGCCAGCGCATGCCCGGTCTCATGGTAAGCGATTATCTCACGCTCTCTGGGGCTCATTATCCGCCCCTTCTTCTCGGGACCGGCGATGACGCGGTCAATAGCGTCTTCCAGTTCCTTCAGCCCCACCTCCTTCAGGTCACGCCGTGCCGCCAGAATGGCTGCTTCATTGATTAAATTGGCAAGGTCAGCACCAGTGAAACCAGGCGTCTGCTTCGCTATCATGTCCAGGTCAACGTCCTTCGCCAGCGGCTTGCCCCTGGTATGGACTTTCAGAATAGCTTTCCTGCCATTGAGGTCCGGCTGGTCAATCACCACATGCCGGTCAAAACGCCCGGGGCGCAACAGCGCCGGGTCAAGGATATCAGGACGGTTGGTCGCCGCCAGCACGATGACATTGGTGCTGCTATCAAACCCGTCCATCTCCACCAGTATTTGGTTCAGCGTCTGCTCGCGCTCATCATGCCCACCACCGAGCCCAGCACCCCGGTGCCTGCCCACGGCATCGATCTCGTCTATGAACACGATGCAGGGCGCATTCCGTTTCGCCTGGTCAAAGAGGTCCCTCACCCTCGAGGCACCCACACCGACGAACATCTCTACGAACTCGCTGCCGCTTATGGAAAAGAAAGGCACCCCCGCTTCGCCGGCAACAGCCTTGGCTATCAGCGTCTTACCACAGCCTGGTGGTCCCACCAGCAGTATGCCCCTGGGAATGCGGGCGCCAAGAGCCAGGAACTTCTGCGGCGCTTTGAGAAATTCCACTACCTCCTGAAGCTCAGCCTTGGCTTCGTCAACGCCAGCGACATCGGCAAAGGTCACCGAAGGTTTATTCCCCGAAGCCAGACGAGCACGGCTCTTAGCAAAATTGAATGCCTGCGTATTAGCCCCCCGCGCTGAGCGGAAGAGGAAAAAAAGCAAAGCACCGAAGAGCAGGAGCGGAATAAAACTGATCAGCACACCGCCCCAGTCAAAGCCCCCGGACTTCACCGAGAACTTCAAACCACCTTCACCCAGGGACACCCCTTCCTCTTTCAAGGTATCCATAAGCTCCTTGCTGCTACCGACAAAGGACGCCTTGAGCTTCTTCTGGCCATCCTTCAGCCCTATCAGCGTGCTGCCCTCTTGCTGGACAGTATCGATTTGCCCCAGCTTCGCCTCCTCCACAAAGGTGTAAAAGTCCACCTCCCTGGGTTTTGGAGAAGTAGGCAAGAAGCTGAAAGCCAATGCCAGCACCGCTATCAGCACCAACAAATAGAATAGGCTACCTTGCCACCATTTGGATTTCATTTCCATTCCCTACGCACCAATTATATCAAATTCTGTTCAATAAGGAAAAAGATGACATAAACTTCGGATAGCCGCGTCCTGCTTACTGTTGACACATTGACTTGTAGGTCTCCTGCAAAAGCAGGGCGTCCTCTTCCAGATTGGGGCTCTCGCTGATCACCATCCCTTTGACACCGAAGTCGCACAGCGCCCTGATAAAGTCAGTATAGTTGAAGTCCGAGTTCTTTAAGTTAAGGTGCCGGCTCTCCCCGCTCCTGGTATAGGCAATGCCCGAGACATGTATATGCATGTCCTCCAGCGCCCCCCTGCCCAGCGTGCTTTCTACCTGCTTCAGGATGGAAGCGAAGCCCTCGTACGAGTTATACTCCCCGGTGCGAGCATGCCAGTGGGCGAAGTCTATACATGGCGCCACACCCCCCACCTCGGCACTCAGCCTCAGCACCTCGTCCAACGTCCCGAACTGGCTCCCCTTTCCAGTAACCTCCGGCCTCAGCCACACATTGTTGCCCTCTGCCCGTAGCTGCCTTACTATCCACTGCAACTGGCTCTTCACCTGCTGGTACACCAACTCCGGCGGCGTGTCCAGGTAGAACGCGGCATGAAACACTATGCTCCTCGCCCCGCACAGGTTAGCGATGCGCGCCGTCTGCAGTATCCTCTCCTGGCTGGCTTTCACCTTATCCGGCTCGGCAGCGTTCAGATTTATGAAATAGGGAGCGTGGGCACTCAGCGCCACGCTCAACCGCTTCGCCGTTTCCCCCACCACCAGTGCCGTCTCCTTCCCCATCTTCACCCCCTGGACAAACTCCAGCTCCATGCAGCCCAGCCCCAGCTCAGCCACACGCTCGATGCCAGCTTCAGTAGACCTCGCCTTAGCGCTCAGTGGCACGCCCGCCGGTCCAAAAAGAAGTCCCTGCATAATCCCGCCTCCTGCAATACTGCCTCAAATTATACTGGTAAGCGGCATAAAAATACCACGTTGACCTTATTTCTTGGACCATCTTTTACAATAGCAAGGTCGAAGCTACAAGCTCCGCATTGAAAATCGCCATCCCCGTTCAGCCCAATACCAGCCAACCCCAGCCCGAGATTTTGACATCTGGCTGACGGGCAAAGTACAATGCCGTCTGTATGGGCACAGTTAAGCCCAAACAAACGGTGGTGACCGATACGCGTTTAGTATCGCTGGCAGTGTTGCTTATTCTATCGTCTTTGCTGACCGCTTGCACCGCAAAGTCGCCTCAGGCGGAAGCCCCCGCACCACCAGCCACACTGCAACTCACCAGCACCGCTTTTTCCGACGGTGGTAGTATACCGGTGAAATACACCTGTGACGGCGATAATGTCTCACCGCCGCTCGCCTGGGAAGCACCACCCACAGGAACGAAATCGTTCGCCCTTATCTGCGATGACCCGGACGCCCCCGTGGGCATATTCACCCACTGGGTCATCTTCAATATACCAGCCAGTGTCAGGCAACTTGGGGAAGCCGTCCCGGCCACCGAGCGCCTGGAGGACGGTGCCATTCAGGGGAAGAATAGTTTCGGCAAGCTCGGCTACAGTGGCCCCTGTCCACCACGAGGCTCCACGCACCGCTACCGCTTCACGACCTACGCCCTGGATAAGCTCCTGGAGCTACCGCCGGGCACCCCAAAGAAGGAGCTGCTCGAAGCTATGCAGGGGCACATCCTCGCCCAGGGGCAGCTTACCGGAACCTACCATCGTTGATCTGACAGCAGGACGAACGCCATGAAGCCTAGAAAAATCATACCGCCCCTAGTGCTGTTGCTAATAGTCTGTTCCCTGTCGGTGCTGTTCCCGAAAATCCAGCCGACAGCCGCCCAGTCGCCCTGTGATTGGACTGAGTATGCCGGCAACCCTATATTCGGTCAGCACCTCGGTGGAGCTAAAGCCTACTACGTAAAAGTGCTCTATGACCCAGACCAGTTCTCGGGGCACGGTGACAGTGCCTACTACAAGATGTGGTTCGGTTCAAGCAGCGGCACAGGCTACGCCTATTCCAACGATGGTATAAGCTGGAGCGCCGGCGCCAACCCGGTAACGGGGCTGGTAAATGGGGCAAACCATGCGCTGGTGAAATATGACCCCGATGGGTTCGGCCACGGAGTCTATTACAAGATATGGTACTGGGACCCGAATGTAAGCATTTACAGCATTAACGCTTTAAGATATGCTGAGTCCGTCGATGGAGTAAACTGGACAAACGACCGACCGCTGACCCAGGACAGCACTCGCCCGCTGGTCACCAGCAATTGGCCAGACTGGAACAGGGGCTCTTACGGTCCCTGTGACCTGATTTATAACCCCGCCGGCTCAGACACCTTCGATGATGTTAACCTCTGGAACAACAAGTATGTCATGTACTACATGGGCACCAACGGAGGTAACGAGTTCATCGGCCTGGCCTACTCACACAACGGGACGCACTGGAAAAGATGGGGCAACAACCCCGTGCTCAGTCCATGCAGTGAGGACTGTAATAACCCCACCTGCTGGGACTACTGCTCAGTGGGCTACTGTCGGGTGATAAATATTTCCGGCAGCTGGCACATGTGGTACTGCGGTGGTCCTCAAACAAATCACGGCATCGGCTACGCTACATCCACGGACGGGGTGAACTGGACAAAGCATCCGGACAACCCCATCTTCCACAAGGGCGACGGCGTGTCGTGGAGAAACGCAAGGACCTACACCCCATGGGTGCTCTACGACCCTGATAAGTTCAGCGGACACGGCGATTCCTGCCCCTTCAAGATGTGGTTCAGCGGCACGGGCGCTGGGAAATATTCAGTGGGCTATGCCACCACCACACCAGTTGACGCCGGACCGGATCAGAGGGTGTGCCAGGGCGGCAACCCCATACCCTTGGTCGGTGCCTCCCCTCCCGGCGGTACCTGGAGCGGCACCGGCGTTTCCGATGCTATCTTCGACCCTGCCGGGCTACCCCCTGGCGACTACGTCGTCACCTATACTTACACCAGCCCCAGAGGTTGCACCAGCAGCGATAACAAGACGGTCACCATAGACGCCAGGCCCACGGTCACCGCACTGAGCAACTCGCCGGTATGCATCGGCGACACCATACAGCTTGTGGGCACCTCCGATAACGCGACATCCTACCGCTGGACAGGCCCCAATGGCTTCTCCAGCGACCAGCAATCCCCTTTAATACCAAATGCCGCAGTAGATATGGCTGGCGATTACACCCTCACCGTCACCAGCCCCCGGGGCTGCACCAACACCGCTACGGTGACCGTAAGCGTGATACCGTGTATAGCCGTCCCAGCTGGTGCAGAAAGTGCTATCCCGGAGACCGCCTGCCCGCTATCGTTGTCAGCAAACGCCGAAGGTCGCATGGCCACAGTAAGCATGACCACGGAAGGAGTGCTATGCACAAGCTGTGTGTCGAGAGACCCTGCAGGCAAGCTAAGTCTGGAGATGGAAGAAGGTGCCAGACTACTCCTGGCCAATGGGACACCGCCAAAACTAATAACGATCGGGACCGCAAAGGCACCAACACCTCCTACACCTCAGAACACCATCCTCCTGGGACAGGTCTACGAATTTAACGCCTACGCCACTACATACCCAAGCACACCACTGCCTCTTAGTATCACACCCCCAGCCAAACTGCTTATTTCCTACGATCCCAAAGACCTGCCGCAGAATGCCACCGAAGTATTTCTGGCTACCTATAGCCCACAGGAGGGCTGGTCGCCGCTATCGCCGGTGCCGGGCGCCGTCGCCGCGGTGGGCGCAGCCCGCGGACTGGTAAACCACTTCTCGCTCTTCGCCGTCCTAGCCAGAGCCCCAGAGACAGCCCCGGCTAAGTTCACCGTCAGCAATCTCAGCCTCAGCCCGCGGGAAGTCCAACCCGGACAGCGACTTAAGATCAGCGTTGACATAGCCAACACCGGCGAAAAAAGTGGCGACTACACGGTGGAGATCATAGTCGACGGTAGAACCAGAGCAACAGAAAAGCTCACCCTCTCCGCCGGGGAAATGCGGACTGTAGAGCTCACTCTGGAGGAGCGGATACCGGGTATACATCGGGTGGATGTGGCAGGGCTAAGCGCCGAGTTCATGGTATCAACACACAGTAAACTGCCGGCGATCTACCCGTGGCTCATAGTCGCGGTCATAGTAGCTATAGGACTGGTGATAGCCAAACTGCTGCTCGGCAGGTAAACTAGAGGATGACCTCCTTTTTTCGCAACTCCTCAATCTCCGCTTGACTCAAGCCTAAGAGTTCTTTGAGCACATAGTCATTGTGCTCGCCGAGTATCGGTGCCGGCTTGAACACAGGCTTACAGTCGCTCATCTTCCAGGGCACACCTACCAACTCCAGCTTGCCCATCACCGGGGCATCGATGGCCACGAAGGCACCACGGGCACGCAAGTGAGGGTCAGCATAAAGGTCACGATAGTCCTGACACATCGCTACCCTGAGCCCGGCCTGACGTAGCTCGTCCTCCAGTCTTTCCAGACTGCGCCATCTTGTCCAGCCCTCAATAATCCTGTCCAGCTCAGCCTCGTTCTTCTTGCGGGCTTCCACAGTGGCAAAACGGGGGTCGCTGGCCAGCTCTGGTTTGCCCATTGCCCTGGCCAGGACGGCGAATTCCCCGTCGGAATGTACCTCAATCGCTATCCAGCGGTCCACGCCCCAGCAACGGTACAGGTTGTGTGGAGCATATTTCGGATGGGCATTCCCCATCCGTTCCGGTATCACCCCGTTCATCTGGTAGCCGAGAATGGCCTCACCGATGAGCGATGTCACCCCCTCGCACTGAGAGAAATCGATGAACTGTCCCTCACCCGTCTGTTCCCGATGGTATATCGCTGCCATGATGATAAAAGCCGTGGTAGTGGCGTTCATGATGTCGGTATCATTCGGCCCCGGAGAAGGACCATCATCGGGGTAGCCGATGAGATATGACTGGCCGCCGATCGACTGATGGATGGTGGCAAAACCTTCGTATCGGCTGCACGGCCCTTTCTGCCCGTGGCTCGATGATGACAGCACGATTATATCTGGACGCAGTTTACGCAAGTCCTCATAGCCCAGCCCTAGCGCTGCCATGGCACCGGGACGCATGTTGTCCATCACTACATCGCTCATCACCGCCAGGCGCCTTGCCAGCTCCCTGCCTTCCGGCGTCACTAGGTCAAGCGTCACGCTCTTCTTGCTCATGTTAAGGGCATGGAAGCCAGTGCTGGGGACAACCGTCACCTCAATCGCCGTGGGGTCATCTCGCATCCTCCATCCAGTGATCCCTCTGCGGATCATGTCCGGTCGCTTGTGTCCCTCTACCTTGATTACCTCTGCCCCGAACGTCGCCAGGACCATGGCGGCATAAGGTCCTGCCCAGACCCAGGTAAAATCGGCAACTCTTATACCTTCAAGCGGAAGCATCTCTACCTCCTGTCCTCTGGTAGTGGATTTATGACGCCGAGCCGCTGCAAATGTTGGTACTCCTCCTCAGAATAGCTGAGCACAGAACAGAGCACTTCCTGATTGTGCTGTCCCAGAAGCGGTGCCGGTCTGCTCACCCGTGCCGGCGTCGTTGACATCTGATAGGGCCAACCGGGGTACTTGTATTTGCCCGCTTTGGGGTGCTCCACCTCAACAAAGTAGCCTCTGGCAGCATATTGCTGACTTTCCAGCACATCCTTTACAGTGTTTATCGGCCCCATAGGGATGCCCTTCTGAGCACCACGGTGATAAAGGTCCTCTTTTTTCTGCCGCAGCATCCAGTCCTGAATTTGGGGGGCGATCTCAAACATGTGCTGCCCGCGATAAAACATCGAGTCCCATTCCGGACCGCTCACCCATTCAGGGTTCCCCATCAGTTCCACAAAGGCTTTCCACTGGTGGTTCTCGAAGGGCGCCACCAGGATGTAGCCGTCACTGGTCTTCATCCGCCCCATCACCGGAGGCACCGCCGGCACCCTGTTCCAGGGGACACCGTGATAACGGGCACCGGCTATCCCTCTTACATGGGCCAGAATCACCTCCTGAAGAGAGATGTCAATGAGCTGTCCTTTCCCCGTTTTCCGCCTCAGCAGCAATGCTGCCATCGTAGCTACAGCCGCAGCCAGTGCGCCATAATAGCCTACTGCATAGCCGCCCATTTTGACCGGTGGACGGCTTATATCCTCAGAGCGAGTCGGCAGAAGATAGCCAATGCCACCCGCTTGGATAAGGGTCAGCTCATCACCATCCTCATTAGCTCTGGGGCCGGTGCGCCCATACGGTGTAATCGAGGTGTATATTAACGCCGGGTTCAGAGAGGAAACCTCTTTCCAGGGGAGTCCGAGGCCCTCAAGATATTTGGGAGAATGGTTGTCTATGAGCACATCTGCCCATTTGATGAGCCGTTTCAGCACGTCCAAGCCCTCCGGCTTCTCTACATCTAGCACAATGCCGCGCTTGCTGGTATTAACGTAAAGAAACAGTGCGCTCTTTTCCCTGTCCGCTCCGGTCTTGGGGAAAGGACCACATTCGCGAGCGGGGTCACCGCGCGGAGATTCCACCTTAACGACATCAGCGCCCAGATCACCGAGTAGTTTACCGCAATAAGGGCCAGAGACCATTGTGGCGAGTTCAATCACCTTTACACCGCTCAAAATGCTATTCGACATAGCGGCTTACCTCCTTGCAGCTTCTCTTCGTTGAGGCACGAATAGGCACATTCACGTGAAAGCTCGGGTCTTTGGCTGCTATAAGGGCAAATTATAGACGGCTGGCATAGCTGTGTCAAACCGCCAGACCATAACAGATGGCTGCCCCCACCCAAAAAAGTATTTCCGCAGAGGCCACGACGTTGCCTTGCTCTCCGCCGAGCCCGAGTAAATGTCGCTGCCAATCTCGATGCTAAAAAACAGGTGCCGATTACTGCAAAGGTAGAAACTTTCACAGTTATACATGGTAATGGTATAATTATTGTCACAGGCGGCATTGGAACAACAAAACCTGAAGCCAATAGAGGTCGCCAGAAAGGCTGTAGAGATAGCCTCGGACAAGCAGGCGAACAACATCGTCCTCCTCGATATCAGAGAGGTGAGCTCCTTTGCTGACTATTTTGTCATCTGCAGCGGCGACAGCGACCGCCAGCTCGATGCTATCTGGCAGGAGATCAACGAAAGACTAAAACAGGACGGAATAGTCCCTTACCGTATTGAGGGCACGGCTGACTCCGGCTGGATCCTCATCGATCTCGGCGATGTGGTGGTGCACATCTTCTCCAGGGCACTACGCCAGTACTACCGTCTGGACGAACTCTGGCATGAGGCGACTCAGGTGCTGAAAATTCAGTAAGCCGGCGCCTTTTACACCAAAATAGGTGCTCTCCCTGGCACTATAAAATCATCACTCCGATGGCTACTTCTCCCAGCTAATCAGTTCCTCCGGGGAAAAGAAGAGGCTTATCTCCCTTTCGGCACTCTCCAGCGAATCGGAGCCGTGGACCAGGTTCTCCTGAATGCTGAGTCCGAAGTCTCCCCTTATGCTGCCCGGCGCAGCTTTAAGCGGATCGGTGGCGCCCATTGTCTGCCTGATGGCTTCAATAGCCCTCTCCCCCTCAAATACCGCAGCGATGATAGGGCCCGAGGTGATATAGTCGATAAGGTCATTGAAAAAGACCTTACCCTTATGGATGGCATAATGTCTTTCAGCCAGGTCCCTGTCCATGCGCAGCATCTTCATGGCTATGACCTTCAGCCCTCGCTGTTCCAGCCGGGAAATTATCACCCCCGCCAGACCCCTCTTCATGGCATCGGGTTTTACCAGCACCAGACTCCGTTCCATCTTCAGTCTCCTTTCGGGAAAACTACATAATTAAACATTTTACCTTACTTTGCGCTGGGTAATCGGCGGCGGGCGCATATATATCGGCTGTAAGGTCACCGGGTCGTCCGTCTTGCCCGCCGCTAACCTGCTCCACCCTAGAGCTGCCAGATAGCCGGCCCGCCTCAGCCGGGCAACGGGCTCCGCTATTACAGCCCTCTCGCCAAGTCTCGCCCTGAGCGCTTCGATGACCTGCTCTGCAATCTCACCACAGAACAGGGTAGCGCCTTCTATCTGCCCGCACAGCGCTTCTAGCGTGGTCAGATGTTCTCCCTTGAGGCACTGCCACCTGTCCCTTTGCTGAAAAAAGGCCACCGCCAGTTCCCCACGTCCGGCATTGTGCACCGCGCATATGGGTAGTCCAGTATGAGCAAAGGCATAAGCCTCTACTTCAAGGGTGCCCACCCCTACCACCGGTATACCCAGAGCAAAGGCGAGGCCCTTAGCTGTACTTACACCCACCCTGAGCCCATTGAAGCTACCGGGCCCCTTCGCCACAAATACCGCCCTGAGCTCCCGCGGGCTGGCCCTTAGTTTGCGCAGTAGGTAGTCAATGCCGGGCACAAGCTCCGCTGTATGACTATTGCCCAGCTTCCAGGTAAACTCCATCACCACCTCACCACCGGAGGAAATCGCGATGCTGCTGACATCGGTTGACGTGTCCAGAGCAAGTTCATATTTCCGCTCCTGCCGGGCCTGCTTATCAGACACCCCAACCCTCCCTCTCCAGCACGGAGCTTAAAGCATTGACCAAACTGACATAGCGCCCACCACGGGGCTCCATGGTTATGGCACGCTCGTCCTCAGAGAGATACTCCATGGTGACCAACAGGTGCTCTTCGGGCAACACTGCCATGCCTTTGTCTGCCCATTCGATAACACAGACCCCTTCGCCAGAGAGATAGTCGTCAAGTCCTAAATCAGCGATCTCTTCGATGCGGTCCAGACGGTAGAAGTCCACGTGATAAAAGGGCAACCTGCCCTGATGCTCCCTTATTAGCACAAAGGAGGGACTGGAAACATATTGCTGCACACCCAGTCCCCGTGCAACCCCCTGTGCCAGACACGTCTTGCCGCTGCCCAACCCACCAACCAGTAAGTAGACGTCTCCAGCCTCAGCTAGCTTTCCCAGATATTCGCCCAGCCGACGGGTATAGTCGGCGCTTTGCGAAATAAGCCTAAGTACAGTGGTCTCCCTGCTCATAACTGTGACCTGAAATGTTCCCAGCCGTGGTGCTCACAGATTAGGGTCCGTCCAGTAGCATTCACCAGCTCTACCTTTCCCGGCTCACCATCTTTCACCTCGCCGATCACGGTCACCGGGCATAGTAAATTTGCCTTCACCCTGGAAATAACCTCGCTGCTGGCGGTGAACAGGAGCTCATAGTCCTCACCGCCAGCCAGCACCATCGCGCTGGCATCGCTCGGAAACCGCTGCTTGAGCACCGGATGGACCGGCAGCCAGCTCTCCTGCACTATTGTGCTCACCCCGCTCGACTCACAGATATGCCTGAGATCAGCCATCAGACCATCGCTGATATCTATAGCTGTCCTCACGCCGCAATGCAACAACATCTGCCCCTCCCTTACTCTGGGCAACGGCTTAAGATATGCCTGCCGCAAAAGGTCGTATTCCTCAGGGGCAAAATCGAGCTTCTTCTTCAGCATCCTGAGCCCGGCTGCTGAAAGCCCGGTGTAGCCGGTTACCGCCACCTGCTCTCCAGGCAACGCCGCCGAGCGCATTAGCATCGCTTCTGACTCTACACTGCCCAGCACGGTAACAGTTATCATCACTCTATCCGCGCTGGAAATATTCCCCCCAACCACCGCCACGCCGAACTCATTCGCCAGCCTGACCATTCCTTGGTACAGACTGGAGATAGACTCCACCTCAAGTTCCCCGGGAAGGGCCAGCGCAACGAGAGCGTATTCCGGTACACCACCCATGGCGGCGATATCGCTCAAATTGACCGCCAGCGACTTCCAACCCAGTTCCTCCCAGGTGCCAATATCCAGATCAAAGTGCACCCCCTCGATAAGGCTGTCCGTGGTGGCAAGCTGGGTCTGCTTTTTACCGCGCCAGGCGGCAGCATCGTCACCAATACCCACAACCACGCCCTGCCACGATGCTAGCCTTTTGTCACTTTCCCTCTCTATGACGTCAGCTAATATCCCGATTAAGCCAAACTCACCTGCATCTTTAATCTTCACATCGTGGATTATAACATACACGCCAGATTTTCAACCTACCACCAGTAAAAATTACAAAAGTTGCAAAAACCAACATATAGGGGTATTGCATATGACGACCACAAGTTATATAATGCAATCAAACAGCAGTGAGGAGACGGTAAATGGAAGAAAAGGTAAAGTGTCCCAACTGCGGACAGGACACCCCTACAGGAAAGAAGTTCTGCGGGCACTGTGGGGCAAGGCTGACCATCCAAGCACCACAGAAGATTTTTTGTCCCGCCTGTGGCGCCCAAAATCAGCCCGACCAGCAGTTCTGCAGTAACTGCGGGGCGCGGTTGGTCGGTCCATCAGCAGCACCTCCCTCACCCGGCACCGAAGCCAGGCCTGCCGTTAAGCAGGAACAGGTGGCTGTTAAGCCGACCTGGGGGCTGGCCTGGGGCTTATGGTGGCGCATGATGCTTTTCTCCTTGCTCATCGGTGCCGTAATCTATCTTATAGTCATGCTGGTGACCATAGGGGTGTACGGCTGGAGCTGGCAGCTCCCACTCAGCCCATAAGGTGACAGGCAAAATGACGACTCAAATCACCACCTGCCCCTACTGTGGTGCTCCTAGTCTGGGCATGAAGTTCTGCACCAACTGCGGCGTAAAATTAGTTATGCCACCACCTCCAAGTCCCCCACCAGCACCAACACCACCAGAGAAAGAAATCAAATTTTCTCGCAAATATGGAGCGCTCAGGGCTGTAGCTACTATATTCCGCATCCTCGGCTGGACGCTCCTCGTTGGAGGCAGCCTGCTATCGATCGCCGCCGGTATTCTGATGACGGCAGGCACCGCCTTCTTAGAGCAGAATCTGCCGCAAATGACCATGGTCAGCACCGAGGCGATAGCTATCGCCGTCGGAGGCATCATAGTTTCTGTGGTCTACGGACTACTGGCACTGGCTTTTGCCGACATCTGCTCAGTCCTCATGGACATCGAAGCGAACACCAGACAACAGGTAAGCAGCACCTAATTAAAAAATCGTACCAGACAATAATTTCGCACCCACTAGCCCGTCGAAGGTGATTTCTGCCTCAGGTATTCCTCCTTGGCTTTGCGAAAACTACGCACATACTCAGCTATCATCTCACGGATGGGGAGCTGGTAAGGACACCTCTGCTCGCATTCGCCGCATTGGGTACAACCAGCAGCCTTTTCCACAGCCTGCGCCCACGGACCGCCAAAAATATACTCGGGACGTGAGCGCCTCATCAGGCTGGGGAAGGCTAAAACAGTAGAAATAGCTATGCCCTCCTTGCACGGTTGGCAATAATCACAGCGATGGCAGAACCTGCTGCCAAGCTCCCGCTTCAGCCGGTGCATCTCTTCCAGTTCCGCCGCCGTCATCTGCGCAGGACCTGCCACCAGCTGGATGATCTCTTCGACCTCCGCTGTTTTTTCTATTCCCACGAGTATCACCACATCCGGGAACTGCAAAAGGTACTTTATAGCCACCCTGACATTGGGTATCATGCCTCCCGCCAGCGGCTTCATCGCTATGAAGCCCACGTCATATCTTCTACACAACGGCAGGAGCTCATCGGCAGCCTCAGAGGCAACGAAGTTGAAGGGGAACATGATGGTCTCGAAACGCCCTGTCATCACCGCCTTCTTGGCGACATCTATCTGATGGGAGGTTATGCCGATGTGCTTCACCAGCCCCGCCTCTTTAGCCTTCTCTACTACAGAAATCGGTCCGTCGGGGGCAAGCACGGTCGCCAGGGCGTTGTCATCGCTCACACCGTGGAACTGGTAAAGGTCTATGTATTCCACATTGAGCCGCTCCAGGCTCAACTTGAGATGCTTCTCCACCCCTTCAGGTTTCCGGGATAGCGACTTAGTGGCTATGACAACGCTTTCCCTCCGTCCTGCAATCGCCTTGCCGATGCGCTCCTCGCTGGTGGTATAACCATTGGCAGTGTCCAGAAAGTCGACACCAAGGTCAAGGCACCTCTTGACCACCGTCACTGCTTCATCCTCGGTCAACCTTTGAATCGGGATGCCACCGAAACCAAGCTGGGCAACCATCAGTCCAGTCCTCCCCAGTCTTACCTTTCTCACAGCGCTCCTTTCTATGTTAATCGTGTCAGCATCATCTATACCCCACCAAGATTACGCCTGCTGTAGAAGCAAATTTTACGTGGTTTCCCGCCGCAGGGCAAACAGCGGCCCTTCTTTGACTGAAGATAATGCCGTGACCTATAATACCACCTAATAAAAATTGGGGGTGCACCTATGATCAAATCGAGACTTTGCGACCTGCTTGGAATCAAATATCCCATTATACAGGCTGGAATGGGACCCTTTAGCAACAATAACCTCTGCGTTGCCGCAGCCAATGCCGGCGTACTTGGTCTTCTGTCTACCAGTGGACTGTGGGAAAAGGAGCGTCAGCCAGTAATCTACAAGGCCTTTGTGGAGACTGCTGAAGCTGACTTCAATGACGACATGGCAACTGTGCTGGAGAAAGTGCTCAAACGCACCTACAGGCTGGTGAAGGACAAGAAGGGTGTCTTCGGCATCAACGTTATGGTCTCGGCTGAGGTCATTCAGGCTTCGCAAGTGCTCATCGATAGGGCCATCAAGGTGCGCCAGGAAAATCCGGAGATAAGGGACTGCTTCAAGGTGATCTTTACCTCCGCCGGTGATCCCATGCCCTGGGGCGAGAAAATAAAGGGCGCTGGGTTTACCTGGATACACGTGGTCCCATCGGTAAGAGCCGCCCAGCGCTGTAAGCGGGCCGGCGTTGACGTGATAGTTGCCTCGGGACACGAAGGTGGTTTCCACATCGCCTGGGAGCCCGTCCACACCATGGTCCTGCTGCCTGCCGTCGTCGACGCCGTCTCGGATGATAAGACCCTGGTCATCGGCGCTGGTGGCTTCTGCGATGGCCGAACCCTGGCAGCAGCACTGATCCTCGGGGCCGATGGAGTCCAGATAGGAACCCGCTTTTTGGCAACGCAGGAAAGCGACTTCCCGCCATTGTGGAAGGAGGCTGTGGTGGCCGCCGAGGACCGGGGGACGCTGGTAGCTAGGGGTTTCGTGGGACCAGCCCGCTGGATAAAGAACCCACGGAGCATCGAACATGCCAGAAACACGCTCCAGAAGTCTCCTGGCGTTTTCCTGGGAACCCCTGATGATTATTCCACCATCGACACATCGCTGATTGATTTCGAACGTGAGTCCATCAGGGCCACCTATGAAGGGAACAAGGAAAAGGCGATGATGGCCGCCGGGGAAGTAGCCCAGCGAATAAGCGACCTACCCAAAGTGAGCGACCTGGTACAACAAATCGTCAAAGAGGCGGAGACCGTCCTGAAAGAGGCCTCGAAAAAGGTCACAGCATAGGGTTTCCCGATCATACCCCGTCACTGCAGGCCGGGAGACATATGCAGCAAAATTTTATACACCGTGACCGGTAGATAGCGGCAATGCTTGACCTCTGGTAACAGTAAATGATACTTTGTGGTTAAAAATTTGTTGAAAGGGGGGATCATGGACCTGACCAAAATATCACTGAAAGGGAAGGTGGCCTTGATAAGCGGTGCCAGCCGCGGTATCGGCGAAGCCACCGCATACGCATTCGCTGACGCTGGCGCCGATGTAGTGGTTGCCAGCCGCAAGTTGCCCGACCTGGAAAAGGTTGCTGAAAAAATACGAGCCAAAGGGGTGAGGAGCCTGGCGATAGCCTCACACGTGGCCAAAATCGAGGACTCCAAGAGCCTGGTGGACACGGTAGTCAAGGAGTTCGGGCGCATCGATATCCTGTTCAACAACGCAGGTACAAACCCCTATATGGGTCCCCTGATAGATGCCGAGGAGTGGGCATGGGATACCACTTTCAATGTGAACGTGAAGGGACCGTTTTGCCTTGCCCAGCTTGTGGCCAGGGTAATGAAAGAGCAGGGCGGCGGCGTCATGATCAACACCGCCTCAGTGGCAGGACTCCGACCCGGAGCGCTGAATATCTACAGCGTCACCAAGGCCGCCTACATCATGCTCACTCAGGTCATGGCACGGGAATGGGGACCATGGGGCATCAGGGTAAATGCCATAGCTCCGGGGTTGATCAAGACCAGGCTGAGCGAGGCATTGTGGAAAGCCGCTGAACAGCGGGCTGCAGCCGCAGGCGTGCCCGCCCTCCGCATAGGACAGCCAGAGGATGTAGCTGCCCTCGTCCTCTTCCTGGCTTCCGACCTGGCCAAATATATCCATGGCGCTGTCATCGTAATAGATGGCGGAGAGCTCGTAGGTCTCAGCACCGGCAGCTCCGTGGGACCTGTTGAGTAGTTGCCAACGAAGGGGAGATTTACGCTAATGCTGGAAAAAAAATTTAACCTCGAAGGAAGGGTGGCTGTGGTCACCGGCGGTGGCGGTGGTTTGGGCACTGCCATCTGTCTGGCGCTGGCTGAGGCCGGTGCCGACATCGTGGTCACCGATTATCGTGTCGATGCCGGCGAAGCCACGGCCGCCAGTGTTAGACAGACTACAGGAAGGAAAGCGGTCTTCTTCCCCGCAGATATCACCAAGCCGGAAGAAGTCAATGACATGATGTCCAGGGCTATCAATCAGTGGGGCAAGGTGGACATACTGGTGAACTGCGCCGGCATCGTCCGCGGGGAGATACCCAAGCCCTTCTGGGAGATAACCGATTTCGACTGGCATCGCGGCATAGACACTAACTTGAGCGGTGCCTTTTACTGCTCGAGGGCAGTGGTTAAACACATGATCGACAGGCATTACGGCAAGATAATCAACGTCGCCTCCGGCTTCGGTATGAGGGGCTTGAAAGGCAACTTCATGTACAACACGGCTAAAGCCGGGGTGATACTGCTTACCATGTCGATGGCGCTTACTCTGGCTGAATACAACATCAGGGTCAATGCCATCGCCCCCGGGCTCTTCGAGACCATCGGTCCCAAGGAACGTTACGAGACTTCAGCCCGCTTCATCCCCATGGGGCGCGTGGGGCAACCGCCAGAGATAGGCGCCCTGGTTGTCTACCTTGCCTCGGATGCCTCCGATTACGCCACCGGTGAGGTGTTCTCCATCGACGGCGGTGCCCTATTTAGCGGCTATGCGCCGATAAACTACATCCCTATAGTCCCGTTAAAGGAGAAATAACATGCTGCCCAAAGGAATGAGCCTTAAAGATAAGGTGGCAGTGGTCGGCGGACTGGGACAGAGCTGGCAAAAGGAGATCGCCTCATATCTGGCAGAGGCAGGTGCCAGCGTGGCCGTCTTCGGCAAGGACAAAGATGAAATGACAGCAGCAGTCCAGGCTGTGGAAAAGCTGGGCAAGCAGGCACTGGCGGTCACCACTGACCCCACCAGCCCCGGGGAAGTGTCAAAGATGGTGCAGTCGGTGCTGAAAAAGTGGCAGAAGATTGACATACTGGTCAACAGTTTCAACCTCTTCCTGGCTAAGCCGCTTCCTGAGATCAGCGCCGTGGAGTGGACTAAGGCGCTGGAAGCCAACATAACTCCGGTCTTCCTCAGCACCCAGGCGGTAGGCAGACATATGCTGGAGAGAAAGGAAGGCAAGGTGATAAATATCACCTCTGGCCTTGCCGAAAGGGGACTACCCAACGGCAGCGCCTATTGTGCCGCCAAAGGAGCGGTGGTACAGTTCACCAGGGCTGTGGCCCTGGAATGGGCGAGAAGCAACGTGCGGGTAAATGCCATCGCCCTCGGTTGGATGGAAGACAGCGCTGAGGTCAGCAAGGAAGAGTGGCACCAGAATCTGGTGCGCTATGCACCGCTGAAGCGCCTGGCTGGACCTGAAGACTTTGCTGCCGCTCTGGTCTATCTGGCATCCGACGCCTCCAGCTTCGTCACCGGTTCCACCTTCTATATCACCGGGGGACTGATGGCGCACGGTTAAGACACCAGGCGCTGACAAAACCGTTCTGCGGAGAAACTTTCGCACATTATGCGCTATGCCATCCTCGCCGACATCCACGGCAACCTGACCGCCTTTCAGGCAGTCCTCGATGACGCCACAAAACAAGGTGGTTTCGATGAAATCTGGTGCTTGGGCGATATCGTAGGCTATGGTCCCGAGCCCCACCAGTGCATCGAGCTTCTCCGCAGTTTTAAACACCTGTGCGTAGCCGGCAACCACGACTGGGCAGCCATCGGTAATATGGACACGTCCGACTTCAACCCGGCGGCCGCCCAGGCCTGCCAGTGGACAGCCAAACAGCTCACCGGTGATGACATCGCTTACCTTACGGCGCTTCCGCTCACCATTGTTCAGGACGACTTCACCCTGGCCCACGGCAGTCCCCGCGAGCCAATCTGGGAATATCTCCTCTCCGTAGAACTGGCGATAGAAAATCTGGACTATTTCACCACCACATACTGCCTCATAGGCCACTCCCATGTGCCGCTTGTCTTCGAACAAATAGAGCACGGCATGGCTTACAGGGTGCTTGCCCACGGCATGAGGATAGAACTGGGCAAGAACCGGCTTATCCTAAACCCCGGCGGTGTGGGCCAGCCCAGAGACGGCGACCCCAGGGCTGCCTATGCTATCTATGATAGCGAAGAGCAGGTCGTGTCCCATTATCGGGTGGAATACGATATCTCCGCCACACAGAGAAAGATGGCGGAGCACGGACTTCCACTTTCCCTCATACTACGCCTCAGTCACGGCTGGTAAAACATGCTCCTGAAGTCCTTGGTAACAGTACCGGCAAAGCAAACAGGCTTGGAGATCAGGTGAATACCGGGCTGAGTCTAGCGCTGGCTTACCTGCTGGGGTCTATCCCTTTCGCCTACCTCATCAGCCGAGCAAAAGGCATAGACATCCGCAAGGTGGGTGACGGCAATGTCGGGGCATTCAACGTATTCCGCCATGTGGGACTGAAGGCTGGGCTGACCACCCTCATACTGGACATGGCAAAAGGTACAGCAGCGGTAACGCTGGCAAAAGCCCTTCACTCGAGCGAAGTCGTGACCTGTCTTGCCGGCGCTGCCGCCGTGGCGGGACATAACTGGCCCCTGTTTCTAAGTTTCAGGGGCGGCCGCGGAGAGGCAACGATTATCGGCGTCATGTTCGCCATGGTGCCGTGGCAGATGGTGTTTACCTTTGTGGTTGGTATCATAGTGCTGTTCACCACCCGCAACAGCATCTGGGTTGGGGCGGCGTTGTTCGTCCCTTTGCCGCTCATTTGCTTTACTACCAACCGGCTTCTCGGGCAGCCATCACTGACCATAGTACTCTACACCGTACTCCTGCCCTGTCTTGCCGGCTTCACCCACTGGCTGACCACCCGCCACCTGCCACCCGAAGCCAGAAGAGAGGCAGGTACCTTCTGGATAGCCAGACACAAAGACCAGTAAGTCCAGACCACCGGGCAACCGGCTGACTATCGCCTATTTCACTAAGGACCTTTCTCATTGGCAACCGCCAAACTTTGTGCAATAGCACAGGCGCTTTTAGCCAAAACGCTTTGTCAGCCCTAGCTCAAAAACAACGACACTTGAAAACTGTCACACCCCATAGTACCATTGAACTGGGCCGTGCTAGACGGGGAACTAGCGGTGCCCTGTACCCGAGAGCCGCTATAGCGGGGTCGAACTCCGGCTCGAGGCTCTGACCTTCGGGACTGCCTGAGGTAGAGCGGCGTTGATGGCTGGGTCCTGCGCGGCGGAGAGCTATGAACCCCGTCAGGTCCGGGAGGAAGCAGCGGTAAGTAGCCCACTCCGGGTGCCGCAGGGTCGCCTGGTCGGAGCTAGCTCGCCCCGGTAAGCTGGGGGCACGGTGTCGACAGCCGGTGCACGGCCCACTTAGCGAGCAGGAGGCAAAAATGAAAGCCATAGACGTCCACGTACACCCCAGCACCAAGGCATTCGACCGCGAGGCGATATGGGGCAAGGAGGCACTCGAGTCATTTTACAGCTACTACAAGATCGAACCTAAAGTCACCACCGATGAGGAGATGGCAGAGGAGTTCCGTCGGCTCGACCTCAAGGCACTACTTATCGGCTGGGATGCGGAATCGGTAAGCGGCACCGACACCAGGCACACCAACGATGAGGTGGCGCGTCTGATCAAAAAATTTCCCGATGTTTTCATCGGGGGCTGGGCCATGATCGACCCCTGGAAGGGCAAAGCCGCTATCAAAGAGCTGGAACGCTGCGTCAAGGAGCTGGGACTGATGGGACTCAAGTTTCAGCCACCGGCCCAGGCTTTTTTCCCCAACGACAGGCGCTTCTACCCGCTGTACGAAAGGTGCGTCGAACTCAAGATACCGGTCGCCTTTCACTCGGGCTTCACCGGCTTCGGCGCCGGCTCACCCGGGGGTCACGGCATCCACCTGAAATATGCTAAGCCAATCCCACATATAGATGATGTCGCCGCCGACTTCCCTCAGCTGACCATCATTATGATCCACCCCGCCTGGCCCTGGCACGAGGAACAGATAGCCATATTGCTCCATAAGGCAAACGTCTTCGCCGACCTCTCCGGCTGGGCACCAAAATATTTCCCGGAATCGCTAAAAAGGGAAATCAACGGCAGGCTGCAGGACAAGTTCATGTTTGGCTCCGACTACCCCGACATCCCGCCTAAGCGCTGGCTCGACGAGTTCGAAAGCGGTGGCTACAAGCCCGAGGTTGTCGAGAAGGTGCTGTACAAAAACGCCCAGCGCATCCTTAATATAATATAAAGGTATAGCACCACGCAGGGCAGTTTCCAAGACGTGGACAAACAACCGGTCACTGACACCATCCCGCCATCCCGGGCAAAGACCCTGCTCCAGAAGGCAGGCATCAGGGCCAGAAAGCGACTGGGGCAGCATTTCCTCATCGATACAAAAGTGCTGAAAACTATAGTCCGTGCCGCCGCACTTTCCCCCAGCGACACCGTCATCGAGGTCGGCCCTGGCCTCGGCATCCTCACAGTGGAGCTGGCAAAAAAGGCTGGCAGCGTCATCGCCGTGGAGCTGGACACCGGACTGGTTGGACTCCTGGGGCAACGTCTGCGATCAGTGCCCAACATCAGAATTGTGAACGCCGATATCCTTAAGGTCAGCCCCGCCGACCTCCTCGAAGGGAAAGTAAACTATAAAGTGGTGGCTAACTTACCTTATTATATAACCTCACCGGTGCTGCACCACTTCGTCATGTCTTCGCCACGGCCCTCGCTCATGGTAGTTATGCTGCAAAGAGAGGTCGCTGAAGCAGTGGTCGCCAGAGAGGGCAGAATGGGAGTACTCGCCATCGCGCTGCATATCTACAGTAAGCCAAGGGTCGTTGCTTACGTGCCCCCGGGGAGCTTCTATCCACCTCCAAAGGTGGAGTCCGCCATAGTCCGCTTCGACATGCTGCCTGAACCGGCGGTCAAAGGGGACACCAGCCGGTTCATGGCGCTGGTCAGGTGCGGCTTTAGCTCGCCCAGAAAGCAATTGCGCAACTCCCTGGCACATGGTCTGGGAATAAAGCCGGCCGAGGTCACCGGTCTACTCGCCGAGGCCGAAATAGCACCCGAACGCCGTGCCGAGACGCTCAGCCTGGAAGAATGGTCAAGGCTATATCAGGTGGTCACCGCCTCAGGGATGGAGTTGCCACCATGTTGAAATACTCCTCCCCGGCTAAGGTCAATCTAGTCCTCGAGATACTGGAAAGACGCCCCGACGGTTACCACGAGCTAAAGAGCATCGTCCAGACCATAGGCCTGTACGATACGCTCTACTTCGAGCCGGCGGCTGATGTCTCCCTGGACTGCACACAGCCGGTGTTGAACACACCCGATAACCTCATGCTCCGGGCGGCAAGATTGCTCAAAGAATACAGCGGCTATAGCGGCGGGGCTAAAATCCATCTGGAAAAGCATATACCATGGGGTGCCGGCCTGGGCGGTGGCAGTAGCAACGCCGCCACCACCCTGCTGGCACTGAGTCGGCTCTGGGGCTTGAACCTCTCTACCTCCGAAGTCACCGCCCTGGCGGCGAAGCTGGGCTCCGATGTCCCCTTCTTCATTCACGGCGGTACAGCGCTAGTGGAAGGTAGGGGCGAGAGGGTAACCCCATTGCGCCTCCTTAAGCCCTTGTGGTTAGTACTGCTGGTGCCACCATTTACCGGAATCCCGGGAAAGACCCGTCGCCTCTACTCGCTGATACGACCTGACCATTACACCAAAGGCGAATTCGTCAGCCGAGCGCTGGAAAGCCTGCAAAAGCACGGAGAAATTGCTCCCTCGCTAATGTTCAACATTTTTGACAGCCTGGCACTGCATGCCTTCCCTGAGATAGAGCATTACTGGCGAGCCCTCAAAGAAGAGGCCGGTCCCGGAAATGTCCACCTTGCCGGCTCTGGTCCCACTTTGTTCACTGCAACGGAAGGCCGTCACCAGGCGGAAAGACTGGCTACCCGCCTCAGCGAAAAAGGCTTTGAAGCTTTTGCCACTCCAACGGTACCAGCACCGGAGCCGCAGGCACCATGACTGCTTAGTCCTGCTTGAGAAAACGGCTACGCACGAACTCCACCTCGTCCCTTCTCGTCCTCACCTCACCGTCCAGCTTTGCTGCTCGCAGCGCATTTAACGCCTCGCCTGTCGCAGGACCCATCGGGACACCCAATACCGCCAGGTCCACCCCATCCAGCAACGTCCTGACATAACGCAATTTTGACAGATATAGCTGCAAATGCCGCTTCACCAGCGGCGACTCCGCTGCCAGCAGGTTTGCCCGGATGGCCGTGCTATCATAGCCGTGCAGCAGCTTATATACCACGCTGGGCTTCACCCCCTCGCTGGACAACTCATCCGTCTTCTGTCTCAGTCTCACCGTATCCAGTACCGCCTTGGTCATCCGGGCAGGAAAGTTCAGATGCTCCAGGAACTGTTCAGCCTCCCGCTCGGTCAGCCGATAACACAGCAGACAAAGGTAAAGTTCAGCCGGCGGCTTCGTTCCACCTTGCCGCGCCCTGCGGAACATCCGGACCAACCAGCCATCCCCTTTGAGCGCAGGGTGCAGCTCCCTGAGGACGCCCAGTTCCCCGGCCCGTCGGAATGCCTTTTCCGGCTCACCCTCCTCCAGGGTACGCTCCAGCTCGTGCCTCAGCCTGTCACCGCTGATGGTGTGCAGCATCTTGACGTCGCGGCGAAGCAGCCTTTCTGTCCCCTCCTCGAACCTAAAGTCCAGCCGCTGCTCGTAGCGTATGCCCCGCAGTATCCTGGTAGCATCGTCTATGAAACTCCTTTCATGCAGCACACGGACAAGCCGCCGGTCCAGGTCTTCCTTTCCGCCAAGCGGGTCGAACAGTTCGCCAAAACGTCCCAAGGTAAGGCACACCGCCATGGCATTGATGGAGAAGTCCCGCCGTTTGAGGTCCTCGAGGATGGTGCCAGGCCTTACCGTGGGCAGGGCACCGGGGTGGCCATAACTTTCGGTCCGGGCAGTGGCTACATCGAGGGCAAAGCTGTTGAACCTCAGCTTGGCAGTGCCGAAACGAATGTGGCTCACCATACGCACCCGATATTTTTCAGCAAGCTCCTTTGTCAGCCCGATGGCATCGCCCTCGATGACCACGTCCAGGTCGAGGTTCTCCCGCCCCAGAAACAAGTCGCGCACTACTCCACCCACCAGATAGACTTCCCTACCGTACCTGCGTGCCCTCTCTCCAACGTCTTTCAAAACTTCCAGTACTTCCGGGGGCAGGTTTTTTTCTAGAAGGGCCTTAATGTCCAACGCTGCTCCTCAGACCACGTTAGCGAACTTGCGGGCATTCTACCCCTGTCATCTGGAACGGTCAAGATGACAGCCCGGAAATTTGACATATATCCCTCACTTCTGCTACATTGGTGTTAACGAAACTGAAAGGAGCAAGCAGCCATGTGTGATACCTGCGCTGCCCATGCAAAGAAGGCTGGCAAACCGACCAGCAAATCGACCAAGAAACCTACCAAGAAATAGCCATCTCCTTCCTATTATACTTCCTTCGTCAAAGATTCTGAGCTTACCCCGGCTCAGCGATTCTTGGTGTCCCAGTTCTGCCAACTCTGCAGGTGCCGGGTGTGAGGTGTCGAGTATTTAGCGGCGCCTCTCAAGCCGACTGCACATACTGGTTGACTATTTACCTGATGCCCCGGCCTCAAAGGCAGTCAATGATGAAAAAGACCATGTAACAGTGCTACCAGCTGACCCCTGCTATATACAGATAATCCTCAGTTGTATTCAAAACGCAAGCGCGAGATGAAAGCCGCCCCTGCTATATCTGGAAAACTCCGAAGACCTGGTCTACCTTTAGGCTACTTCCCCGCCGGTGCCACCGGTTTGCGCAGCGGTTTGAACTCGCCCCTTGCCTTGAGCCGGGAGAGCACTTCCTCCGCCTCTTTCATTATCCTGTCCACCAGCTCTTTCACCGTGGGTATATCGTGTATTAGGCCCACCACCTGCCCGGCGGTGAATAGACCGTCATCGATATTGCCCTCCTCCAGTAGCTTGGCGCCCCTGGTACCGGCTATCAGCGATTCCAGCTCATGGAGTCCGGCTCCCTGCTTTTCCAGCTCCGCCACTTTCTCCGCGGTGGGATTTCTCAGAGCGCGCATGGTATTGCGTAGCGACCTCATCACCAAGATCGTATCACGCTCGGTCGCCTGCACCAGCCATTCCTTCACCCTGGGATGCACCGGCGCCTCCCTGGTCGCCACGAAACGGGTGCCCATGTTCATGGCTTCGGCGCCCAGAGCCAGCGCCGCCACCAGCCCCCTACCATCACCAAAACCGCCCGAGGCAATGACCGGTATGTCCACAGCATCCACTGTAGCCGGTATCAACACCAGTGAGGCCACATCTTCCTCACCGGGATGGCCAGCACATTCGAAGCCATCGATGCTCACCATGTCACAGCCTATCCTCTGAGCAGTGCGGGCAAAGCGCACCGCGGTGCATTTGTGTATCACCGTCACCCCGGCTTTCTTGAATTTCTCCATATATGGCTCCGGACTCCTCCCCGCCGTCTCCACAACCTTCACCCCGGAGTCTATCACCGCATCGATATAGCCATCTATGTCTATCGGGCGTAAAGTGGGCAACAGGGTGATATTCACCCCGAAAGGCTTGTTGGTAAGCTCCTTGGTCTTTTTTATCTCAGTCACCAGCTCCTGTGGCGTTGGCGAGGTGAACGCCGACAGGATACCAAGCCCTCCGGCATTGGACACAGCCGCCACTAGCTCAGCGGTGGAGACACGCATCATACCGCCCTGAATGATGGGGTATTTGATGCCTAAACGTTCAGTGACTCGGGTCTTGAACATCAGTCCCTCCTTTACTTTCTCATTCTCATTTACGGTCCGACCATCAAGGTTTGGTCGAAAGCCGCCCATATGTTAAAATCGGGGGAAACACGGCTGGCTGGATTATGGCAGGATTCGACCCTGTTGTCAACATCGCCATCGTTCTGATCGCTGCACTGGTCGGCGGGCTGATCGCCCACCGTCTGGGGCAACCGGTCATCCTCGGCTACATACTGATAGGCATAGCCATCGGACCGCATGGTTTTGGCGTAGTCAAGGACCTGGTGTTGATCGAAAACCTGGCTACCATAGGCGTGGTGCTGCTGATGTTCACCGTGGGGATGGAGGTGTCCTACGGTCAGTTAAGAGAGATGGGGAAAGTGGGGATATGGGGCGGTGTCATTCAAATCATTTCTACCATCGTCCTGGGAACGGTGACAGGAAAGCTCCTGCTAGGCCTCCCTCTCAGCCAGGCAGCATTTTTCGGGCTGCTAATCTCCATGAGCAGCACCATGGTGGACTTCAAGTTGCTTATGGAACGGGGTGAGCTGGACTCCATGCATGGGCGCATCATGATAGCTATACTTATCTTGCAGGACCTGGCAGTGGTGCTGATGATGGTCGGTGTCCCGCTTTTTGGCACCCCCCTCTACAAGCTCGCCCCAGCTTTTGGACTGGCAATCGCCAAAACGGCGCTATTCATCGGCATAGCTGTCGCCTTAGGCCTCTGGGTGCTACCCTGGCTCCTGGGCACGGTAGCTGGCGTCAGGTCACGCGAGCTCTTCCTGCTCACTGTACTCATCCTCTGCTTCGGTGCCGCCTTTGCCACCTATATTTTCGGCCTCTCCATCGCCTTCGGCGCCTTCATCATAGGGCTGCTCCTCCGTGAGTCTGTCTTCGCCCATCAAGCACTGGCTGAAATAACACCTCTGCGCGATATCTTTGCCACGCTGTTTTTCGCCTCCCTGGGCATGTTGCTCAACCCTAAGTTCATTGCCAGTAGCTGGACTCTGATAGCCGAGATGGCCGCCATCATCATAGTCATTAAGTTCGTCATCTGCTTTGCCATCACCCGGCTATTTGGCTACACCTATCAGACAGCCCTATTAGTGGGTGTAGGGCTCACCCAGATAGGTGAGTTCAGCTTTGTCCTGGCACAGGCGGGTGCGAGTGCCGGTATTATCAACTACGACTTCTACTCACTGGTCATCGCTACCACCGTGGTCACCATGCTGCTGACGCCGCTGTTTTTGTCCCTGGCGTCCCGACTGCTATCCAGGCTGGGCAGGCTAACCACCGAGATGGGGCAGAGCAGACCGCTGGCAATGGGCAAGATGACAGAAAAGAGCACAGCGGCTACTTCAGACGTCGTCCTCTGCGGCTACGGCCGGGTGGGACGCAACATTGCCCGCTACCTGAACGAACTTAAAGTGCCCTACAACGTGGTGGAAATCGACCCCGAAGCCATCCGTGAACTGCGGGCTAACGGCATAAGCTGCATCTACGGCGATGCCAGCAACCGCCATGTCCTTTCCCTGGTGGAGCTGGAAAAGGCTAAGGTGCTGGTGGTCACCTACCCCGACCCCGTCCCCGTAATGTCAACGGTAAAGAATGCCCTGAGCATTAATCCTGAAATCAAGATAGTCGCCCGGGTGCACCGACGCAGAGATGCCGAGGCGCTGCGCCGTCTCGGCGTCTCCGAGCTCATCAGCCCCGAGTACGAGGCTAGCTTCGAATTTCTCAACCGCACTCTGGTCAACCTGGGTTGGGAGCAGGATAAGGCCAGCAACATCCTATGCCAGATGAAACAGGGCCAGGAGGTCAGCAGACAGCTGCCTGATGGCGAGGAATAAACGCTGATGCGATTCGCTCACAATCAGTAAGCCCGGAACCGCTACATCCCGAGCTCCACATCCGGGAACACCCTCCTCACCGCACCCTCAATGGCATCGCTGTTCTGAAACGGGCCAACCTTGTATGCCTTAATGACGCCGTCACCGTCGATAAGGAAGGCAAATGGGACGCCGATGATGCCATAGGTCTGCGCCACCTGCTGCTGGGTGTCCAGGAGTACAGGAAAGGTCAGCCCGCGTCTGGAAACATATTCCGCCACCATCCCCGGCGGTTCCCCCACATTCACCGTGACCAGCGCCACCTCATCATTTGACCATTTCGCGTGGAAAGCCTGGAGAAACGGCATCTGGTACTCACATGAGGGACAGTTCACCCGCCAGAAGACAAGCACCACCGGCTGTCCCCGAAAATCGCTCAGGCTGACAGTACCACCATCGGTGCTCGGCAGACTGAAATCAGGTGCCACGATGGTGTCCCCCATACTGGGGCCCCGTCCACAGCCGGATATCATAAATGCTGCGACAAGGCATAGGTACAATATCCGCAACAACATTCGTCCTTTCATAAGCCTTTACTTCGCCTGCAGTAGCGGCTTGACCAGGCTCTCTATCTGCAGCTCGCTCTTAAAAGCTGCGTCCCGCCTGTCCCTGATGACACCGCTTTTGTCAACAAGCACAGTCACCGCATAGACGCTGGGCTTCACGCCGTATTTGTCATTGACCTCACCCTTCTGGTCCAGGAGCACAGTGAAGGTAAGACCTTTCTGCTGCACAAAAGCTTTCACCTGCTCCGGCGTCTGCATCCAGTTGACCGCCAAAACCACAAACCCCTTATCCGACCATTTCTCGTAGAAGCTCTGGATGACGGGGAGCTCATTACGACAGCTCTGGCTGTCCACCCAGAACTTGACCATCACCACCTTGCCCCGATACTGGCTCAATTTCACCTTTCTGCCTTCCAGGTCCGGCAAGGTGAAGTCGAGCGCCAATTTCCCCACGGTGGTACCGGTCTCCAGCCCGACCACAGCACTGCGGGTCTTGAATGTCTTGTCATCAGAGGTCACCTCTTCTCCTGTCTTTCCCTGCACCCTCACCCTGTAGTGGTAGGTGGTATCCGGGCTCAAGCCACTCAATGTCGCCCGGTGGCTGGTGGTCTCGCCGGATAGTGGTGTCACCGCACCGTAGGCAGTAGTGGTGCCATATTCCACCTGACCTTTAGCTGGCTGGTTCGTCGACCAGGTAATGGTGACACTGGACTCGGTGACACCGGAAACGCTGACGCCGGAGATGGTAAGTGCCACCGCAGCCCCACGGGTGGTAAAGTCAACTTCGTACAGCGTCTGATTGCCCTTAGCATCAGTCGAGGTTATGGTGAGATGATATTTGAGCCCCGGCTCCAGTCCACTGAGCACCACCGAATGTTCGGTGACCAGCGTTTCATCAAGCTCCGTCCAGGTACAGCGCCCGCTAGGGTCACAGATCATCACCTGGCTGGTGGCTGGTTCATCGGTCACCCAGAGGACGGTGCCGCCGCTCTCCGTAACATCGATCACCGCCACCTCGCTGATGACCGGTGGCGTAGCATCCCTGGAGATGAAAGACAACCATGAGGGCAGCTTTACACTGCCAAAGAACTGCTGTACAGCGCTCAACGGCTTCTGCCAGGTCTCCCCCTGGAACCACCCCAAATTGAACCCCAGAAAGACCAGGAGCCCTACAAGGGCTAGCACCACAACGGTCACCACCACCCCCGTGGGGAAGCGCCTTGCCAGGATCGGTCCCTCCGGCATCAATGGCTGCCTTGGGAACTGCCTTACCCCTCCTCCCCCGCGTGCTGGCGCAAATCGGGGCATCCCCACCCCAACCTCAGGCTGCTCGGCAGCCATCTCCTCTGGTGACACCGCCCGCGGTATGGGTATGCCCATCACCGGCTGGGGTTCGCTGTGAGGGGACACCTGGGAATAGGAATGGGGAGGAGGTGCTTGCTGCGGGTGCGGGCCCATTATCCCGCCGTAACCCGCAGACGGGGGCTGAAAGCGCGGCGGCGGTGGTGCCGGTCTGGGCTCCTCCTGCCCCGGCAGAGCCGGTCCTACGGCAAACCCACAATGGGGGCAAAACTTCGACCTGGGAGGGACTACGCCGTGACAGCCCGGACACAGCCGCGCAGCGCAATGTTCGCAAAACCTGCTGCCGGAATCTATCTCACGTCCACAATTCGGACACCTGATAACGGACGACACAAATATCTCTCCTCAGTTCCACCGCCTGGTGCTATCGTAGCTTCTCCACATTAAGCAACCGACCGCACATAATTGCCGCTATTATACATCTTATGTTACACCAAGCAAAACCACTGTACTCGTCCAGTAGATCAGCGACACTTTAGCCCTCAGTCCTGAGGCCAGAACCTCTCACCAGAGCAGGCAACACCGCTCGAGGTCCTTTAGCCCTCAGTCCTGAGACCAGAACAGCAGGCTCCCTTTCTCCTTCTTTTACCCTCTCCCTTTCTCCTTCTTTTACCCTCTCCCTTTGAGGGAGAGGGTTAGGGTGAGGGTAAACTAGACATCGGTGTCACCGTTCTGTTTGGACCAGCTCAAACACCAGCAGTGTACCACTTTTGTCTTTCCCAGAACAAACCCACCGCTGGCGGCGCCGGAAAGCCGTCCAAGGTACTTCCACACGCGCCACCGCTGTGATAAAATAGGACAAAACTAGGGAGGTGCTGTGCTATGAAGATCCGCGATATCATGACCTGGAACGTGATCACCGTCTCCAGTGACACCCCAATAATGGAAGCCAGGAAAATAATGGATGCCCACAACATCCGCCGTCTACCGGTGGTTGACCGCGGTAAGCTGGTCGGTCTGGTCACCAAAGACCGTATACTCCGTGCCAGCCCATCACCAGCCACCAGCCTGACCGTCTGGGAGATAAACTACCTGCTGGCAAAGATGACCGTCAGGGAAATAATGGCAAAAGACGTGGTCACCGTCAGCCCGGACATGTCTGCCGAAGCCGCTATAGCCCTGGCGCAGAACAAGAAGGTAGGCTCGCTGGTGGTCGTCGAGGACGGCAGGGTAGTGGGCATAGCCACCACCAATGACTTCTTCTACAAGATACTCAACCCCGTGCTCGGCCTAGGCATTCCCGGTACCCGCATCGTCATCTCAGACGGCGCCGACCCGAAGAAAATACCGGAAATCATGGCGCTTGTCCAGAAGCACAACCTGGGGCTGGCCTCAATGCACAGCATGCCGCCCATAGAGGGGAAGGAGAGGGACCTCTGCCTCCACCTCAACGCCAGCGATGTCAGCCAGCTCATCAAAGACCTTCAGGGTAAGGGGCTGAAGGTAGAGATAGTCGAGAGGTAGTCGGACAGCCGCAAGATGTCCGTTCATCTCTTGCTCATTGCCGCGGTGTCACCATACCCCTGGGCAGAACCAGCATACAGAGAAAGCTATGCCGGAGGTGATGAAAGAGTATGATGCTCGTATATGGTATTCTCTTCACGGTCGCCGGCTACCTCCTTGGCTCGCTGCCCCAGATGCACCTCATCGCCCGGGCTAAGGGCATCGACCCTGATGCAGAACCTGACCTCCATGCCGCCCTATGGCAGAAGGCAGGGCGTGGCATCGGCTTCGCCGCCATACTCATCGATGTCCTCAAAGGCGTCATACCCATTGTGGTAGGCTTTTCCCTCAACCTCCCTCTGGGCATCATCCTTGCCGCCGCAGTGGCAGCTATCTGTGGGCAAATGTGGCCTTTGTTCGCTAAGTTCGACGGCGAAAAGGGCAATACGCCGGGGATAGGTGCCACCCTGACCCTGACCTCCTACCTCACCGCCACCTCGGCGCCGCAGGCGTATATAGTCCTGCTCGCCTTCGTGGTACCCATCGTCATCGGTGTAGCTATAAAGCTCATTCCACAGTTCCTGGCGCCGGGGCAGACCTGGAGCCAGCGGTTCATGTTCGGCGGCCCCGCCAGCGACAGCATGCCCGTGGGCAACCTGGTGGCCTTCGCCGCCACCCCGATAGCCTCCTACTGTATCAGGCTGCCCCTTGAGATAGCCATCGGCCTTGCCGCTGTCTTCCTGGCGATAGTCGTCCGCCGCCTCACCGCCGGGCTCAGCGCTGACCTCAAGACGGCCACCATCAGCCCTGCCCGGATACTGCTCAACCGCTTCCTCTACGACCGCAGCTATCACTAGACAGCCCCAGCAACCGGGCACCGGCCGCACTCCGGTCCGGTATATAAATAAAGCCGTCCTCGGCCCTGCCTATTTTCTCGGTGGCGCCATGGTAATACAGAAAGGCGGTGCAGGCAGCTATGGCGGCATCGCACATATCGTGGTCCCAGGTATCAACCCCACTGGCGTCCGAAAACAGCCTCTTCAAGTTGTCCCTGAGCCATTCGATGCCAGAGCGTGTGGACTTAGCTGCCGGCGGTCTGCCGAACAGCCTCACCTTGCTGGCATAGGGATAGACCTCTATCACCTCCAGACCGGCCCGCTCCAGTCTCCGTTTTAGCCCCAGACCACGATAGACCATCTCCTTAATGATCGACTTCTTGGTGGTGAAATAACAGGGCATACCCAGGCGTGCCAGCTCCCGCTCACACCACCTGCCCTTAAGCCTTGAAGATGGCCGGCAACCACAGCTCTGTTCCAGACAGCAGAGCCCTTCGGGCAAACATAGTGGGGCATCGATAGCCACTATCTGCGCCGGACTCGCCGTCACCGCGGCGATGATAGCCTCATCCGATCCCTCCCACCCCTGATAGACCGCATTCAGTCCGCCATCCAGACAGATGCAAGCGCTGGCAATCCCCGGCGAAGAGGTGAGGTCAATTCCGAAGAACAACCTGTCTGCCCGACCTCCTCAGTATCTCTCTGGCGACTATCACCCCGCAGGCTGCCGCTTGCACCAGCCCGCGGCTCACCCCGGCGCCATCGCCGGCGGCAAACATATTCCCCACCTGGGTCTCGAGACAGCGGCTGAGCTTAAGCTGGCTGGAATAGAACTTCACCTCCACCCCGTAGAGCAGAGTATGCCGCGATGCCACCCCCGGTGCCAGTTTGTCCATCGCCTGCAGCATCTCCACTATCCCCTTCAGGTGGCGATAGGGCAGGGCAAAGCTCAGATCGCCGGGTGTGGCCGCCTTCAACGTCGGCTGGACGATGCTATGCCTTATCCGCTCCACAGTGGAGCGGTGTCCCTCCAGAAGGTCGCCAAATCGCTGCACCAGCACGCCCCCGCTGAGCAGGTTGGCCAGCCTCGCTAGGTACTTACCGTAGGCAATCGGCTCCCGGAACGGCTCGGTGAAGGTGGTGCTGACCATTATGGCGAAATTGGTATTTCCCGTCTTCCTCTCGGTATAGCTATTACCATTCACCGTGACCACCGGGTCGGCACCGCCGGTGGTCTCCATGATCACCTCGCCACCGGGACAGACACAGAAGGTCCGTATCCGGTCATCAAATGTCGGCGAGAAAAATTCCAGCTTTGGTTCATACAGCACCGAGGTCAGCTCCTCAAGCACCGGCGCCGGCACCTCCACCCTGACACCCACATCCACCGGGTTCGACTTCAGGCTCAGCTGCAGCCGTCTGGCCTCTTTGACCAACCACTCGGCACCCTCCCTGCCCGGCGCCAGCACCAGATAGCGGCAGCCGAGCCGCTCCCCTTTATCCGTCTCCACCCCGGTCACCACGCCGTCTTTGACCAGCACCCGCACCGCCATCTCCTCCAACCTCAACTCCACCCCCGAGGAGATAAAGTCGCGCATCGCCTTCAGCACCTGGCGTGACCGCTCCGTACCGATATGGCGCAGCCTCACCGGTATCAGCCTGAGCTCTGCCAGCTTCGCCCGCCGCCGCAGCGCCTCCACCTGCTCGCCCACACCGTAGACCCGGTCGCTGGCACCGAACTTGAGAAACAGCCCGTCCACATAATCTATAAGCCGCATCAGCTCCTCGTCCCCCATCATCTCCGCCAGATGCCCACCGACCGCTGGCGACAGCGTCAGCTTGCCATCGCTGAAGGCACCGGCACCGCCTAACCCGCTGACCAGATTACAGGACGAACATGAGATACAGCGCTCACCCCCATCCTGCAGGGGACAGCGGCGCTCATCGATGTCCTTGCCCTTCTCCAGAAGCAGCACCCGCCCGCCATCACCCTGACACAGCTCCAGCGCAGTGAACAGCCCCGCCGGACCCCCACCCACTATTATTACGTCATAATCAGCCATGCTGCCTCCAGCCCCGGGTTCAAGGGGCACAAAGCCCGACCACCATTCTATAAGTCTGGGCCAACCCCCGTCAAATACCTCCCAAGATAATAGGGCACCGCCGACCCGCTGACCTGTGCCATCCAGTGAAAGCTATTGACAGCAATATAGCTGGACACTATATAATGCTGGGACTTCGGAAAAAAGACATCATGGGAGGTTAAGAAATGAAGGGTTTCTCTTTGCTGAAGGTGATAGCTGTCCTTCTGACGGTGATATTGGTGGCATCCGTGACCGCGTCTTGCGGCGGGAAGAAGCCCGGTCAAGAGGTCACCAAGGCGGTCCCCATAGCCGACCCGGTCATGACCACCGCCGGGCTGGTATCGGGTGCATTGCTGATAAGCGAAGCCGGGAAAGAGGTGCGGATTTATAAAGGTATACCCTATGCAGCCCCGCCGGTCGGTGGGCTGCGGTGGAAGCCACCGCAACCAGTCACCCCCTGGACAGGAGTCCGGGAATGCACCCAGTGGGGAGACCGCTGCGCACAGTCTGGCAGTTTCGGCGAAGGCAGTGCGAGTGAAGATTGCCTCAAGCTGAATGTGATAACGCCGGCAAAGACCACCGCCGATAGGCTACCGGTGATGGTCTTCTTTCACGGCGGCGGCTTGACCATCGGTAGTGGCAACGGTCCTCTGTACAACCACTACGCACTACCGCAGCACGGAGTGGTGCTGGTCACCGTCAACCACCGGCTGGGCCCACTCGGCTTTCTGTACCACCCGGCCCTGGCGGCAGAATCGCAACATAACTCCTCGGGAAACTACGGCGTCCTGGACCTGATCGCCGCCCTGCAATGGGTGCGCGACAATATCGCCACCTTCGGCGGTGACCCCGGCAATGTGACTATTTTCGGCGAGTCCGGCGGCGGTGGCAAAGTCCTTTCCTGCATGGGGTCGCCGTTGGCCAAAGGGCTGTTCCACAGGGCTATCATCCAAAGCGGTTCGGCTTATGCAGCGCCCACCGGCAGCGCTACCCGCGAACAGGCGCAGAAAATGGGAGAGAACCTGGTAGCGAAACTCGGCATCAGCGGCACCCCCACCGAGATTGCCGCCGCCCTCCGGGCCAAAAGCTGGCAGGAGCTCATCCAGGCTGCACAAGCCAGCGATTCAGGTTACAACACCATGTTGACCGCCGATGGCTGGGTCCTGCCGGATACTATCTACAACATCTTTCAGCAAGGCAGACAAAACGATGTCCCGCTTATCGTCGGCGCTCAGGAAGGGGAAATTACCGAAATATCAACCAGTGTCCCCCGTATCGCCAGGCTTATGGACACCACCGCCTCGTCAAAAGTCTATACCTACGTTTTCACCCACATGCCATCACGTTGGAAGGCGGAGGGTGCCGTAGCCTTCCACGGACTTGAGCTACCTTACGTGTTCGGAAACCTCCAAGCATTACCAACACTGGCATTCCTGGGCGCAACCGGCGGCGTAAAACAGCCCGACCCCGGGACCGATGAAACGGACCGGGTGGTGGCAGAAAATATGATAAGGATGTGGGTGCAGTTTGCCAAAACGGGAGACCCCAGCGTGCCCGGGCTGATCGACTGGACACCATATGACCCCGTCGCCGAGCCGTACCTTGACATCGGACGCGAACTTAAGGTCAAGACCGGGCTGGCCAAAGCCGGAGTAACGCCGCCAGCGGCTTCCAAGCCAGCAGGTGAGGCTACCTACACCAATGCCGAGTTTGGCTTCTCCCTCCGCTACCCCGATAACTGGACGCCGAAGACGGGAGACCTGGGACCAGCTGTTATCTGGCGGGTCGGCTATGGCACATACTGCGTGCCCTCGGTGAGAGTCATCATCCGCGACCGGTCCGAGGGGGCTGACCTGAAAGAGGTGTTCACCAGACACCTTGTGGCTGATGGCAACAAGACCATCGACGCTTTTACGGCAAGCAGGGTCACCATAAACGGCACCGAAGTTGCCCAAGCTGAAGTGGCCTATACCGGGGCTTCTGGTAAATATGATAGCCTGGTCATCGGACTGGTGAGGAACGGTAAATGGGTCATAATTGAGGTATACACCGTGCCGGCCTACTTTCCATTTTCCACCCCGACGCAGAAAACTGATATCATCGGCACGGTGCAATTTAAATAGGAGATGGCAACCGCACAGCGTTGACAATATGTCTGCATACTGTTACACTTGAACATAGCAGATATGCCTAAAAAGGTTGCAAAGGCTGACCGGAAAATAAAGGTGCTCATCGCCGACCAGCAGCCGCTGTTCCGCCACGGCGTCCGTGCCGCCCTCAACCACGCCGTCGACATCGAGGTCTGCGGTGAGGCTGCCACCCCCGACGAACTGATGTCCGCGGTGCACAACCTCTACCCCGATGTCATCCTCCTTGATATCACCCTGTCCCGCAGCCGCCAGCCAGACCTTGCCCGGACGATAAAGCAACTGGTGCCCAGCATAGCCATCGTGCTGCTGTCACCCAACCCCACCGATGAGGAGCTCTTCCAGGCGATAAGGTCGCGGGTCGCCGGCTACTTAAAGCGCGATGTCCCGCCCGAAGAACTCACCACCATCATCCGCCGCTGCGCCGACGGCGAACACCCGATAAACGACGTCTTCCTCTCCAGGCCCAAAGTAGCCCAGCAGGTGCTGGAACAGTTCCAGGACCTCTCCTGGGGCAAAGGGGTGGAGCACTTCGTCTCCCCCCTCACCCCCCGCGAGACCGAAATTCTGACCTATATGGCGCAGGGCTACTTCAACAAGCAGATCGCCGCCATCCTCAACATCAGCGAGCAGACCATCAAGAACCACGTCACCTCCATCCTGCGCAAGTTAGACGCCAACGCCCGCACCCAGGCGGTCATCACCGCCCTGAAGCGCGGACTCATCACCCTGGACTAGGGCTACCACAGCTATACCGCACATAGGGATATGGTCTGTCTGATGGTGCCGCTGTTGCGCTCGTAGACAAGGCTTATAGCCGATACCCTGAAGCCGGACCCGCGGAGGTTGGTCCATCTGTCCCTCACCTCTATGACATCAAAAAGCTCTATGCCGCAGTTGGGAAGGGCGGCCAGCTCTCCCCAGGTCTTCTTTAGCCGCAGCCTCTCCATAGTCGCCCCTGCTACCCCGGTGCAGAGTCCCGCGGTGGGGATGGCAGGCTCCCTCACGATGTCCAGGCGGTAGCCCACCTTCTCCACCTCCTCTGAATCATAAGCCTGCCCGTAGACCGAGCTTCCCTGGCTATTTCGGCGGTGCTCCTGCCCTTCGCCCTGAGCTCCCGCATCCGCTCCGCCCTCATCTCCAACTTCAGCCTCTGCCGCAGCCGCGGCTCCTCCTCCACACACCTCTCCAGCGGACACTCCAGACACCTGGGATAAAGCTCACAGCCCACATCCCGCCACTCGATGTCCTCAAACCATAGCTCCACCATAATGCCATATAGAATAGTACACTTGTTCTATTTATGCAAGGGGAAGATGTCGCCCTATCTTCACCCTCACCATCCCTCTCCCTCAAGGGAGAGGCACATCGGCGAAGACTCCACCCACAAGGTATGAACACCATCCCTCTCCCTCAAGGGAGAGGCACTCCTCTCTCCATAGGTAGAATCAGGCTATCGGATTGGGGGGCTGGTGTTCCTCTCTCCCCTATGGGGAGAGAGTTAGAGTGAGGGGAGAGAGTTAGAGTGAGGGGAGAGAGTTAGAGTGAGGGGCACCATCCTTTCCTCTCTCCCCTATGGGGAGAGAGTTAGAGTGAGGGGAGAGAGTTAGAGTGAGGGGAGAGAGTCAGAGTGAGGGGCACCCATCGGGCTTGACAAAAAACACCAAAAAGGTGAAGATGGTAACCATGAGAAACCTGAGGTTGCTTGGTCTCCTCAGCCCAGCGCTGCTGCTTATTGCGGCATTGTTCTGGTTGCCCCTGCCGGCTGAAGGTTCCAAGGGTTCAAGCTGAGCTGGCGGTGTCTGCTCCACGGTCAGTGGAGAGGGTCAGGGCACCGTGGGCACCACGGTGAGCATCAGCATCACCGCCACCGCCACCTGGTTCTGGGGCGACTACCAGGTCATCTGGAGCAATAAGCCGCTGGCGCCGGAGGACACCGACTACATCGTCCTCGCCAAGGGCAGGCTGCCGCAGCGGACGCAGCAGGTCTCGGTCACCTTCACCGTGCCCGAGGCGCCCATGGGCAACAACTACGTGCAGATCCGGTTTTTCAACCGCCCCGAGGGCTCGGAATACTTCAAAAACCTCCCCTATGTGGGCAGCGCCGGACCGTTCACAGTACTCTCCGACTTCAAGCTGACGCCGACCACCGCTTCCCCCGGCACTAAAGTGACCCTCAGAGGCACCGGCTTCCCGGCGAAGCGCCAGGTGGCGCTCGCCTTCGACGGCAACCCGGTAAACCTCGATATCACCACCAGCGAAAAGGGCAGCTTCAGCGCCGAGTTCGTCCTGCCGCCGACCATCGCCGGCAGGCACGAGTTCCGCACCAGCGCCGAAGGGATGTACGGCAGCGAGCTCGTCGCCGTTGTCCAGGTGGTGCCCGGCATCTCCCTGCAGCCGGAGCGCCCCGGCATCGGCGACACGGTCACCCTGACCGGCCGCGGCTTCGCCGCCTCCAGCCAGGTCACCGTAAAGTACGATGATATCCTGATAACCGACCAGGTGAAGACCGATGCCAGCGGCAGCTTCAGCCACGAGTTCCAGGTGCCGGAGACCAAAGAGGTGCGGCACAAGGTCACCGCCACCGACAAGGCGGGCAACAAGGCGACCTTTGAGCTCCCCCTGGAAGGGGAGCCGCCCGAGGCGCCCCTCCCCATCTACCCCGCCAACCACCGCTTCGGCTGGTTCGGCCCCCAAGTAGTCACCTTCAAATGGGAGGGGGTCACCGACCCCAGCGGCGTCAGCTACATCGTGGAGGTGGGCACCACCCCCCGCGTCTTCCCGCCCGTGGTCGCCAAAGAGGGCATCACCGGCACCTCCTGGAGCGTCAAGCTCAAGCCGGGGACATACTACTGGCGGGTGCGGGCGGTGGACGGTGCCGGCAACGCCAGCGACTGGGAGTCCCACTACTACCCCTTCCGCGTCGGCTTCTTCTCCGCCTGGGCGCTGGCCATCGCCGCCATCGTCCTGCTCATCATCTTCATACTAGCCCTGCGCGCCTTCTTCCGCCGCTTAAGCGAATACCTCCGATAACCCCTCTCCCCCGAGAGAGGACACTCCGACCTGTCAGCGTCTGCCTCCCGCGGCGGATCACCGCCCCTCTCCCCCGAGAGAGGACACTCCGACCTATCGCAGCTCGACAGCCGGGTTCCACCTTACCCTCTCCCTCCGGGAGAAGACCTCCTTTATCCCTCTCCCTCCGGGAGAGGGTAAGGGTGAGGGTGAGGGTATGGGAGAGGGTAAGGGTGAGGGTAAAAATGCTATAATCCCCACAAATGAACACCCACCACAATCCCAAACACCTCGCCCGCCGGCTGCGCCGGCAGTCCACCGAAGCCGAAAAGCTCCTCTGGCAGCACCTCCGGTACCGCAACCTTGGCGGCGCAAAGTTCCGCCGTCAGCATCCCCTGGGCAGCTACATCGTCGATTTCGTCTGCCTGCAGAAAAAGCTGATTGTGGAGCTGGATGGCGGCCATCATGCCGACGATCCCGTCGCCGCACGCGACCGGCGGCGTCAGCATGAGCTCGAGACAATGGGCTACCGGGTGTTAAGGTTCTGGGACAACGACGTGCTCGGCAACATCGAGGGGGTGCTCCAGGTCATCGAGGAAGCCCTCCAGTGACCCTCACCTTACCTCTCCCTAGAAGGGAGAGGAACAAGAAAAATACACCTCCACGCAAAGCAGAAACCATCTCCTACGGAGAAAGATAGATAGAGAAAATACACCTCCACGCAAAGCAGAAACCATCTCCTACGGAGAAAGATAGATAGAGAAAATACACCTCCACGCAAAGCAGAAACCATCTCCTACGGAGAAAGATAGATAGAGAAAATACACCTCCAC